>Ga0164243_10003163_pt1 | contig 26532 bp, 29 predicted proteins | sample OricompcompostOP_FD_108781 | JGI IMG/M metagenome (GOLD analysis project Ga0164243, IMG submission 108781) | Organic Plus compost microbial communities from Emeryville, California, USA - Original compost - Organic plus compost (OP) | ecosystem: Engineered > Solid waste > Mixed feedstock >...
CGACTCCGCCTCCGGCAGGTCGAACGGCGCGCGGTTGGTCTCGCCAACCATCGAGATCAGGTAGATCACGAAACTCGGCAGCAGCAGGTAGAAGTACCACCCGCCGGACTGCGCGGCGACGATGTCCCCTGTGGACAGTGACTTCGCGTACAGCACCACGGCGACGATGGACAGGCCCATGGCGATCTCGTAGGAGATCACCTGCGCCGCCGACCGCAGCCCGCCGAGCAGCGGGTACGGCGAACCGGACGACCAGCCCGCCAGCACGATCCCGTACACACCCACCGACGAGCAGGCCAGGATCACCAGCACCCCGACCGGCAGATCGACCAGCTGCAGCACCGTCTGCTGACCGAAGATCGACACCTGCGGCCCGAACGGGATCGCGGCCAGCGCGATCAGCGACGGGACCACCGCGATCACCGGCGCGAGGAAGTACACCTTCCGGTCCGCGGTGTCGGGGATGATCTGTTCCTTGAACGGCAGCTTCAGCGCGTCCGCGAGCGACTGCAGGTAACCACCCGGCCCGACGCGGTTGGGCCCCGGCCGGTTCTGCATCCGGCCGACGGCCTTGCGCTCCCACACGATCAGGAAGATCGTCAGGATCGGCCCGATCAGCAGGATCACCACGGCCTTGATCAGGATCAGCCACCACGGATCGTCCGCCAGCAACTCCGCCCGAGTCATCGGTTCCGGTGCCTGCGCCAGCAAGGGAATCATTCCGCACCTCCGCGGATCGACACCACAGCCCCATGCCCGGCACCGAGCGTGGCCCGGACGACCGAGCCGGCCGAGTTCGCCGGGAGCCAGACCACTCCGTCCGGTACGTCGGCCGCCTCGACGGGCACGGTGATCGCGCCCCGGTCGGTCGACACGGTCACCGTCTCGCCGAGCTTCTCCGCCGTTCCCGGCGACACCCGCGCGACGACCCTGCGCGCGGTGCCCGCCAGATGCGGCTCGCCGACCTGCAGCGATCCGTTGTCCAGCAGCTGCCGCCAGGTCGACAACCGCGTCTCGCCGTTGACCGCGCCCGCACGGACCGGCGTGAACGAAGGCCGGGCCGAACTCGTGCCAAGGCGGGCGAAGTCGCCGTAGGACGCGGCCGAGGTCTGGGTGAACAGGTCCGCGTCCATCTCGACGGCCAGCGTGTCGAGCACCCGGCAGTCCGGGATGGCGCCGGTGTTCTCGATCGTGATGTCGAACTCCCGGCGGCGGCCTTCCCAGTTGAGGTAGCTGCCCGCCTTCTCGACATCCGGCGCGATCGGCAGCACGACGTCCGCCAGCGCGGTGACCTCACTCGGCCGCAGTTCCAGGCTCACCACGAACGACGCCTTCTTCAGCGCCTCGACGGCCAGCGCGGGGTCCGGCAGGTCGAGCGGATCGACACCGCCGACCAGCACACCCGACAGTGAACCGTCCGCCAGCGCGGCGACAATTCCCGCGGTGTCCCGGCCCGCCGACGCGGGAATCGAGACGCCCCAAGCCTTTTCGGCCTCCGCGCGCGCCGCGTCGTCCGTCACCGGGCGGCCGCCGGGCAGCAACGTCGGCGCCGCACCGGCCTCCAGCGCGCCGCGCTCACCGGCCCGCCGAGGGATCCACGCGACCCGCGCGCCCGTCTGCGCCGACAGCGCGTCGACCGCGGAGAACAAGCCGGGTACCTCGGCCGCCCGCTCGCCGACCAGGATCACGGCGCCCTCCGCCGACAACGCGGAGTGCAGGTCCGGCGCGTGCTGCGCCAGCCCCTCCAGCGCCGCCGGTTCGCCGCCGGGTGTGCAGGCCAGCAACTCGCCGAAGGTCTTGCGCACCGACGATGTGGTCCACTGTCCCAAGTGGACGACCTTCGTGCCGCGCTTGCGGGCCGACTTGCGCAGCCGCAGGAACACGATCGGCGCCTCGTCCTCGGGCTCGAACGCCACGCACAGCACCGTCGGCGCCTTCTCCAGCGCCGCGAACGTCACACCGTTCTCCGGGCCGGTGCCGATGACACGCGAGGCCAGGAACGACAGCTCCTCGTCGGAATGCGCGCGGGCCCGGAAGTCGATGTCGTTGGTACGCAAGGCGACTCGGGCGAACTTCGAGTACGCGTAGGCATCCTCCAGCGTCAGCCGGCCTCCGGCGAGCACTGCGGCGCCACGCGCGTCACGAGCCGCGGCCAGTCCCGCAGCGGCGACACGCAACGCCTCGGTCCAGGACGCCTCCTCCAGGACTCCTGAAGACGACCGGACGAGCGGGCGCCGGATGCGGTCCTCGGCCTGCGCGTACCGGAACGCGAAGCGCCCCTTGTCGCAGATCCACTCCTCGTTGACGTCCGGGTCGTTGCCGGCGAGCTTGCGCATCACCTTGCCGCGCCGGAAATCCGTGCGTTCCGCGCATCCGGATGAGCAGTGCTCGCACACGCTCGGCGAGGACACGAGATCGAACGGCCGCGACCGGAACCGGTACTGCGCCGAGGTCAGCGCGCCCACCGGGCAGATCTGGATCGTGTTGCCGGAGAAGTAGGACTGGAACGGCTTGCCCGACGATGTCCGCGACGCCATGTCCAGCACATCCGCCGTCTCCGCGGTGCCGATCTGCTGATGCGCACCCCGCTCCAGCAGGTCGATGAACGGGTCACCGGCGATCTGCGCGGAGAACCGCGTGCACCGCTGGCACAGCACGCACCGCTCGCGATCGAGCAGTACCTGCGTGGAGATCGGCAGCGGCTTCGGGAACGTCCGCTTCTTGTCGACAAAACGAGAATCCGCGCGCCCGTGCGCCATCGCCTGGTTCTGCAGCGGGCATTCGCCACCCTTGTCACAGACGGGGCAGTCCAGTGGGTGGTTGATGAGCAGCAGCTCCATCACGCCCTGCTGCGCCTTGTCCGCGACCGGCGAGGTCAGCTGCGTCTTGACGACCATCCCGTCCGCGACCGTCATCGTGCAGGAGGCCTGCGGTTTCGGCATCGGCCGCCCGCCCATCTCGACCTCGACGAGACACTGGCGGCACGCGCCCGCGGGGTCCAGCAGGGGGTGGTCGCAAAACCGCGGGATCACGGTGCCGAGCCGTTCGGCGGTGCGGATCAGCAGCTCGCCCTTGGGCGCGATGACCTCCTCGCCGTCGATGGTCAGCCGCACGTACCCCGGCGGAATCTCAGTCACTTCGTCCCTATTGCTTGGCGCCATCGTCATGACTGCGCTCCCACCAACTCGCGCTTGTTGCTCTCGCACAAGGCCAGGAACTCGTCCCGGAAGTACTTGATGCCACTGGTGATCGGGCTGACCGCGCCATCGCCGAGTGCGCAGAACGAGCGGCCGAGGATGTTGTCGCAGACATCGAGCAGGGTGTCGATGTCCTCCTCGGTGCCGCGGCCGTCGACCATCCGCTCCAGGATCTGCGCCAGCCAGTACGTGCCCTCGCGGCACGGCGTGCACTTGCCGCACGATTCGTGTTCGTAGAACTGGGTCCACTTCATCACGGCCCACGGCACCGACACCGTCTCGTTGAAGACCTGGACCGCCGTGGTGCCCAGCATCGAGCCCGCCTCGGCGGCGCCCTCGAAGTCGAGCGGAATGTCCAGGTGGTCGGCGGTGAACATGGGCGTGGACGAGCCACCCGGCGTCCAGAACTTCAGCGGGATGCCGTCCTTCATGCCGCCGCACAGCTCCAGCAGCTCACGCAGCGTCGTACCGAGCGGAGCCTCGTACTGGCCCGGCCGCTCGACGTGTCCCGAGATCGAGTAGATCTTCGGCCCCGGTGACTTCTCGCGCCCCATCTGGCGGAACCAGTCGGAACCGCCGAGCACGATGAACGGCACCGTCGCGATGCTCTCCACGTTGTTGACCGTGGTCGGCGACGCGTACAGCCCGGCGGCGGCCGGGAACGGCGGCTTGAGCCGGGGCTGCCCTCGGCGGCCTTCGAGTGAGTCGAGCAGCGCCGTTTCCTCACCGCAGATGTAGGCGCCGGCGCCCGCGTGCACGGTGAGTTCGAGATCGAAGCCCGAGCCGAGGATGTTCTTGCCGAGGTACCCGGCCTGGTAGGCCTCGCGCACCGCCGCGTTGAGGCGGCGGATGCAGTGCAGCGCCTCGCCGCGCACGTAGATGAAGCAGTGGTGCGAACGCATCGCGTACGAGGCGATGACGCAGCCCTCGATGAGCGAGTGCGGATCCGCCATCATCAGCGGAATGTCCTTGCAGGTACCGGGTTCGCCCTCGTCCGCGTTGATCACCAAGTAATGAGGCTTGGCAGTGCGTCCGTTGACGTCCCGCGGCATGAACGACCACTTGAGCCCGGTCGGGAAGCCCGCACCGCCACGGCCGCGCAGCCCGGCGTCCTTGACCAGCTGCACGAGCTGCTCCGGGGTGCCGCGCAGCGCCTTGCGCAGGGCCTGGTAGCCCTCGAGCTGTTCGTACACCGACAGCCGCCACGAGTTGGGCGAGAGCCAGCGCTTGGTGAGGACTGGCGTCAGCGGGTCACTCATTTCTTCTCCACCTCCGGCAGCGGCACGTCCTCCATGACCGGCGCCGTCCAGCCACGTTCGGCGGCCAGCTGCGCCCCGCGCAGCGTCTCCACCGCCTGCGACGGACCGTCCACTTCGGACCGGTAGATCTGCTCGTCCTCCGGGAAGAACCCGGCCAGCTGCCGTTCCGCGCCCTTGAAGTCGGACAGCGGCGCACCCCTCGTCGGCGCCGGCTTTTCCCCGCGCCGCAGGGCGTCCACGAGTTCGACCGCGGACTCGGGCGTTTGCCGGTCGTAGTACTCGTAGTTGACCTGCAGCACCGGCGCGAGATCACAGGCCGCGAGGCATTCCGCGTGCTCCAGCATGATCGAGCCCGGCGCACCCGGCTCGCCGGCGACCTCCTCGTGCCCGACGCCGAGATGTTCGGACAGCTTCTTGTACACCGCGTCGCCCCCGAGCGCCGCGCACAGCGTGTTGGTGCAGACGCTGACCAGATGCTCGCCGCACGGCCGCCGTTTGTACATCGTGTAGAACGTGACGACCGCGCTGACCTCGGCCTCGGACAGGTCGAGCTGCTGGGCGCAGAAGTCGATGCCCTCCTGGCTCACGTAGCCCTGCACCGACTGCACGAGGTGCAGCATCGGCAGCAGCGCCGACCGCGACTGCGGGTACCGGGCGATCAGCTCCTGCGCCTTCGCGACGGTGTCCTCGTCAAAGATCTGCGTAGAGGTCATCGGTCAACTCCACCCATCACGGGGTCGATCGAGGCGACCGCGGCGATCACGTCCGCGACCAGCCCGCCTTCGGACATCGCAGGCATCGACTGCAGGTTCACGAAACTGGGTTCGCGCACGTGCACGCGCATCGGCCGGGTGCCGCCGTCGGACACGACGTGGAACCCGAGCTCGCCGCGCGGCGACTCGACCGGTGCGTAGACCTGCCCCGGCGGCACCTTGAAGCCCTCGGTCACCAGCTTGAAGTGGTGGATCAGCGACTCCATCGACTGGCCCATGATCTTGCGGACGTGCTCGAGCGAGTTGCCCATGCCGTCGCTGGAGATCGACAGCTGCGCGGGCCACGCGATCTTCTTGTCCTCCACCATCACCGGGCCCGGCTCGTTGAGCCGCTTGAGGACCTGCTTGATGATCCGCAGCGACTGGTGCATCTCCTCGACACGGCACAGGTACCGCGCCCAGCAGTCCGCATCGGTCGAGGTGGGGATGTCGAACTCGAACTCGTCGTAGGAGGAGTACGGCTCGACCTTGCGCAGGTCCCACGGCAGCCCGGCCGAACGCAGCACCGGGCCGGTGACGCCGAGCGCGAGGCACGCGTCCACGGGCAGGTAGCCGACGCCCTTGAGCCGGTTGCGCCAGATCGGCTGGCCGGTGAACAGCTTGTCGTACAAGGGAAGCCGCTTGTCCATCACCTTGATGAACTCGCTGATCTTCTCGTGCGCGTCGGCGGGCAGGTCCTGCGCGACTCCGCCGGGCCGGATGAACGCGTGGTTCATCCGCAGTCCGGTCAGGAACTCCAGCAGGTGCAGCACTTCCTCGCGTTCGCGGAAGCCGAGCGTCATCGCGGTCGTGGCGCCGAGTTCCATCCCGCCGGTGGCGATGTACACCAGGTGCGAGCCGATCCGGTTGATCTCGCACAGCAGCACGCGGATCAGCTGCGCCCGCTTCGGCACCTCGACCTGCAGCAGTTTCTCCACTGCGAGGCAGTAGCCGAGCTCGTTGAACAGCGGCGACAGGTAGTCCATCCGCGTCACGAAGGTGACGCCCTGGGTCCATGTGCGGTACTCGGTGTTCTTCTCGATCCCGGTGTGCAGGTAGCCGATCACCGAGCGGAGCTGGGTGACGGTCTCGCCCTCGAGTTCCAGCACGAGCCGGAGCACGCCGTGTGTCGACGGATGCTGCGGGCCCATGTTGATGACCATGCGCTCGTCGTGCACCGCATCGGAGAGGACGTCGTCCCAGTCGCCGCCGCTGACGGTGTACACGCGGCCTTCGGTGGTCTCGCGCGACTCGGCATATTCGGTGGTCATGACACCCCCTGCGTCAGAGCCGCGTGCGTCCCGACCGCACCTAAGGGGAACGGGACGCGAACCGGCCACAAGTACCTGCTCAACGGGAACCTCACAGCCCGACGGAACCAATGGAGAAAATTCCGGGGAGGCGGCACAGTCATGAGTACGACCTCCGCTGATCGGGCGGGGGGATCTCCGCGCCCTTGTACTCCACCGGAATCCCGCCGAGCGGGTAGTCCTTGCGCTGGGGGTGGCCGTCCCAGTCGTCGGGCATCAGGATCCGGGTCAGCGCCGGATGCCCGTCGTAGACGATGCCGAACATGTCGTAGGCCTCCCGCTCCTGCCAGTCGGCGGTCGGGTAGACCTCCACAATGGACGGAAGATGCGGGTCCTCGATGTCGAGCGTGACCTCCAGCCGGATGCGGCGGCGGTAGGTCATCGACGTCAGGTGGTACACCGAATGCAGCCGCTGCGGCACCTCGGGCCCATAGTCCACACCGGAGACCGAACTGCACAGTTCGAAGCGCAGCCCCGCGTCGTCGCGCAGGATCCGGCAGATCTCCACCAGCCGCGATTTCTCGATGTACAGCGTGATCTCGCCGCGGTCGACGGTGATCTGCTGGACCGTCTCCGCCGGGATGTCGTGCTCGGCGAGCGCGGCGAAGAACTGGTCGGCGAACTCGTCGAACCAGCCGCCGAACGGGCGTTCCGCTGGCGGCGGCGTGTACGCGGGAAGGCGCAGCCCGCCGTAACCCGAGGTGTCGCCGCTGTCGTGCACCCCGAACATGCCCTTGCGGGCGCGACCCGCGACGACCGGCTGCGCGGGACGGACGCCGCCCGGCTCCAGTCCGGTCTCGGCGCGTTCGGCGCTGGACTGCTCGCCGCCGGTTTCCGGTTTCTCTTCAGGCATCGCGGATCACTTCTTCGCGTACTTGATCGACGAGGGAACGAGTTCGGTGCGCTTGCCCGCCCGCAGCGCGGCCCGGCGCGGTCCCATCGGCTCGTCCTGGATCTTGGCGTGCAGCTTGAGAATCGCGTCCAGCAGCATCTCCGGCCGCGGCGGGCAGCCGGGCAGGTACATGTCGACCGGCACGATGTGGTCCACGCCCTGCACGACCGCGTAGTTGTTGAACATGCCGCCCGAGGACGCGCACACGCCCATCGCGAGTACCCAGCGCGGCTCGGCCATCTGGTCGTAGATCTGCCGCAGCACCGGCGCCATCTTCTGGGTCACCCGGCCCGCGACGATCATCAGATCCGCCTGGCGCGGTGTCGCGCTGAACCGCTCCATGCCGAACCGGGCGATGTCGTACCGGGATCCGCCGGTGGTCATCATCTCGATCGCGCAGCAGGCGAGCCCGAACGTGGCCGGCCACAGCGAGTTCTTGCGCGCCCAGTTGACCAGACCTTCCAGGCTGGCCAGCAGGATTCCGTTGGGGAGCTTCTCTTCCAGACCCATTGCCCTAGTTCCAATCCAGCCCGCCGCGCCGCCACACGTAGGCGTAGGCGAAACCGACCGTGGCGATGAACAGCACGATCTCCACCAGGCCGAAGAGGCCGAGCGCGTCCGCGGAGACCGCGAACGGGTAGAGGAAGACCATTTCGATGTCGAACAGGATGAACAACATCGCGGTGATGTAGTAGGCGACCGGCATCCGGCCGCCGCCGACCAGCGGCTGCGGCGACGGTTCGATGCCGCATTCGTAAGCCTGCAGCTTCGCCTTGTTGTACCGGCTCGGGCCGACGAGCGGGCCGAGCAGCACGGAGAACACGGCGAACGCCGCCGCGAGCACGAACAACAGAACCAGTGGCACGTACATCGCCGGGCTCGTTGGCGCGGCCTGTGCGACTAACACGGCGTGACCCATCCCTTCCGCTCCGTCGCGTGGCTTGTGAATTTGTTCACAAGCTTCCCGACGAAGTTGTGAAGCGGTTCACAAAGCATGGGGGCAGTGTAGGACGTGCCTCACATCGTTGTCGCGGGGTCTCTCTGTTAAGGCAGACCTAACCGCCGATGTGCTCCAAATGGCCGCGCAAGCCCGAGAGCTGGGACAAAAGGATCAAGATCGGCTTCGGTGTCCGGTTATACGGAGAGTCAATGTGACGTAACCCACGCGAGGTGCGTCACGCGCTCGGCGTAAGGCGCGCCGCGAGCGAGATCATCCGGTCCACCGCGTCTCCACCCTTGGCGTCGTAACACCCGGAAAGGCCCTTGTAGATGAGCGGAATCAAGGAGTTGACACGAAGCCCGTACTTGGTCGCCGCGCGCATCACCTTCGGCTTGCCGATCGCCCTGGCGAACACGTTGCCGAGCCGGTAGTAGCCACCCATCAGCTCCTTCAGTGCCAGTGGGTAACCGCTCAGCGCCCGCTCGCGGGACGGGCCCTCCGGCCGGGCGAGGGCCTGCACGACGAACTCGGCCGCCAGCTGAGCCGACTCCATCGCCGAGGAGATGCCCTCGCCGTTGAACGGGCTGACCATGCCGCCGGCGTCACCGAGCAGCAGCAGCCCGTCGCGGTAGTGCGGGGTGCGGTTGAAGCCCATCGGCAGCCCGGCGCCGCCGATCCGGCCGACCGCGTTTTCCTCGCGGTAGCCCCATTCCTCGGGCGTCGAGTCGAGCCACTGCCGCATCAGTGCGCGATAGTCGGTGTTGCGGAAGGACTTCGTGGTCGACAGCATGCCGAGCCCGACGTTGACCGTGCCGTCGCCGAGCGGGAACGCCCAGCCGTAGCCGGGAAGCAGCTTGGGGCGGCGCGGATCGCTGCGGTCCCACAGCTCCAGGTGTCCCTCGATGAACGGATCGTCGTGCCGCGGGCTCTTGTAGTAGCGGCGCACGGCGACGCCCATCGGCCGCTTGTCGTCGGTGTCGATACCGACGGAGCGGGCCAGCTTCGCGTTCACGCCGTCGCACGCCAGCACCAGCGGTGCGCGGTAGCTGACCGGCGTCTTCTCCGGCCCCAGCTTCGCCTCGACGCCCACCACACGGCCAGTGCGCTCGTCGGTGATCGCGCCGGTCACCGTGGTGCGCTCCTGCAGGCGCGCACCCGCCTTGACCGCGGTCTTCGCCAGCAGATCGTCGAAATCGTGCCGGGTACGGGAAACGCCGTACGGCGGGTAGCTGGTCAGCTCGGGCCAGTCGAGTTCGAGCGTCAGGTCGCCGGTGAGGATGCGCAGGCCACGGCTGTGCACCCAGCCCGCTTCCTCGCTCGTGTCGAGCCCCAGGTCGATCAGCTGCTTGACGCCACGCGGGGTCAGCCCGTCACCGCAGACCTTCTCGCGCGGGAACGTCGTCTTCTCCAGCAGCAGCACGTCGACCCCGGCACGCGCCAGGTAGGTGGCCACGGTCGATCCGGCGGGCCCGGCGCCGACGACGATTACCTGGGCGTCAGTCATGCCTCTTACTCTACGGGGGGCTTGATCGCGCGATGGATGGCGACGACGCCGAACGTGAGATTGAGCCACTCCACGTTGCGCCACCCGGCGGCCGCGATGGTCTCCGCCAACGTGCGCTGATCCGGCCACGCGGCCATCGATTCGGCCAGGTAGGAGTAGGCCTCCGGATTGCTGGAGGTGAACCGGCCGAGCAGGGTCATCGCGCGCAGCAGGAACTTGCGGTAGACGAACCGGATCGGCGGGAACGGTGGCGTCGACACCTCGCAGATCACCAGCCTGCCGCCGGGTTTGACCACGCGTGCGATCTCGACCAGCGCGGCCTTGGTGTCCACGAAGTTCCGGATCCCGAAACTGATCGTCGCCGCGTCGAAGGACTCGTCGGCGAACGGCAGCCGCAGCGCGTCCGCGGCCACCATCGGCACACCGCGATGCCTACCGCTCTGGAGCATCCCGAACGAGAAGTCGGCCGCCAGGCACCAGGCGCCACCGCGCGCGTACTCGCTGGTGGAGACTCCCGTGCCGGCGGCGAGGTCGAGGATCCGCTCGCCACGCTTGGCGTCGAGCACATGCGACGTCGTGGTGCGCCAGCGGCGGTCGAACCCGAAGGTCATGAACGAGTTGGCGCGGTCGTACCCGGCCGCGACGCCGTCGAACATGGCGGCGACCTCGTGGGGGTCCTTGTCGAGGTTCGCTCGGGACATGGTGTGAACTTAATTGCCGATCGCCCGTTCGTCACGACGGGGTGCTAGCCCGATCGGGCCACCGGATGTGTGAGACCGATCTTGGTGGCCGCTGAGAGGGCATGTGGAGAGGGACGACACTCGCACTGGCGGTGGCCTCCCTCGCCGGCCTGGGCACCGTTCCGGCGCACGCGGACGAGCACCCGAAGCCGGCCATCGACCACGACTTCGCCGACCCCGGGGTGCTCAGGACTCCGGTCGCCCACCGCACCTGCGTGGGCGGCGCCGCGACGAGTGCTCACACCCGGCCCGTTCGAACCGACCGGAGGAGCACGCGAACATCGAGGCGCCAACACCCGTGAAGGCCGAATCGCGGTACCGGCTCTACTGTTCCGCCGCCGACTTCACCAGCCCCGACTACCGCACCTCGTACGCCGAAGCGCCGTCGAGCGAATCCTTGACCGGCACCTGCACGCTCAGCGCGTTGACGTCGTTGCCACACACGCCCAGTACGCCGTTGACGTTGTGCGCGACGTCGATGTTGCGCACGCTCACCAGGCCGACCTGGTCGCCGCCGCCTCCGTCGTGCGATCGTGTAGTCACACAACCGGGTTGGGGACGTTTATCGTCTGCATCGCGGTCAGCATGCCGCGCACCGACGAGGTCCAGGTGAACTCCTCCGCCCGCGCCCGCGCGGCCGCACGCCTTGCCTCCTCGGGACTTTCCAGCAGCCCGGTCACCGCGTCGGCGAACGCGACGGGCACGTCCGGTACCGCGGCACCACATCCGGGCCGGACGATCTCGCGGAGCGCGGAGGAAGCCGACACCACCACGGGAGTTCCCGAAGCGAGCGCCTCCAGCGCGGCGAGACCGAACGTCTCGTGCGGGCCCGGCGCCAGCGACACGTCCGCACTCGCCAGGAGCTTCGCGACCTCCGCTCGGTCGGACAGGAAACCGAGGAACGTCACGGGTAATCCCCGCGCCCGCCGCTCCAGCGCGCGCCGGCGCGGCCCGTCGCCGGCGATCACCAGCCGCACCCGATCGCCGGACTCGGTGAGCTCGGCGACGGTGTCCACGCTGCGCTCGACGTGCTTCTCCGGCGATAACCGTCCACAGTGGACCAGCAACGCGTCGGCGCCATCGGCAAGCGTGTAGCGCCAGCCGTCGTCCCGGTAGCGTGGCGCGAAAGTGGTCAGGTCCACGCCCAGCGGAACGCGCTGCACGTTCGGCGCGCCGATCCGGTCGAATTCCTCCCGGGCGAACGAGGTCGTGCACACCACCCGGTCGTAGCTGCTCGCCATCCGGCGGTTCGCGACGTCGGCGATCCGGCGGGCCATCGGGCTGGGCATCAGGAACTGCTCGAGCAGCCGGTCCAGCCGCTCGTGCGAGATGACCATGCTTGGCACCTCGTTACGGCGCGCCCACATTCCCATGCCCCGCAAGGTCAACCGGTCCGACACCTCCAGCCGGTCCGGTTCGAGCCGCCGCAGCAGCGCCCGCACCCGGTACGGGTCGACGGCGCGATAACCGCCGGTGCCAGGGATTCTCGGCGCGGGCAGCGTATAGCGGCGCACGCCCGTCGGCAGCACCTCCTCGGTGTAGCGCGTGCCGGGAACGACGAGCGTCACGACATGGCCGCTCGCGACGTATCCGGCGCCGAGGTGGTGCAGCGCCGTGCGCAGGCCACCGGAGCGCGGACCGTAGAAGTTCGCCAGCTGGACGATGTGCATCGGCGTCACGCCGCGCGGGCGACGGGATCCGCCAGCACGGCCTCGTAGTGCCCGACGAGTTCGGCGCACACCGCGGGCCAGGTGCGGCCCAGTACGACCTTGCGGGCCTTGTGCCCCAAGCGTTCCCGCAGCGCGGGGTCACGCAGGTGGTCCACCTTCGTGACCAGTTCCCGTTCGAAGCCCGCGCGGTCGGCGGGCAGCAGGAAGCCGGTGCGCCCCGGCAGCACGAGGTCCTTCGGACCGCCGGCGTCCGGCGCGAGCACCGGCAGCCCGGACGCCATGGCCTCCTGGATCGCCTGGCAGAACGTCTCGTGCGGCCCCGTATGCACGAACACGTCAAGACTCGCGTACGCGGCGGAGAGCTCGTCGCCGTAGCGTGCGCCGAGGAAGGCCGCGTCCGGAATCCGCTCCCGCAGCGTGTCGAGTTCGGGCCCGTCACCCACCACGACGACCCGCACCCCGTCCAGCCCCGCGAGCGCGACCAGCCGGTCGACCTCCTTCTCCGGCGCCAGCCGCCCGACGAACCCGACCAGCAGTTCGCCGTTCGGCGCGAGCCGGGCGCGCAGGGCGGGGTCGGCGTTGGCGGGCGAGAACCGGTCGATATCCACGCCGCGGCCCCATTTGTGGACCCGGGGGATGCCGTGTTCGACCAGGTTGTTCATCGAGTCGGTGGACGGCGCGAGCGTACGGTCGGCCCGCGAGTGCAGTCTGCGTACCCAGCGCCACGCGGCTCTCGCGCCGAGGCCAAGCCCATACGCGGTGGCGAAACCGGGGATGTCGGTCTGGTACACCGCGACTGTCGGGATGCGCAACCGGCGCGCCGCCGCGAGCCCGCGCGCACCGACGACGAACGGCGAGGCCAGGTGCACGACGTCCGGCGCGAAGGCGGTCATCGCGGTGAGCACGGTTCCGGTGGGCAGGCCGATCGGCAGGGAGTTGACCACCGGGAGATCGACCGCGGGAATGCGGATCACCGGCGCGCCCTCGTACTCGGCGGGTCCGGAGAGTCCGGGGGCGATGACGATCACGTCGTGGCGGCGTTCCCGCAGATGCTCCACGACCCGCAGAACGGAGTTGGTAACGCCGTTCACCTGGGGAAGGAAGCTTTCGGTGACGATGGCGACTCGCACGGGGCTCAAGGTTTCACGAAGCCCGGTTCGCCCGGAAACGGCGGTGTGACCACTGCGCGAACGCTGCCGGAACTCTTCGAAGCTCGCCCCGATTGGTCTGCCCGGACTACACACTTCACCTGCACGTAGCCCTCCGGACACTCTCGGCCTCCACACTAGACCGGCGTGACACTCTTATCCGCCCGCCCGTCCCAGCCGGTCGAACCCGGCCTGCTGTCACGAGCGCTCGAGGTCGCTGGACGGCTGGCCAACGATGCCACCGACGTGATCACCGCGACCGCCGGACGAGGGGCACATCCCGATGTCAAGGACTCGCCGTTCGACTGGGTCACCGACACCGACCGGACCCTGGAACGGCACACCCGCCGCGTGCTGACCGCCGAGTTCCCCGGGATTCCGGTGGTGGGCGAGGAATTCGGCGCGGACCACGGCGCGGCAGGCGCGCCGTACCGGTGGGTCGTCGATCCCGTGGACGGCACGGCGAACTACGTGGCCGGCGTGCCCTGGTGCGCCTACTCGCTGGCGCTGATCGACGCTTCGGGACCGGTGGTCGGCGTGGTCGCGGATCCGTACCGGGGCCAGATCTACGCGGCCGCGCGGGGCCGCGGCGCGCGGGCGAACGGGAAGCCGGTGAAACTGGTGGACCGCGGCAGCACCAAGGGCGCGATCGTGTGCACGGAGCTGGCGCGGAAGGGCCCGTGGCCGGGCATGGGCGAGTTCATCGAACGCGCGGCCGCGGCCCAGTCCGGCGTGCGCGTGCTGGGCTGCGCGGCGCTGGCGATCGCGCAGGTCGCCCTGGGCCACGCCACCGCCGCGGTACTGCACAGCTACCACGAATGGGATGTCGCGGGCTCGGTCGCCCTGGCCATCGAGGCGGGCGCCGTGGTCCTGGACCGCCGCGGCGAAGGCACAGCCCTGCCCGCCGACGGCCTGCTGGTCGCCGCCCCCAGCGTGGCCGAGGAAGTCCTGTCCTGGTGGCAGGAGACGGCCGCAGTGCTCTAAACCCGCGCGAGTCGAGCCTTCCACGCGCCCGAGTCGAACCTTCCACGCGCCCGAGTTGGCGTTTCCACGCGTCCGAGTTGGCGTTTCCACGCGCCCGAGTTGGCGTTTCCACGCGCCCGAGTCGAGGCTTGCCTGCGGCGCCGGCCTCCGCAGACGCGAGCCCAGCCCTCCGTGCGCCCGCCCCAGGCCGTCCCCGCGCCCGACTCGCGAACGACCCACCATCCGGGCGGCCAACTGCTGGATCACGCTGCGAAGCCTCGACCCCGGAGAGCCGCCCTGATCTTGGCGATCAGGCGGGTCGGTTCCTTGAGATCGTCGATGTCGGCCCGGATTATCGTCCAACCGCGGCGACGCAGATCTTCGTCGCGTGCCGCGTCGCGGCCGTGGCGGTGTTCATGAGCTTCGTAGCCGTCGTATTCAAGGCCGATCCGTAGCGCCTCCCAGGCGAAGTCCAAGCGGTAGACCTCCCTGCCATCGAGGTCACTGATCACGAACTGCGGCTCGGGCAGCGGTAGACCGGCATCAGCGACTGCCAACAGCAGCCAACTCTCCATCGGGGACTCGGCACGACCGCTTGCCAGCTCGAGCAGAGAAAGCCCCTGCCGGCGACCCCGCGGATCCGGCCGTGTCCTGATCCGTTCCTCCACACAGGCCCGAATTTCGGCACGCTCGCTCTCTGGGACCAGGGCCAGGGCCTGGTCGGCACATGACAACGCGGTCCGGCGGTCGCCACGACAGAGCACCTCGGCCAAGGCGACATCCAGGACGACCGTCCGAAGCGCACCCCGCTCGACGATGTCCTGCGCTTCGATCACCCCTCGATGAACCACCAAGCCCGGCCGCCGGCCCTTGTTGCGGAAGTACGGGACGGTGACGTGGATCGGCGATGTCTCGGCGGACGCGCACCCGTGCAGCGCCAGCGCGGTATGCCCGCTGAGCACCGCTTCCGCGCCGGCGAAGAGCAGCGAAGCCGCGACGCGGGTGTGAAAATCGGTCATACGTTCCCGCTCGACCAGCACGTTCCTCGCGAACACGGTGAGGCGACGGTCCTCGATCGCGGTCCGCAGCGCGTACGCAGTCAATGTTTGCCGGAGCTCAGTGCGCGTGTACGCGCCGTGAAGTCCTCCAGAGAAATTTCCCACGCCCTGACGATGCGACAGATTCGGTCTACGTAGGGCCAAGACTTTGCTCGCTTGTGGACAACTGAGAGGTTGTGGATAAGTGGTGGCGCTGAGCCCTATTCAGCCGCGCGGAATACCTGGGTCGCGCACAGAATGCCGGGCGCGGGCGCACGGAAGGACTAACTCGCGGGCACGGAAAGGTCGACTCGGGCGCGCGGAAGGGTCGACTCGCGGTTGTTCAGTCGGCGCCGGCCACGGCAGGTTCCGGGATCCTATGGCGCGTCCGGCGCTGGATCCACCACAACAGACCGCCCGCGATCGCCCACGTGATCAGGGCCGTGGTGCCCAGCGGCAGCAACGTCAGCGTCGCGGTCCGGCCGGCGACCCGCGCCAGCTCCGGATTCGACGCGTCGTACTCGATGCGCACCAGGTCCCCGACTGCGAGCCCGCCCGGGTACAGCACGCCGTTCGCCGGGATGTGTACCACGCCGTCCGGCGTCGCGAACCGGATGATCGTCCGGTCCCACGACACCGAATCCACCTGCGCGTTCGCCGTGCCGAGGTGGCCCGTGATCGCACTGTCGTTACGGATGGCCGCGAGCAGCAGCCCGGCGCACAACACGGTGATCAGCGCCGCCACACCGAGCACCACACGACGGCCGTACCGCCACCGCTGCTCGCTCGTCGTCACGCACCCGAGGATAGCGACGCCGCCAGCTGGGCGTGCGTCCGCTGGAGCTGCGGGTACGACTTCGGCATCGCCCCGGCCGCGAGCGCGCTCGCACCGTTCGGGCCCACAGCAGGCTTGCCGGTGGTGAACAGCCAGGTATTGAACAGATCCTGCAGCCGCTTCCCGGAGATCTTCTCCGCCACCGCGATGAAGTCGCCGATCCGCGCGTCGCCGCCCTTCTGTTCGGCGACCCACGTGCGCAGGATCTCGAAGAACGCGTTGTCACCGACCGCCGTCCGCAGGGCCTGCACCGCGAGCGCGCCCCGGTCGTAGACGGCGTCGTCGAACTGGTTCTGCATACCGGGATCGCCGGGCAGCACCTTCCACAGATCGTCGTCGGCCGGATGCGAGTCGTAGACGTACTGCGCGAGCTCGGCCGCGGTGCCCTCGCCCTCGTGCTCCGACCACAGGTACTCGGCGTAGGTGGCGAAACCCTCGTTGAGCCAGATGTCACTCCAGCGCCCCAGCGACACCGCGTCGCCGAACCACTGGTGCGCGTTCTCGTGCGCGACGACGGAGGTGTTGCTGCCCGAGGTGAAGAACTTGTCGCTGTAGACCGGCCTCGTCTGCGCCTCCAGTGCGAAGCCGAGCCCGGTCGACACGACGCCGCCCTGCGCTTCGAACGGATAGGGGCCGAACTGCGACGACAGGAACTCGTTGATCTCCGGTGTCCGCTCGACACTCGCCTTGGCCGCGTCCAGTGAGGCGCCCGCGGCGGGGTCGTAGGCGGTGATGAACGGCTGTCCGTCCGGCGTGGCCGACTGGTTCACCTCGAAGGCGCCGACCTCCAGCGTGGCCAGGTAGGTGGCCTGCGGCTGGGTGCTGCGCCAGTTCCACCTCGTCCAGCCGGCCCGCTGCTTGGTCTTGCGCACGAGCGTGCCGTTGGACAGCGCGGCCACGTTGTCCGGCACCTCGACCGAGATGTCGTAGGTGGCCTTGTCCGTCGGGTGATCGTTGGCGGGGAACCACCACTGCGAATTCTGCGGCTCGTCCACCGCGAGCGCGCCGTCCGGCGTCTTCTTCCACGCGGTGTAGCCGTCGATGTCGATCTTCGACGGGGTGTCGGCGTAGTTCACGGCGACGGTGATCCGCTTGTCCTTGGCCAGCGGTTTCGCGGGCGTCACGACGACCTCGCCCGGCCGTTCGATCCGGAACGCGGCGAGCGCGTTGTCCACCCGGATCGAGTTGACGTGCAGTCCGAAATCGAGGTCGAAGCTGGAGAGCTCCTGCGTGGTGGTGGCGAGGATCGTGGTCGTGCCGGACAGCTCGTCGGTGGCGGGCTGGTAGGTCAGCCGGACGTCGTAGTGCGCGACGTCGTAGCCGCCGTTGCCGGCGAAGGGGTAGTAGGGATCGCCGACTCCGGGCGCACCGGGTGCGGGAGCGGCGCTGGCCGACGTGGTGAACAGCGTGATCGCGATGCCCGTGGCAACAGCCCCCAGGCCCGCTCGGGTTGGCAGGCGCATGCGGACGAACGTATCCGGAAAGTCCTCAACCGGATACGACCTAAAGAAGGGTCTTACCGACTGAGAGCGTCCGAGACACTCGCACGTACACGAGAGTGCAAGTCGCGGTGGCGCGAACGGTCCACTCGTACCTCCACAACGCGCAGTCCGGGCGCCGGGCGCAACGCGTCACGGAACTCCTGCAGAGTGCTCACGGCCTGGTGGGGCACGCCAAAACCGGTGCAGAGCGAGCCCAGGTCGGCGCCGTGCGGAGTGCCAAAGACTCTTTCGAAGGAATCCTGATGTTCGGGCGCTCCCTGCTCCAGCAGCGAGAAGATTCCGCCACCATCGTCGTTGAGCACCACGATCGTCAGGTCCGGGCGGTCGTCGGCGAGCAGAGCGTTCACGTCATGCAGGAAAGTGAGGTCACCCAGCAATGCGTACGAGTGCCCCCGGTGCACACTCGCGGCACCGATCGCCGTTGACACCGTCCCGTCGATGCCGGCCACACCCCGGTTCCGGTGCACCAGCACGTCGGGCCGGATCCGCCCCGCCAGCGCCACGTCCCGGGCCGGATTCGAGGATCCGACAACCAGCAGCGCCTCCGGGGGCAGCGCGTCCACCAGCTCGGCCGCCAGCCGCAGGCCGCTGGGCCATGGCTCGCGCCGCAACGCGGTGCCCACCGCGGCGGTCGCCGCCCGGTCGGCCTTCTGCCAGCTGGCGAGCCATTCGGGATCGGCGGGTTTGGTCGGCTCGTCGAACCACTGCCCCACCTGCCGCACGTTGTGCGCGGGCGCGGGCCAGTCCGAGTCCGGGCGCACCAGCAGCACTTCCACCTCGGCGTCCGACAGCAGCGCCTGCACCTGGCGGAACACCGTCGGGCGTCCGATGCACAGCACCTGCTCCGGGCGGTGGCGTGCGATGAACTCGTCGGAACCGAGCAGCCAGACGCCGCTGGCGATCGCCGTGGAACCGGTCAGGCCGAGCCCACCGGTCTCCGAAACCACGGGCCAGCCGTGCTGCTCGGCCCATTCGCTGGCCGCGCGCACCCCGCTGTCGCAGGCGATCACGAGGCCGCACCGGGCCGAGGGCACCACGAAGGAGGGCAGCGCACCGAAGTCCGGCAGCTCGGTCCAGCGCGCACCGCCGGGCCTGCCGTCGAGGGACTCGTACCAGTCGGAGTCGCCATCGGGCACCAGCGGCTCGCGGAAGGGCACGTTGAGGTGCACGGGTCCGCAGCGCCATTCGCCGTACGCGGCGTTCCAGGCGCGGCAGATCTGGCTGCGCCAGTAGGCGTTCTGCCCGGCGCGGCGCTCGGCGACGGCCAGCTCGTCGTAGTAGCGCACGGCGTTGCCGTACAGGCGCTGCTGGTCGATCACCTGGTTGGCGCCGGCGGCACGCAGTTCGGGCGGCCGGTCCGCGGTCAGCACGATCAGCGGCACACCGGCACGATCGGCCTCCAGCACGGCCGGGTGGAAGTTCGCGGCGGCGGTCCCGGAGGTGCATACCACCGCGACGGGCCGTCCGGTGCGGGCGGCGATGCCGAGCGCGAGGAACGCGGCGCCGCGTTCGTCGATGCGCACGTGCAGCTGCAGGCGTCCGGCGGTGGCCGCTTCGTGCAGCGCCAGTGACAGCGGCGCGTTGCGCGAGCCGGGGCAGAGCACGACGTGGGAGACGGTGTTGCGGACGAGCTCATCGACGAGGACCTTGGCCTGCGCTGTCGACGGGTTCACCGGGCGCCTCCCGGTGTGTCGTCCGTCATCATGGCCACACGTCCTATTCTCCCAGGCGTGCATGACGCCCAGGTTTCCGAGCTGTTCGACCCGACCGTGTGGACCGAAGTCGAGGGTTTCGGGTTCACCGACATCACCTACCACCGCTCCGCCGAGGCACGCTCTGGCAAGCGCGTCGTGCGCATCGCGTTCGACCGGCCCGAGGTCCGCAACGCCTTCCGGCCGCACACCGTGGACGAGCTCTACCGCGCGCTCGATCACGCGCGGATGAGCTCGGACGTTGGCTGCGTCCTGCTCACCGGGAACGGCCCGTCGCCCAAGGACGGCGGGTGGGCATTTTGTTCCGGTGGTGACCAGCGTATTAGGGGAAGGTCGGGCTATCAGTACGCGAGTGGCGAGACCTCGGACACGGTGGACCCCGCGCGGGCAGGCCGCCTGCACATTCTCGAAGTTCAGCGCTTGATCAGGTTCATGCCGAAGGTGGTGATCTGTGTCGTCCCGGGGTGGGCGGCAGGTGGCGGGCACTCGCTACACGCCGTGTGCGATCTGACCCTCGCCTCGGCCGAGCACGCCCGGTTCAAGCAGACCGACGCCGACGTGGGCTCGTTCGACGGTGGGTACGGTTCGGCGTACCTCGCCCGGCAGGTCGGGCAGAAGTTCGCGCGCGAGATCTTTTTCCTCGGGCGCGAGTACACCGCACAGCAGATGCACGAGATGGGAGCGGTGAACGCCGCGGTGCCGCACGCCTCGCTCGAGGCCGAGGCGCTGCAGTGGGCGTGGGAGATCAACGGCAAGTCACCCACGGCGCAGCGGATGCTGAAGTACTCGTTCAACCTGATCGACGACGGTCTGGTCGGGCAGCAGCTGTTCGCGGGCGAGACCACGCGGCTGGCGTACATGCAGGACGAGGCGGTCGAGGGCCGGGACTCGTTCCTGGAGAAGCGCGCGCCCGACTGGTCGAATTACCCGTACTACTACTGAGGCCGGGCCCGTGCGCGAAGTCTGGATCGACGGCTCCTTCGATGAGCTGCGGGAGGCGATCGCCGCCGCTCTCGACGGCGGCCCTGCCGTGCTGCCGCTGGCGCCAGGATCCGAGAACCTGCGCGACGCGATGGCGCCCGAGCGGCCCGTCGAGCCGGGTACCGCGGTGATCATCGCCACCTCGGGCTCGACCGGCGAGCCGAAGGGGGTGCTGCTGTCCGCGGACGCACTGCGGGCTTCGGCGGAGGCGACGCACCAACGACTCGGCGGACCAGGGCATTGGCTGCTCGCCACACCCGCGCAGTACATCGGCGGCCTGCAGGTGATCGTGCGATCACTGGTCGCCGGTACCACGTGCGTGCCACTGCCACCGGGCCCGTTCCGCCCGGAGCGCTTCGCCGAGGCGGCCGCCCAGTTGCCCGCCGGCCCACGCCCACTGGGCGGCAGCCCGCGTTCGCAGCCGGGCGGCAGTCCACACGCGCCAGCGGGCAGCAGCCTGGGCTCGCAGGGGGCTGGTGGCCGGCGATCCTCGCAGGGGGCTGGTGGCCGGTGGTCGCTGGCGGATGTTCCGCGCTATACGGCGCTGGTGCCGACGCAGCTGACCCGACTGCTGGACGCGGGGGGCGCCGGGCTCGAGGCGGCGCGTTCGTTCGACGCGATCATCATTGGAGCGGCGGCGACCTCGCCCGCGCTGCGTGAGCGGGCCGCTGAGGCCGGGTTGCGCATCGTGCCCGCGTACGGGATGAGCGAGACCGCGAGCGGTTGCGTGTACGACGGCGTGCCGCTCGACGGGGTGCGGGCCGAGATCGCCGAGGACGGGCGCATTCTGCTGTCCGGTCCGGTGCTCGCCCACGGGTACCGGCTGCGGCCCGATCTGACGGCGGAGTCGTTCGTGGACGGATGGTTCCGGACTGGTGACCGCGGCCGCCTCGTCGACGGCCGGCTCGAGGTGCTCGGGCGGATGGACGACATGATCAACACCGGCGGCGTGAAGGTCTCCGCCGCCGCGGTGGAGCGCGTGCTGACAGGGCTGCCCGGCGTGCGTGAGGCGTGTGTCCTCGGCCTGCCGGACGCGGAGTGGGGCGAGATCGTCGTCGCGGCCGTCATCGCTGAGGGCGCGGCGCCCGCGGTCGCGGATCTGCGGGCGGCTGTCCGTGCCGAGGCGGGCGCGGCCGCGGTGCCCAAGCGTGTGGAGTTCGTCGACGCACTGCCACTGCGTGGTCCCGGAAAGATCGACCGCACCGGCGTCAGGAAAATTTTCCACGAACTTGGTTGACAGTTCCCCCGCCGCCACGTTCACTCGACCGCATGCTCTCGCCCAAGCGTGTCCTGGTCGCGGCGGTTCTCGCGCTCGCCGCGCTGGCCGTTCCGATGACCGCGTCCGCAGCCGAGCTTCCCGGCTCGGGCACTCTCACCTGGAGCGTCCCGCTCGACGGGGAGTGACGGCCGTCCCCCAAAATGGGTGACATGGCGACAGTTGCAGAGTGGATCGAAGGGGCCCGGCCGAGGACCCTGCCCAACGCGATCGCACCGGTGGCGGCCGGTGCCGGGGCCACGATCCAGCTCGGCGCCTTCTCCTGGTGGCAGTCGCTGCTCGCGCTGCTGGTCGCGCTGTCGCTGATCATCGGTGTCAACTTCGCCAACGACTACTCCGACGGAATCCGGGGCACCGACGAGAACCGGGTCGGTCCGCTCCGCCTCGTCGGCTCGGGTGTGGCGGCGCCCAAGCTGGTGCTTACCGCCGCCCTGGCCTGCCTGGGCCTGGCGGGCGTCCTCGGTCTGATTCTGGTCATCGCCACGGGGCACTGGGAACTGCTGATCATGGGCGCCGTCTGCATTCTCGGCGCCTGGTTCTACACCGGCGGCCGCAAGCCCTACGGCTACGCCGGCCTCGGTGAGATCGCCGTCTTCGTGTTCTTCGGTCTCGCCGCGGTCCTGGGCACCGTGTACGTCCAGGCCGACCGCGTCAGCTGGCAGGCCGTCGGCGCCGCCGTGGCCGTCGGCTGCTTCTCGATGGCCGTGCTGACCGCGAACAACCTGCGCGACATTCCCACCGACCGCGAAGTCGGCAAGAACACACTCGCGGTCCGCCTCGGCGACACCGGCACCCGCCGCTTCTACCTGTTCCTGATCGCGGTCCCCTACGTCGTGACCATCGTGCTCGGCATCCGGCACCCGCTGGCGCTGATCGCCCTGATCACCGCGGCCCTGCTGATCACCCCGCTGCGAGCCATCACCTCCGGCGGCGTCGGCCCGCGCCTGATCCCGGTCCTCAAGGACACCGGCCTCGCGATGCTCGCGTGGTCCGTCCTCAGTGGAATCGCGCTGGCGCTCAGCTGACCCAGCGGCCGGTGGCGAGGAACTTCTCCATGACGGCCGAATACTCCGCCAGCTCGTGTCCCTGCTCGGTGAGCCAGTCGTCGTTGTAGTAGGTGTGGGCGTAGCGTTCGCCGCCGTCGCAGAGCAGGGTTACCACCGAGCCCGTCTGGCCGGCGGCCAGCATGCGGGCGATCAGCTGGAAGGCCCCGTACAGGTTCGTGCCCGTGGAGCCGCCCGCCCAGCGGCCGGTGCGTTCGCGCAACAACCTGATCGCCGCCATGGACGCCGCGTCCGGGACCTGGATCATCTCGTCGATCACGTTCGGCACGAAGGACGGTTCCACGCGGGGGCGGCCGATTCCCTCGATCCGCGACGGCATGCCCGTCGTGTAGTCCATGGCGCCCGTCTGCCACGCGCCGTAGAACGACGAGTTCTCCGGGTCCACCACACAGATTTTCGTGGTATGCCGCCGATACCGCACGTACCTGCCGAAGGTCGCGCTTGTCCCGCCGGTGCCCGCGCCGACGACGATCCACGCCGGCACCGGGTGCCGCTCCGAGCGCATCTGCGCGAACACGCTCTCCGCGATGTTGTTGTTCCCCCGCCAGTCCGTAGCCCGCTCGGCATACGTGAACTGATCGAGGTAATGCCCGCCGCACTCCGCGGCCAGCCGCTCGGCCTCGCTGTACATCTCGGCCGGGACGTCCACGAAATGGCACCGGCCCCCGTAAAACTCGATCAGCTGGACCTTCTCCGGACTCGTCTTGCGGGGCATCACCGCGACGAACTCCAGGCCCAGCATCCGGGCGAAATAGGCCTCCGATACCGCCGTCGAACCGCTGGACGCCTCGATCAACGTCGTGTCCGGGCCGATCTGCCCGTTCACCAGGCCGTACAACAACAGCGACCGCGCCAGCCGGTGCTTCAACGAGCCGGTCGGATGCACCGACTCGTCCTTGAGGTAAAGATCGACGCCCCACTCCGAGGGCAGCGGGAACACCAGCAGGTGCGTATCGGCGCTCCGGTTGGCGTCCGCCTCGATCAGCCTGACCGCCTCACGCACCCAAGCCCGGTTCATTCGCCGCGCAGCTCCGCCCGCAGCTTCGCGCGCTCCCGCGCCCGGCGCTCGTTGCGCGCGGCCAGCCCGGCGGTCACCCGGGCGTTCAGCCCCCGGAACACCAGCAGGCCGATCGGCAGGCCGACGACGATCCCGATCGCCACCGCCACGAGCAAAGGCACCTTGACCAACACCAGCACGGCCGCGACGACGGCGATCAAACCGAACCGCGCCAGCAGGTAAAGAGTCAGGTCACGGGCCAGATTCGGGCTCTTGCTCACAGCGTCCAAGGTTACGCGCCGTCCACTTCGCTGTTGTTGGGCCGCCCCTCGAACCGTGTCGACAAGACGACAGTGGTCCGCGTTCGCGCGACGCCTTCGATGCGCCGCAGCCTGCCCAGCGTCTGCTCCAGCTCGTCGACCGTCGCGACCCGCACTTTCACCACGAACGCCTCGTCACCGGCGACGGCGTAGCAGCTCTCGACCTCGGGAAGCCGGCCGAGTGCTTCCGCGACGTCGTCGTTCTCCGCGATGTCCGTCGGCTGGATCCCGACCAGCGCGGTCACCCCGCGGCCAACCGCGCTCGGGTTCACCACCGCGTGGTAGCCGGTGATCACGCCGGACGCCTCCAGCTTGCCGACGCGCTCGTGCACCGACGACGCCGACAGCCCCACCGTTCGGCCCAGTTCCGCGTAGCTGGCGCGCCCGTTCAGGCGTAACTCGGCGATGATCTTCCGGTCGAGTGCGTCCACAGCGGTCACTCTAACCCCGCCGGACCTGGGCGATTTGTCCCTTACTACCTCTTTACTCTTCGACAACCGTTCGAGTACCTGGCGGGTGAGATGCAACGATTGCCGTGTTGATATGCGGAAGCGAGACAACGCTTCCGGTATAGCAGTAAGGCCGTTAAGGAGGCGGAAAATGACCGCTAGCGTTGGAGGGCGCCTGCTCACCCCGGGTGAGGTTGCCGCGCTGTTCCGCGTGGACCCCAAAACCGTGACGCGCTGGGCGACGGCGGGCCGGATCGGCTCGATCCGCACCCCGGGCGGGCACCGGCGGTTCCGGGAGTCCGAGGTCAACGAGCTGCTGGCCGAGCTGACCACGGACGCGAACGAGCCCGCCCGCAGCTGACCCCCAGTGCGACCCGCGGCCCGGCGGAGCACAACCGCCGGATGCCGCGGGCCGATCGCTCGCTCACCGCGGAACGCCGCGACCCGTATTCCGGCCGAAGGACTACCCTCGGGACAGCACCACCGCGGCGAAACACTCGGAAGGGAGCGAGCATGATCTATCTGCTCGCAGCGATCGGAGCGCTCACCATCGCTGTCCTGTTGTGGCGAGCCTTCGGCCCCGAGCGGATCGGCGTCAGCTCCGGCCGGGGCCCCGTGGCGCCCGATGACGACCCCGAATTCCTGCGCAAGCTGGGCGAGGAGCAGCGCCGCACCGACGACGAGAGCTGAGTAGCACTAAGCCTTGCTCGGGAACGCGTCCGCCATCGCGGCGGCGAGTTCGAGCAGGGCGAGCCGGGTACCCGGCTCCAGGCGGTCGAGTTCGATCTCGGCGCCCTCTTCCAGATGCGGATCGAACGGGATGCGGCAGACCGAACGGACTCGTGCCGCGAAATGGGCCGCGAGCTTGTCCAGGTCGACCGAACCCGCCTTCGGACGCACCGAGTTGATCACGACGATGGACCGTTTGACCAGGTCGCCGTAGCCGTGCGCCTCCAGCCAGTCGATCGTCGCCGACGCACTCGTCGCGCCGTCCACCGAACCCGACGACACGACCACCAGCGCGTCCGCCAGGTCGAGCACGCCCTTCATCGCCGAATGCATCAAACCGGTGCCGCAGTCGGTGAGCACGATGTTGTAGTAGTGCTCCAGCAGGCTGATCGCGCGCAGGTAGTCCGTCTCGGAGAACGCTTCCGACACCGCCGGATCCTGTTCGCTCGCCAGGATCTCCAGCCGCGACGCGCCCTGTGACGTGTACGCACGCACGTCGCTGTAGCGCGTGATCTTGTCCGCGTCCCGAAGCAGGTGCCGGATGGTCGCGGTGGTCTCGATCGGGATCTTCTGCGACAGCGTGCCGCGGTCCGGGTTGGCGTCCACGGCGATCACCCGGTCGCCGCGCAGCGAGGCGAACGTGGCACCGAGGGTGGTGGTGATCGTGGTCTTGCCCACCCCGCCCTTGAGACTCAGCATCGCGATCTTGAAGCAGCCCCGCAGCGGCTGGTTGACCCGCCCGATCAGCTCACGCTGCCGCCGCTCGGCCGGGCTTTCGCCGGGGTTGATGAGCTTGCCCGAGCCCACGTACAGGGCCTTCCGCCAGCCGGACCGCGGCGTGCGTTTCGGCGGCCGCACCACCTGTGAGCTGGACAGATCCGTGCGTGCCCTGGACGGCTGGGGCAACGGCGGGTACGGCGACTGTGGCTGCAGCGGCGGCAGGTTCGGGTCGTAGCCCGGCGGGTACTGCGGCCGCTGCTGCTGCGGCGGTGGGGCGGGATGCGGTTGGGAGTCGGTGCGCTCCTCGGAGAAGTAGGGTTCGTGATCTCTCGGATCCGTCATCAGCCGACCCCGGCGTAGGAATGTAAGCCCGTCGTGACCAGGTTGACGAAGAACAGGTTGAACACGGTGACCGCGAAGCCGAGCGTGTTGATCACCGCGGCGCGCGAGCCACGCCAGCCCGCGGTCGCCCGCGAGTGCAGGTACGCCGCGTAGACCACCCAGGCGATGAACGCGGTGGTCTCCTTGGGGTCCC
>Ga0164243_10003164_pt1 | contig 26517 bp, 24 predicted proteins | sample OricompcompostOP_FD_108781 | JGI IMG/M metagenome (GOLD analysis project Ga0164243, IMG submission 108781) | Organic Plus compost microbial communities from Emeryville, California, USA - Original compost - Organic plus compost (OP) | ecosystem: Engineered > Solid waste > Mixed feedstock >...
GCGACGGTCGGCGAGGCCGAGGCCCTGTCCCTCGACGACGGCGACGAGGTGGTCGAGGTGGAGCGGGTGCGCAGCCTCGACAAGACGCTGATCAGCGTCGACCGGTCGTGCCTGCCGGCGGCCCGGGTGCCGGGGCTGGCGGAGGTCGACCTGACGAACGGCTCGCTGTACGCCGTGCTGGCCGAGCGCTACGGGATCGTGCCGACGCGGTGCGACTACCAGCTCCAGGCGGAGCTGGCGACACCCCGGCTGGCATCGCTGCTCGACATGCCCGAGGGCGGGCCGGTCCTGGTCGGCTACCAGACCACGTTCGACCAGCACGAACGCCGGGTCGACGTCGGCTGGCAGGCCTACCGCGGCGACGCGTACCGCTTCCGGGCCTCGCTCTTCCGTCACGAACCCTGACGCCGTGGTGTCGTCGGCGTGGCGGCGGTGGCCGTCGGTGCTCGCGCTGGTCGCCGCTCTGGCGGCGGCCGCGGCGCTGGTGGCGCGCGGACCGGACCGGGCCGACCCGCCCAAGGCCCCGCTGCCCGCCGCCGACGCCGTGTGGCCGCATGCCCGGCGCGCCGACGTGCCCGGTGTCCTGCCCGGCGACCTCACCTACAGCCCGGCCTACTTCCTCGACGAGCGGGCGTCCGTCGGCACGGCGCGCAAGCCGGGCGGCGGGGAGGTGCGGCTGGTGGTGCGGGCGGCCGACGGCGCGGTCCGCATCCTGCGCGCGCTCCCGACGGCGGGCGCCCCGCGGTTCGCGGGCATCACCCGCGTCGGTGGCGTCCTGGTGTGGGCCGAGTCGGCCACCGGCCCGGACGGGTCGGTGCGGACGGCGCTGTGGCGGGCCGACCTGTCCGGCGGGGCGCCGCGGAAGATCACCGACGACACCGGCGACGCGACGTTCCTCGGCTCCGACCACGACATCACGGTCGACGCCGGCCGGCTCTACTGGACGGCGCGGGCACCCGGCCGGGAGGCGGCGACCGAGATCCGGTCGGTGCCCGTCGACGGCGGGCGGGTCGGGACACGCACCGAGCCGGGCCTGTGGACGCTGGCGGGCTGGCCGTGGCTGACCAGCGCCGGCAGCAGCGGCCGGGCGCGGCTGCGCAGCCTCGACACCGCGAGCGTGGTCGACGTCGACGCCGCCGGCGACATGCTCGACAGATGCGGGCCCACCTGGTGCCGCGTGTACGTGCTGTCCGGCGGCGCGGTGCGCAGCGAGCTGATGCGGCCCGACGGATCGGAGCGGCTGCGCGTGGCCGACGACGGCGCGACGGCGACGGTCGTCGACGTGGCGGTGCTGGACCGCTTCGAGGTGCTCTCGGAAGACTCGACCACCCTCGGCGCCGCAATCGGCGGCCGGCGGGTGCTCGTCTACGACCTGACGACGCGGCGGTCGGTCAGCGTGGCCGAGGCCGCGACCAGCGCGTCCTACCGGGCGGGGGTGCTCTGGTGGTCGACCGGCGCGGCCGGCCGCGTCACCTGGCACACCATCGACCTGCGCACCGTGTGAGCCTGCCCGGCCTCCCGTGCGCTTTTCGCGCGGTCGCTGTTGTGTTAATTGCGTAGAATTGACCGACATGGTCGACAAGGCGGTCGCGGGCGGTCTGTGGCGGCGGTGGCTGGCCCGCGTCGCCTTTCTCGCCGCGGCCGCCGCGTTCGTCGTCCCCGTCTTCGTCGCGGGACTCCGTGGCAGCCTCGCCATCCTGCTGCTCGCCTCGATCAGCCTGGTCGCGACCGCCGCGGCCGCGTGGTGGTTCCTCTCCCACTCGGGGGTACGCCGTTGGCTGGCGGCCGTCGTCGGCGTCGGTGCACCGGTGACCGTGGTCGTGGCGTACGCGATCAACCAGCTCGTGTGGGTTGCCGCCGTGTCCGTCGGGCTTTTCGGGTTGGCGCTGGTCACCGGCAGGCGCGCCCTCGGCGGAGACGGCCACCGGCTGGTCGAGGTCGAGACCGCGCCGCCGCGCCACCCGTTCCTGATCATGAACCCGCGCTCCGGCGACGGCAAGGTCGGGAAGTTCGACCTCGCGGCGCGCGCCCGTGCCCTGGGCGCCGAGGTCGTCCTCCTCGACGGCGCCAGGGTCGACGTCGCCGCGCTCGCGCGTGACGCGGTGCGCCGCGGGGCCGACCTGCTCGGTGTGGCCGGCGGCGACGGCACCCAGGCACTGGTCGCGGCCGTGGCCGCCGAACACGACGTTCCTTTCATGGTCATCTCCGCGGGCACCCGCAACCACTTCGCGCTCGACCTCGGCCTCGACCGGGACGACCCGGGCACCTGCCTCGACGCGCTCACCGACGGCGTGGAGGTGCGGGTCGACCTCGGGCGGATCGGCGACCGGACCTTCGTCAACAACGCCTCGTTCGGCGTCTACGCGGCCGTGGTGCAGAGTGACGCGTACCGGGCGGACAAGGCCGGCACCGCCCTCGCCCTGCTGCCGGACCTGTTGAGCGAGGCCGACGGGCCGCCGCTGCGCCTGCGGGTGGGGGAGACCGTCTTCGACAGGCCGCAGGCGATCCTGGTGAGCAACAACCCGTACACGGTCGACGACATCGCCGGCTTGGGGCACCGGCCGCGGCTCGACCGGGGGCGCCTCGGGATCATCGCGCTCACCGTCGACAGCACCGCGGACGCCATCGGTCTGCTCCGCGGTCGGCGGTCGCGGTCGGTCGCCGTGCTGACCGCACGCGAGGTGGTCGTGGAGGCCGGCGACCGCGTCGTCCCGGTCGGCGTCGACGGCGAGGCGCTGGCACTGGCGACACCACTGTCCTGCCGGATCAGGCCGGGGGCGTTACGGGTGCGCGTGCCGCGGCACCGACCCGGCGTCCGGCGACCGTCGCCGGCGATGGACTGGGCGCGGCTTCGCGCGCTCGCGCTGACCGTCGGCCACTGGCGGCCCTGACTCCCCGGCTCCCGTCACAGGCCGAGACCGGGCGGCCCGAGCCGTCGCAGCACCCGGTATCGCAGGTAGACCACGCCGTTGCCGAACCGGCGCTCGTCGAGCAGCTTCAACCCGAGGCGGAGCCCGGCGGGCAGCGCGCGCGTGCCTCCGCCGACCACGACGGGGTTGAGGAAGAGGTGACACTCGTCGACCAGGCCGGCCGCGAGCGCGTGTGCCGCGAGCCCCGGGCCTCCGACGGTGAGGTCCCGCCCAGCGGTCTCCTTGAGCTGACGGACGGCGCCGGGGTCGAACGTCCGCTCGAGCCGGGTCCGCGCGCCGGAGACCGCGTCCAATGTCGACGAGTAGACGATCTTGTCGGCCGCCTGCCAGATCCGCGCGTAGTCACGCGTCACGGGCGGTTGGTCGTCGTCGGTGGAGGCGGTCTCCCAGTAGACCATCGTGTCGTACATCCGGCGCCCGTACAGGTAGGTCCCGACCGGCCGTTCCTGATCGTTGACGAACGCGTGAACCTCCTCGTCGGGCGCCGCCCAGTCGAACTCGCCGTTGGCGTCAGCCGTGAAGCCGTCGAGCGAGGCGATCGCCGAGTAGATGAGGTTGGCCATCACCCCATCCTGCCACCGCGATCTCCCAGAGTGGTTCCCTGACGGCGACCGCGCCCGTACCTCGTGCTGGATCTTCCCGGTACCGGCTATGCGGCCGCCGCGTCGCCGACGAGGTTCCCTTTCATGAGCCATGTCGGGCCTTTGGCGTAGGTGCTGGCTTCCGCGAAGAACGCGCCGAAGTAGGGGCCGCTCGCGTGAGTATTGAACGCGTCGACGTCTGCGTAGACCTCGTTTAGGTAGAAGAGATCAGGATTCTCCTCGTCCGCGATGACCTCGAACCGGTGGGCGCCGGACTCGTTCGCAAGGGAGTCACGTGCGGTCTTCTTCGCCGCCCGAACGAAGTCCTCGCGATGCGCTGGCTGGACGGTGAAGGAAACGAGAAATTGGTACATCGGTCAGCTCCTCAAGTTTGACGCACGACCTCAAACCGATCATTACATCGGGTATACCCCCAGCCAGCGGCAGTTAACTCAGCGCGACGTACAACCCACAGCTGTGCATCTACGGCATCGGATGGCAGCCGGCCTCGGCACCCTGCTCGGGCGCACCACAGGCGAAGCCCCCTTCACCAGCGGCTTCTCCGCCAGGGATCCGTCATCGCCCACCCTCTGAGCAACTCCGGGAACGGTTGCCGGGATCAGCGGTAGGCCGGATGGATCTCGGCGGGTTTGTCGTCCGGCATCGACAGGATGCGGCTCGGTGCCACCGACGTGAAATCGGTGGCGGCGACCAGTTCCCGCGAATACTTGGCCCGCACCACCTGGCTGTCGGTGTACTGGCCCAGTTCGTTCAGGACGGCGCCGTGAGCGACCAACAACACCGACCCGTACGACAGGGGCGACAGCTTCACCACTCGCAGCAGTTCGATGATGTCGATCCGTAGCCGGGTGGGAGCCGTCGTGTCGTCGACGTTGGTGGAGACGGTCCAGGTGACCACGAGCTGATCCTCCGCGGCCGGCCGCTGTTCTACGGCGAGGCTAGACGCGACCGCGTCCGGGTCCTTCGTCGCGAGAGCGTCACGGAGCTCGCTCTGCAACGACGCGACCTGGTCTTTCGCGTCCGTGGTCGGGCCGGCGACCGCCGATTCCGCAGCAGCGGGGGCCGGCGGCGAGGTCGCCGGGAGATCCCATGACGCGCCGGCGCCGACCGACGGCCCTGGGCCTACCTTCGACAGGTCTGCACCCGCCCCCTGCACTTCCCCGGACCCGCAGGCGGACATCACCGATACGAGTATCAGGGCGGCCGCGACGGCAGCCGACAGGCGCGTACCCGCACGGTTGGTCATTGCGGTCGCTCCCGTCGCCCACGCGTCTCCCGACGCCCGGCACGCTACCGACGTGGTGTTACCACCGGTGACGGCCATGTGGTCAGAGCCTGCCGCCGCTCGACGGACCGCCCGTGCCGTGACGGCTATCGCGGTCCCTCCGGCAGGTCCCGACCGGACCAGGCCGCCACGAGCACGGTGAGTCAGGTCGGTGCGGACTGGAGCGTGTCCACCACCGGGCGCCGGGTGGCGACCATTGCGGGGATGGCGGTGAGCGCGGCGATGGCGAACAGGACTCCGAGTGCGGTGGCGAGCAGCGAGGAACCGGGTGGGTACTGGACCTCGGCGCGGCTGACGAGCGTAAGGAGCCCGATGCCGGCCGGGATCCCCGCCACGACGCCGGGTATGGCGGGAAGCAGTTGCGCAACCGCCAGGCCCACGCTGGCCTGCGTGGGAGTGGCGCCGAGCGTCCGCGCGACGGCCAGCGGCTGCCGAGCGTCGAGGACCGCGGTCCAGGTGCCCACGACGGCGTTGATGAGCGCGAGGACACACAGCACGACGATGACGACGAGCAGGGCCTGGTCCATTCGCTCGCTGCGGGGGTTGGCGAGTTCTGTGTAGCCGAGGTCGAAGTGCTCCACCCGGGTGTTGACCATGAGCGTGGCGACGAGGGCCGTCGTGGTGATCAGGGTGTTCACGGTGACCAGGGCGCGGCGCGGCCGGCGGGCGTTGATGCGCACCCCGATCAGCAGGACGGTCGGCAGCCGCCGCGAAAGCCAGATACGCCACCGTCGGCGCCGCGGCGGCGTTGGGGCGTCGGCCAGCGCGTGGACGGTGCTGGTGGTGGCGGCGCGCACCACCGGTACCAGCGTCGCCGCCACAGCGATCGTGAGGGCGAGGGCCGTGACGGCGATCATGGTGCGCAGCGCGGGTGGCTGGGCGTTGACGGAGCCGATGAGTCCGGCACTGGGGCGGATGAGCACGGGGGCGGCGAACCAGCCCGCGGCCAGGCCCGTGGCGGCGGCGACAAGCCCGATCACCAGATACTCGGCGAGGTGGACGGCAGCGATCATGGCTGGTCCGGCGCCGACGGCCTTGAGCAGCCCCACCCGGCGGCGCTGGCCGACGATCCGGCCTGCGACGATGCCGGCGACACCGGCCAGCGCAAGGCCGCTGAGCAGCCAACTGCCGACGAGCAGCGTCAACTGCGCGTCGCCGTACAGCCGACTGTTGAGGTCGTCGATCGCTTGCCAGGTGGTGAGTTGGTCGCCGACGGTGTACGCGCTGGTGGCCGCCGGGTCGGCGAGCTTGAGGTTGAGGGTGTACGACAGCGGCTGGCCGGCCGCGAGCGTGGCGATGTCGCCGTGGTCGACCCAGACCAGGCCGCCGCGCTCGACCAGGACGCTGCCCGGGTAGTGCCATCCGGCGTACGGATACGTCGCTCTCGCGGCGGTGACCGCGATCCCCGTCACGCGCAGTGGACGGCCGTCGACGTTGACCGTGTCGTCCACGCGGACGCCGAGGGCGTCGGCGAAGGCACGCTCGACGACGACGCCGCCCGGGCGTACCCAGGTGCCGTCGGTCACGGCTGGCCGGTCGATCGACACGGGTGCGGTGTCTCTGCCCTCGACGACGGCGTGCGCCGATCTGCCGCCGGCCGTCATCGTCAGGTAGGCGATCGGGAAGGGGCCACTGTGATCGGTGACGCCGGCCGCAGTGGTCAACGATGCGAGCTCGTCCAACGCGGCTTGACCGGTGGCCCGGTGCGTCACGATCACGTCCGGGCCGGCGGTGGCGGTCCGGGTCTGCTGGTACGGCCGGTCGGCGATTTCGTTGAGGGTGAGGCCGAGGGTCAGCGTGGCGGTTGCGGCGGAGACGGCGACCAGGAGCAGGACGGTCTCGGCCCGGCGGCGGCGCAGGTCCCGCACCAGCAGCCGGCAGACGAGCAGGAGGCGGCCGGCCACGTCAGCGCCGCCCGTCGTACACGGTGCCGGCGAACTTGTTGTCGTCGGCGAACGCCCCGTCGCGCATGGAGATCACCCGGTCGGCGACCGCGGCGATGCGGGCGTCGTGGGTGACCACCACGAGGGTCTGTCCCGCGGCGTGCAACTCCTCGAACAGCCGCAGGATCTCCAGGGTGGCGGCGCTGTCCAGGTTGCCGGTGGGCTCGTCGGCCAGCACGACGAGCGGCTCGTTGCTCAACGCACGGGCGATGGCGACCCGCTGGCGCTGCCCACCGGACAGCGCCGATGGCAGGTGCGCGGCGCGGTCGGCGAGCCCGACCCGGTCCAGCAGGCCCATCGCCCGCCGGCGTGCCCGCCCCGGTGACCGGCCCGCCAGCAGGGCGGCCAGCTCCACGTTCTCCACCGCGGTGAGCTCGTCCATGAGGTGGAACGACTGGAAGACGAACCCGACGCCGTCGCGCCGCAGCCGGGCCAGCGCCCGCTCGCTCATCGTGTCGACCCGGCGCCCGGCCAGCCACACCTGCCCGTCGGTCGGGCGTTGCAGCCCCCCGAGCAGATGCAGCAGAGTGGACTTGCCGCAGCCGCTCGGACCCATGATCGCCAACGTCTGTCCGACGGGCACGTCCAGATCTACCTCGTCGACCGCGCGCACCAACGCGTTGTGCGAGCCGTACCGCTTGGTCAGCCCACGCGCCCGCAACGCCATCGAGCCGGTCATGCCTCCGCCTTCCGCCCATTCCGATCACGCCCGGTCCACATGCGCTCGCATGCCTCCAGCCACTCCAGGTCGGCCCGCAGCCGCAGCACGACGCCCTCCAGCAGCACCCCGGCGACCGGATCCACCGACCGGTCCAGCGCGGCGCGCTGGGTGTCGCGCAGCCGGCGCAGCACCTCACGCCGCTGCGCGTCGACCAGTGCCACGGGATCAGCCAGCCGGCCGGCCGCGGCGGCCACCAGCTTCAGGTGAAACTCGGTAAGGTCCGGCTTCGGCCAACTCACCTCGGCCAGCCAGCCCGCGACCCGCTGCTGTCCGACCGGGGTCAGCGCGTAGACCCGGCGATCAGGCCGGTCCGGCAGGCCGTCGGCCCGCTCCGAGGTGACCAGCCCGGCCTTGCCCAGCCGGGCCAGCGCCACGTAGATCTGCCCGGCGTTCATCGACTCGCCCAACGGGCCGAGCGCATCACGCATCCGGGCGCGCAACTCGTACCCGTGCGCTGGCTCCTTCGCCAGCATGGCCAGCACCACGTCCTGCACCGAGGCACACCCCTTCGCTCCGGCCGCTAATTAGATAACCGGTAGCTATGGCGCTGTCAACTCAGACAACGGGTGTACGGACGCAGCCGCTGCCAGCCTTAAGGGTGTTCTGCACGCGGTGCAGGGTGTTCTGGCTCGCAGACGTCCGATGGAGCCAGCGGAAAGGCGGATCGCGTCGTTCGCTTCTCGCCCGGCCTGCGACACGTCCACATCGTTGAGGGCTCCCCGGACTACGACCAAGCCGAGCAACAGCTGGCCGGCGCGCGCGGCGGGCCGAAGTCCGGAGTGGTGCACCTGTCGGCGGTCATTCCTGGATGACGACCGCTCGCACCGGACTCGCCTCCACGCCCTCGAACGAGAGTGGAAACGCCGAAAGGGTGGCCGGACGGCTCGGATCGATGAGGTCGAGGTTGCGCAGGTATCCGAGGGGCGCGATGTTGTTGCCGAGGAAGGTTCGGACCGCGTAGACCGGGGCCGGGGCGTCGGGTGCGTCCTTGGGGTGCGAGTAGTCGTAGCCGACCAGCACGGGCCGGCGCTCGACCAGCCAGTGCACCGCCGACGGCGTGATATATGGCGACCGCGCCTGGTAGTCGGGCTCCCCGTAGTGCCGGTTCCAGTCTGTCCGTAGCAGCACGCGGCTGCCCGTTATCTCCCGGCCGTCGAGGGCCTTCGCGATGAGCTCCGGCCCGATCGGCTCGTTCTCCCGGACCGATGTCAGGTCCACGAGCACCGTCTCGCCGTAGAAGGTCTCCAGTGGCGTGTCCTCGATCGCGGTGCCGCCCGGGTGGAAGTGCATCGGCGCGTCCACGTGGGTGCCGTGGTGCAGGCGCATGGTGACCGACCGTACCTGCTGGCCCTGGCCACCGGGATAGTCCTTGATGAGCTCGAAGGCGAGCTGCACGTTCTTGACCCCTACGGGCGTCTGGTGCTGGTACGCGGCGTCCAGCCGTAGGCTGATGTCGATGATCTTGGGCATGTCGGTCTCCAGTCGACGCCGAGCGAGCGCGCGAGCGCTGCCACGGCGCGGCCGGATCGCCCGTGGCTCACGAAGTAGCATGCTCTCCCACTTTGTGGCGAAGGGCAATCCCCTCTGGACACGTATCGCGCGTTCCCGAGTGTTGACTGCCGCGCAGATGTGGGACACCATGCTACGACGCGGAACTTCCTACAGGTTTCCTGTACATCTCGCGGGGTTCACGTTGGAGGACCTCGCACGCGCAACACGGATGAGCTGGTATCCGGCGAGGGCTACGACCAACGCGACTTGGTAGCCCTGAACAGCCAAGACGTCGCACCTGATCCCAGAAACTCCATGCCTTTCGTCCGATGGAGGGGAAGCCTGATGAGGCTCCACATGTTCCGATCCGCCCAGCGGCACGCCGACGGCCGCCTGTCCGCCCCTCGGCTCGCGGCGGCCGTACTTACGATCATCGCGATGGCGGCCGCTGTCGGAGGCTGCGGCTCGAAGGGCGCGGACGGCCCCGAGTCAGCTGAAGAGCCGGCCACAGTGAACGTGGCGCTCGGCGCCGTCTCACCCGAGGCGGCGACGCTTTTCATCGCTGAGGTCAACGGATACTTCGACGAGCAGAACGTCAAGGTCAACGTCGAGGTGAACGGTCCGCAGGCCACGACGCTGACCGTCGCCGGTCGGGCCGACATCGCCTTCACCGGTGCGACGTCCGCGCTCGCCGCCGGGATCCAGAAGCAGACCCAGTACGTCTACGCCACGATCGTCGGTCCGGGCAACGCGAGCATCCTGGTCTCGCCCACCTCGGGCATCAACACCCTCGCCGACCTGTCCGGCAAGACGGTCTCGTCCCAGGGTGTCTCCGGCGCGTCGTGGGGCGAGGCCCACGCGTTCGCCGACTACCTGAAGTCCAAGGGCATCGCGCCCTTCGAAGTCGTCCCGCTCGGCTCGTCGCAGCTGCAGGCCGACGCGGTCATCTCCGGCCGCAACGCCGGCGCCTCGGGCGGACCGGACCTGTTCGGTACCCAGATCTCGACCGGCAAGCTGAAGGTGCTCGTCGGACCCGAGTCCCCGGAGACGAAGGAGCTCTTCCCTGCTGACCTGATCGCCTCGGGCTTCTGGGGCTCGGCCGACCAGATCAAGAAGAACAGCGAGGGCATCACCCGGTTCCTGGCCGCGCTGCTGAAGGCGAACCAGTACCTCGAGACCCATCCCCTGGACGAGATCGTCAACGTGATGCTCAAGGCCCCGCAGTACCAGGGCTACACCTTCGAGGCGGTCAAGACCGCCCTCGGATTCGAGATGGACTTCATCCACGAGACCGGCGGCCAGATCTCGCCGGAGGCGTGGGAGCACTCGCTCGCGGCCTACCAGAAGTGGTCGCTGGGCATCGACCTGGACCACCCGGCGGTCCAGTACGAGAGCGTCGTCAACAACGAGCTTCTCGCGGCCGCCAAGGGCCGGATGAAGTGACGCCCGCCCCGCCCGGCCGCCGCGGCGGCTCGGGCGGCGCCCATGCCGGGGAGGCATGTGTCCATGAGAATGATCTTTCTTCCCCCCGAGACCCCGCTCTCGCGCGCCTGCTCGGCCGCGTTGGCGACGGCCCCGGGATCGTGGGAGGTGGTGGTTGCGGCCGACGCGGACTCGGCCCGACGCGAGCTGGGCGAGGCGGACGCGGCGTTCGGGACGATGACCCCGGACCTGCTGGCCGCGTCGCCGCGCCTAGCCTGGCTCCAGGCGCCCGCGGCCGGACCGCCCGCGGGGTACTACTTCCCGGAGCTGGTCGCGCATCCGGCCGTCGTGACCAACCTGCGCGGTGTCTACGCCGACCACGTCGCCACCCACGCGCTCGCTCTCATGCTGCACTTCGCCCGTAACCTGCACCGCTACGCGCGGTACCAGGTGACAGCCGAGTGGCGGCCCGAGCCGACCCGCGTCCGCCACCTCCCGGACTCGACGGTGGTCATCGTCGGAGCCGGGGCGATCGGCCAGGAGTTGGCCCGGCTGCTCACGCCGTTCGGGTGCAGCGTCGTCGGCGTGGACGCGGACCACACGGCGCCGCTGCCCGGCTTTGACGAGGTGCGCCCATCGCAGGACCTTGACCTGGTCCTGCCCCGCGCCGACTTTGCGGTGCTGACGGTGCCGCACACTCCGCAGACCGCCGGTCTCATGGACGCCCGCCGCCTGGCACTGATGCCGCCGTCCGCCGTCCTCGTCAACGTCGGACGCGGACCGACCGTCGTCCTGGACGCCGCCACCGCGGCCCTGGCCGCGGGAACCATCGCCGGCCTCGCCCTCGACGTCGCGGAGGTCGAGCCGCTGCCCCCGGAACATCCTCTGTGGAGGCAGGACGGCGCGGTCATCACGCCGCACGTCGGGGTCAACGGCCCTTATCTGATCGAGCGACGCACCGAGGTCTTCCTCGACAACGCCCGGCGGTTCAGGTCGGGTGAGCCCCTGCGCAACCTGGTCGACAAGGCCCGTTGGTACTGAACGGTCCGCCCGGACTGTTGACTTGACTACGAGTGTGAGACAACATGCTACTTCGTGGCACGAAAGCGGATGACAGCCGACCCCGACGGCGCCGTACCCAGCGGACGGCAGCCGGCCAAGACAACGGAGCGCGAGACCGTCGGCGGCGTACCCCGGTTGCTCGTCCTCGGCAAGGCGCGCAAGATCCTGGACGCGTTCTCGCCCCGACGACCCCAGCTCAGCCTGGCGGAGCTTGCCGCCATGACCGAGCTTCCCACCAGCACCTGCCTCCGGCTGATCCGCAACCTGACGCACGAGGGCCTGCTCAGCCGCGTCGGCGACCGGTACCAGATCGGGCTGACCATCGTGCGGTGGGCGTCGTCGGCGCTCGAAGGCAACAACGTGCTGGTCGCCGCCCAACCAGAGTTGGAGCGGCTGCGTGACGCGACCGAGGAGAGCGCGCTGCTGTCCGTACGGGATGGCATCTTCCGCGTCATCATCGCGGTCGCCAAGAGTCGGCACTCGATCGTGCGCGAGGTGCAGATCGGAGAGGTGCTGCCCCTGCACGTCGGGTCGACCGCGAAGGTCTTCCTTGCCTTCGACGCTGAGGCCGAGAAGGCGTTCGCCACGCACGACCTCGAGACCTACACCCCCTACACCACGACCTCCCGGACCAAGCTCGCCCGGGAGGTCGAGCAGATTCGCGAGGACGGGTACGCGGTCAGCAGCCAGGAGGGCAACATCGGTTCGATGGGCCTCTCTGCCCCGATCTTCGACCGGCACGGCCAGATGGTGGCAGGGCTCGGCATCGCCGGGCCGATGCAGCGGATGGTCCCCAACCACATCGAACGTTACGTCCCCGCGGTCCTGGACGCCGCAAGCCGGGTGTCCATGGCCCTCGGCTACGACCCCTTGGACGGCCGCGCCTAGGCCGGACGCGCGGGGCCGTCCGGCCGGGGCATACCCACCCCTGCAAGGAAGGACCCTGGCAATGCGACTGGTCACGTTCTCGGTGGACGGCTCCCTCCGGTTCGGCTCCCTCGTCGGCGAGTCGGTTGTCGATCTCGCGGACACGACGAGCGCGGCCGTGTTCCGCGCGGAGCTCGAGCGGGCGGGGGCCGACACCGTGCCCCGCGGGATGCGCGAGCTGCTGGTCGGCGGGGCGCCGGCCATGGCGGCGGCCCGGGCGATGTCGGAGCGGGCCGGCGAGTCGGGTGTGCGGACATGGCAGCTGTCCGACGTGGTCCTCAAGGCGCCGCTGCAGCACCCCCGGGCGATCATCGGGGTCGGGCGCAACTACCGGGACCACGCCGCTGAGGCGACCATCGAACTTCCTGAGTTGCCGCGGCTGTTCCCCAAATGGCCCAGCACCGTCGTCGGGCCGGGCGATCCGATCGTCATCCCGCCGCTGACGAGCCAGCTCGACTGGGAGGTCGAGCTCGCGGTCGTCATCGGCACCCCGGCCCGCGACGTCGCGCTCGACCAGGCCCTGGAGTACGTCGCGGGCTACACCATCGTCAACGACGTCAGCGCGCGCGACATCCAGATGAGCCGTCCCGAGCAGCTCGCCCTCGGCAAGAACTTCCGTTCGTTCACGCCCATGGGGTCCTGGATCGTCACGCGGGACGAGGTGCCGGACCCCGCCGACGTACGGCTGCGGTCCTGGGTCAACGACCAGCTGATGCAGGACGGTCACACCAAAGACCTGATCTTCAGCGTCGCCCATCTCGTGTCGTTCCTCTCGTCGGTGCTCGACCTCTCGCCCGGCGACGTCATCGCCACCGGCACGCCCGCAGGAGTGGGCGCGTTCCGGACGCCACCGATCTGGTTGAAGGCCGGCGACGTCGTCCGGATGGAGCTGACCGGACTCTGCGTGCTCTCGAATCCCGTCCTTGACGCCTAGCGTCACCAAGACGAAGGAAACAGCATGAAAGCAATCGCCAAAACGAACACCGAACACGGCGTCGAGCTGATCGACGCCCCCATGCCCACTGTGGGGCCCGGCGAGGTTCTGCTCCAGGTCGCCGCCTGTGGCATCTGCGGATCGGACCTGCACCTCGTCGAGTGGACCGAGGTCGGCCGGATGCGGCGGGGACGCCAGATCGAGCTGCCGCGCATCATCGGACACGAGCCGTCCGGCGTGGTGGTCGAGGTCGGCGACGGCGTCACCACCGTCAAGCCGGGCGATCGGGTCGCCTCCGACTCCTGGGGTGGGTGCGGCCAGTGCTACTACTGCCGCATCGGCAAGGCAAACCTGTGCGAGCCCCGCTACAACATCGGGGCGCTGCGCGACGGAGCGATGGCCGAGTACGTCGTCGTTCCCTGGTTCAACCTGTACAAGCTCCCGAGCAACATCAGCCTCGAGGTGGGCGCGATGATCGAGCCGCTCGGGGTCGCGGTCCACGCCGTCGAGCGGTGTGCCACGCTCAAGCCCGGCGACCGCGTGGTCGTGCTCGGCCCCGGCACGATCGGCCTCCTCATCGCCATGGTCGTCCGGGCGAGCGGCGGCGACGTCAGCGTCCTCGGCCTCGCCAAGGACGCGAAGCGTCTCGAGCTCGCTGCCCAGATGGGGTTCAGGACCGTCGTCATCGACGAGCCCGGCGGGCAGGACCGCATCCTCGACCGCACCGACGGCCGCGGGGCCGACATCGTGTTCGACGCGGCGAGCGCCTTCCCGACCACGATCCCGCTGGTCCGCAAGGGCGGTGAGGTCGTCATCACCGGCACACCGGGGCGGGCGGTGACGGTTGACCTGCTCGAGGCTCAGTGGAAGGAGCTCACCCTCACCCTCAACATCGGACGTGTCCCGAGCTCGTGGCACCGCTCCATCAACCTGCTTTCCAGCGGGACGCTCGACATCGCCCCGCTGATCTCGCACCGCTTCCCGCTCGAACAGGTCGACACAGCCTTCGAACTGCTGAGGCGCAGCGAGGCGATGAAGATTCTCATCGAACCCAACCCCGACCTGCTGCGGGCCGACGTGGTGACCGCCGGGAGGACGGCATGACGGCCCCGGGCCGGGACACGCTGCTGGCGGTGAACGACGTCTCGTTCAGCTATCCCAGCTCGGGGCTCGAGGTCCTGCGCGGCATGAGCCTGAAGGTCGGCCGGGGCGAGGTGGTGGCGATGGTCGGACCCAGCGGATGCGGCAAGTCGACTCTGCTCTCCGTCATCGTCGGCGGGGCCGAGGCAGACGCGGGCAGCGTCTCCTGGTCCGTCGGCGCGACGAGTGGAAAGTCGCGCCGAGCCGTGACCATGCTGTTCCAGCGGGACACCTTGCTGCCGTGGAAGTCGGTCGACGACAACATCGCCTTCGCGCTCGACGTCGCCGGCATCCCCAAGAGCGAGGTCGCCGACCGGACGGACCGCCTCCTCGACATCGCCGGGCTGAAGGCTTTCCGGCACACCCGGCCGGCCGCGCTCTCGGGCGGCATGCGCCGGCGCGCCGGCCTGGTGGTCGCGATGGCGCCGTGGCCGGAGCTGGTCGTCATGGACGAGCCCTTTTCCTCGGTGGACGAACCGACCCGGGTCGAGATCCACAAGTCGATCCTGGAACTCGCCCACGAGCTCAACATCGCGCTCCTCATCGTGACCCACGACGTGGCCGAGGCGATCACCCTCGCCAACCGGGTCTACGTGTTGAGCAAGCGCCCGTCAGCTGCCGTCGAGGAGCACGAGGTGCCGTTCGGCCCCGACCGCGACGTCTACAAGCTCAGGGAGACGCCGGAATACCACGCCCTCTACACCACGATCTGGCATCGCCTCCGGCTCGAGATCCAGCGGTCACGCGAGGCCATGCAGGAGGAGACGGTGACATCGTGACATCGCAGCCCGTCTTGAACACGCAACCCGCGGCAGCGAGCGACACCGCGCCGGCCACCCGGCCGCCGGGGTCACGGGCCCGGACGACCAAACGCGGCTTTTCGCGCCTGCAGCGGCTCACCTGGCAGGTGTTGACCGTCCTCGCGTTCCTGGCCGCGTGGGAGTGGGTGCCCGCCATACCGGGCATCACGAACGTCGCGGCCTTCCTCGACCCGTTCTTCATCAGCTCGCCCCAGGCCGTCGCGAAGACCATCTGGGAGCTGATGATCGGCGACGGTGTGGTGCCGATCTGGTCGCAGCTCGGCATCACGATCACGGCGGCCCTGGGTGGAACCGCGGCTGGGGTCATCGTGGGCGGCATCGGCGGGCTCCTGTGCGGCGGGAGCAAACGCCTGTACGAGGTTGTCCGCCCGCTGGTGATGGCGCTCAACGCGATCCCGCGCATCACGCTCGTACCCGTCGTGGTGCTGCTTTTCGGGACCTCGATGACGGCAGACGGAGTGACCTCCTTCATGCTCGTCATCTTCATCGTCTTCTACAACGCCGTCGAAGGCGCTCGCAGCGTCAGTCTGGAGACCATGGAGTTCGTCCGGCTGCTCGGTGCGTCGCCCCGGACGAGACTGTTCAAGGTCCGCGGGCCCTACGCCGCGGCGTGGGTCTTCGCCTCGCTGCCAAACGCGCTGAGCTTCGGCCTGGTCGGCGCGGTGACCTCGGAGTTGTTCACCGGGTCCAAGGGGGTCGGGCAGCTCATGGTGCGCGCGGTGGACACGGCCAACGCCTCGCTGACCTTCGCTGTGGTGGTCATCCTGGCGGTGGTGGGCATCGTGCTCGTGCAGGGAGTCGACTTCCTGCGCCGCAAGCTGCTGTCCTGGTGGGACGACGAGTAGGGGGAGTCGACGACGGGTGTGGGCCGGGCGCGAACGCCCGGCCCTCTGTCGTCGCTGACACCGGACCGTCCAGACTAGACTTTCGTCGCGAGCGCGGCCGTCGCTCCGGCCCGCCGTCCGAGGACGGCGCCGGCGGTGAGGCTGCTGCCGCTGCCCAGGCTGGTGTAGAAGAGGCCGCCAGCGCAGCTGCCAGCGGCGTACAGGCCGGGCACCGGTCGCCCGGCGAAGGTGAGCACCCGGCCGTGCGAGTCGATGCGAAGTCCGCCGTAGGTGAAGCTCACGCCGCAGGTGACGGCGAAGGCACGGAACGGGCCGGCGTCGAGCGGGTTCGCCCAGTTGGACTTGGGCACCCGTAGGCCGACCGTGCCGCGGCCGTCCCTGACCGTCGGCTCGAACGGCCGGTCCAGGCGCACGGCCGCGTTGAACTCCGCCACGGTCCGCAGTAGGCCGTCCGCGTCCATCCCGTCCATCCGTGCCGCCAGGTCCTCCATCGTGTCGGCGACCACCTTGGTCACCGTCCGGCCCGAGTACTCCTCGCGCAGCAGGTGGGCGACCTTGGCGTCGAAGATCTGCCAGGCCACGTGGCCGGGCTGGGCGAGCACCTCGCCGCCGTAGAGGCCATAGGTGTAGTTGCGGAAGTCCCGGCCCTCGTCGACGAACCGTTCGCCCCTGTTGTTGACCATGATGCCGAGCGGGTAGCTGTGCCGGGACATGCCGGAGGACTCGGCGATCGTCGGGTAGACGGGCGCGTTCGCCTCCCACGCGACCGCGTGGCAGCCGCTCCAGTGACCGGAGGGCGCGGCGCCGACGTCCAAGGCCATCCGGATCCCGTCGCCCGTCGTGAAGACGCTGCCTCTCGTACGGGCGAGATCCCAGGTTGGGCCGAGGTAGCGCGCCCGCCACTCGGTGTTGCCCTCGAAGCCGCCGGTGGCGATGACGACGGCTCCGGCGTCGATGTGTCGCTCGCCTGCTGCGGTCCCGACGACGGCACCGCGGACGCGGCCGTCCCGTTCGATCAGCCTGCGGCTGGGGGCGTCGTACTCGACCCGGACTCCGATCGAGCGGGCGTACCGGGTGAGCCCATCGACCATGCCGGCGCCACCCCCGACGATTTCGACGACAACGCCACCCCAGAAGGTGGGACGGCCGTCGACGGTGAAGGCCTGCCGTCCGAACATGGGCACGAACCGCAGGCCGTGCTCGCTCAGCCACTGGGCCGTCTCAAAGCTCTGGCGGGCGACCACGTCGGCCAGGTCCGGGTCCGTCCGGTACTCGCTGAGCCGGCCCAGGTCGTCCAGGTAGGACTCGACCGAGTACGAACCGAAGTTCGTACTGGCCGCCTGGTCCTCGTCGAGGTCCGCGACCAGCTTCTGGACGTCCGCCATGCCGCTGTACGCGATGCGTACGGTTCCGGTCGCGTAGCGGCTGCTACCGCCGGCGGCCTCGGGCGGTGCACTGTCGAGCACGAGGACGTCGGCGCCGGCCTCGCGGGCCGATATCGCGGCGCAGAGGCCGGCGTTGCCCCCACCGATGACCATGACGTCAGGACTGTGATCGATCGCCATTGTGGAACGACCTTCCGCTAGGTGAGGCGTTGACGAGGGGCGACGGAAGGGCGTTCTAGCCAGGTCTGTCCGGCTCTGCGACGATCGCGTCCGCGACAGCGAAGGCGGCGGCCGCTTTAGGCGCTCCCGCGTAGCTGCCGACGTGGATGAGGACCTCCGCCAGTTCGGCTGGACTTACCCCGAGTCGCAGCGCGCCCCGGATGTGGGTCCCTAGTTGAGCGAGGTCGCCCTGGGCGCACAGCACCGCCACCGTGCATATGGCGCGGGTGCGAAGGTCGAGGCCGCCCCTGGCCCAAACCTGGCCCCAGGAGACCGCGTCCGCGAACTCGCGCCAGACCCGCGCCATAGGGCCGGACCGGGCGGGCGGGGTCGCGACGTGCTGCTCGCCGAGCACCTCGCGACGGACTGCTCGGCCCTGCTCCGCGGCACCCGGATCGGTGTCTGCCACGAAGTAGCATGCTGTACCACATCGAAGGTAAAGTCAATCGCACCGTATCCCCGCAGGCGCCAAATAAAGACAGCTAAACTGTACAGGTAGCCTGTTGATTTGCGTTGCCGACCGACCTAGGCTTGGCGCGTGAAGCGGACAACGTCCAGCGATGTGGCTCGGATCGCCAACAACCTGGAGATCGTGCTCGGTCGGCTGCGCCGGCGGATGCGAGCGAAGGCGCCCGCTGATGGCATCCCGCTCTCCCAGATGGTCGTCCTGAACCGACTGGAACGCGACGGTCCCCAGACGACAAGCGCGCTCGCCGCGGCCGAGCACGTCCGCCCGCAGTCGATGGCGAGCACGGTCGGGAGCCTGTTGGGCCGGGAACTGGTCGTCCGGTCCGACCACGCGACCGACCGGCGCAGCACACTGCTCGACATCACCGACGCCGGCCGCAAGGTCGTCCTGGCCAACCGGCAGTCCCGGGGCGCGTGGCTGGCCAAGGCCATCGCCGCCACCTTCGACGCGGAGGAGGTGCGGGCACTGGCTGACGCGATCGTTCTCATGGAGCGCCTGATCAGCAGCGAACCCGACGCCGATTCCCCCCGGCAAACCTAAGAGTGGAGTGACCGTGGCAGTGCAAGCCGTAGACGAGAGTCTGAGCCAGCTTCGGGCGACGCTCGAGGCAGATGGTTATCGGTTGACCAGCACGTTGGCCGACGACGGAGAGCTGGTCCTCGAGGTCGTCGGTGCGACGCCGGAGGCGTGTCTCGACTGCCTTGTCCCGAAGGCCGCGATGCTTCGGATCCTGCGGACCGCCATCCCGGCCGAGTACGAGCGCGTCTCGCTGCGCTATCCCAACGACGTGTAGTCGTCTTATGTTCATCAATATTGGAGCCTGACATGACGGCCATTGAGACAACCGGCGTCGCGCCGGCGACACAGCGTGCCGCGACTGACGAGGTCATGACCATTGTGGATCCCGCGGGGGAGCTGGCAGGCGAGAGCTTTGCCCTGTCGCCCCGCCGGCCCGACCTGCTCAAGGGCGCCCGCATCGGCGTGCTGCACAACAGCAAGCCGAACGGCGACGTGCTGATGAACTTCGTCGTGGACTGGCTCATCGCAGAGCACGGCGTCAGCGAGGTCGTGCGGGTGCGTAAGCAGACACCGGGCATCCCGGTCAACGAGGAGCAGCTGAAGGCCCTCGAAGGCTGCGTCGCCATCCTCAACGGGACGGGCGACTGCGGCAACTGCACATCGTGGACCGTCCACGACACCGTAGCCCTCGAGCGCCTCGGGTTTCCCACCGTCATGTTCGGCACCGACGAGTTCACCTACCTCGCGCACATGGAGTCCGAAAGCCTGGGTCTCGGCGCGCTGTCGCGAGTCGTGGTGGCACACCCGATCAACGCTCGACCGCTGGAAGAGATCCGCCAGAAGGCCGAGGGCGTGGCCGAGCAGGTCCTGCGGTTCCTCACCACACCGGGCGACCAGCTGACACGTGAACATTACGCCGCCTGCGACCTGCGCGACGGCGCGGCCAGGACAGAGAAGCCGCTGGAGGCGGAGCGGGTCACCATCGCACGCTCCTACGAGGCGCTCGCCGGCTACCTGGCCCAGGCCGAGCTCGGAGACGGGCTACCCGTCGTCGCCCCCACCGAGCGCCGGGTCGCCGCGATGCTCGAATGGACCGACCGCGACCCGACCGACGTCGTGGCCAACCTGATGCCGACCGGTGCGGCGGCGACGGTCGAGAAAGTTGCCGCGAACGCCGTCATGGCCGGCTGCCAGCCGATGCACCTGCCGCTCGTGATCGCGGCGATCGAGGCGATCGCCCAGCCGGCCTTCAACCTCCTCGGCGTTCAGGCCACGACCCACACGGTGGCCCCGCTCATGGTGGTCAGCGGACCGTTGGCCGAGGAGGCCGGAGTCAACTCGGGCGCGGGACTTTTCGGCCCCGGCTTCCAGGCCAACGCGAGCATCGGACGGGCGGTCCGACTCGCCATGCTCAACATCGGCGGCGCCCGGCCGGGGCTGCTGGACAAATCCACCATGGGGCAGCCGGGGAAGTTCACTTACTGCATCGCCGAGAACGAGGCCCGCAGCCCGTGGGAGCCGCTGCGCGTCGAGCGAGGCCTCCCGGCCGAGGCCACCATGATTACGATGGTGCCCGGCGAGGCGCCCCACACCGTGCACGACAACCAGAGCACCTCGGCCGAAGGTCTGCTGCGGGTCATCTGCGGCTCGATCGCCCAGACCGGCTCCAACAACAGCGTCTTCGACGCCGACTTCCTGGTCGTCATCGGTCCGGAGCACGCCGAGACGATTGCCCGCGACGGCTTTACGAAGAAGGACGTGCAGCGCTACATCTTCGACAACGCGCGCATCCCTCTGTCCAGGTGGTCTCCCGAGTACATCCAGGGACTGTTCCGCGACAAGTACCCGGACCGTTACGGCGACGCGGACGCCGAGACGACCCTCATCCCCTTCGCGGCCGACCCCGAGAGCGTCATCGTGATCGTCGCCGGCGGGCCCGGAAAGTTCACCATGCACGTGCCGACGATGGGCGCCATGCCGACGGTCCACCAGCCGGTGCTGCTGAAGTCGGGCGAGTACGCGCGGAGCCTGACCGACTTCCGTCGTCGCTGATCGGCCCCCCGTATTCCTGGACCGGTCAGCGTGGGTCGTCGCCGGGGAGCGCGACGCGCCACGCTCCCCGGCGTACTGGTCACGGTCGGTAGGGCGGCTGGCCGAGGCGGTACTTGACGAAGTCGAACGAGAACCGGAAGTTCTGGCTGAACTCCTTGCCGCTCCACGGGGTGGCCGCGAACGAGCGGCGGAACATGTCGTTGCCCTTCCAGAAGAAGCCGTTCTGGTTGGTGATCGAGTAGAGCCACGCGAAGTTTGCCGCCACCAGGTTGATCAACATGGTGCCGCCCTCGGGGGCGCAGCCCCACTCGCAGCGTGCCCCGAGCGGTGCGGGGTTGTTGATCAGCGTCTCGGCGGGTACGGCCGGCACCCACATGACGTCCCAGATGTGGTTCATCGCCGCCGCGGTCTCGACGGGGATGCGCGGGTCGCCGGAGAACTCCCAGTAGCGCCGCAGCGCGTTGAGGGCGAGGCCGGTCATGAACGACTGCTGATAGGTGTAGTTGTCGTTGCGGTAGCCGTCGAGCCAGCCGAGGAGCTTGGTCGTCGTCCACTCGATGTTGCGCTTGATGCGTACCCAGGACGGGTCGGTGGTCGGAATCGCGGCCGGCGAGTCGTAGCCGTGGGACTCGGCGGCGTTGATCGCGGTCTCCAGGATGAAAGTCGTCTCCCGGACGTAGTAGTCGAATGATCCGCCGCCGGTGTTCGAGAAGAGCCCGTTGTCGGCCATCTTCTTGACCGTCGCGATGTAGCCCGAGCTGCGCAGCCCGTCGGTGAAGACGCGCCAGGCCTGCGGCGCACCCGTTCCTGACACCTGCGCGTTGTACTGCGCCGAGATCGAGTCGGCGCAGTCGTCCCAGGAGGGGTCGCCGGTCCAGTCGGCGATCTGCCGGTAGACCCACGCGCCGTCGTAGTACCAGACCTGCGACTCGCTGGTGATCGCCTGGGTGCCGGGGTCGCGCTTCCCGGTGCTCGGGTTGATCGGGCACAGCTCGTCGCCTTTGCTGAGCATTACCGACTGCCAGGTCGGCTGTCCGTTGATCGCCGGGAAGTAGGTCGCCGGGGTCAGCGTCAGCGGGGTGAGCTGCTTGGCATGGAAGGGCATCGTAAGGATGCGGTCGGGTGAGCCGCTGGAGATCGCGGTGGCCTGGATCGTCTGCTCGGTCAACGGCGCCGTCGGCTCGACGTGCAGCAGGATCTCCAAGGCGCCGCTGCCGACGTAGCGTCCGAGGGAGTCCGGGGTGGCGAGGTTGCCGCCTCGGTAGACGCCCTTGAGGGTCACGCCGGTCGGCAGCACGAGGTCGCGCACGTACCAGGTCGGACCGGTCGTGGGAAGGCTGACGTACTGCTGGCCTGTGCCGACGTCGGTGAAGTCCTTGAAGTTGCCGACGCACCCGGAGATGGAGGTAGAGTTGATCTTGAAGGTGTTGCCGCTGATATCGCAGGCCTTGTACGAGATGTTCTTGTGGACCGCGGACGGGAGCGTCCCGCCGTCAGCTGGGAAAAAGGCGAACTGCTCGGCGCCGGTGTACGTGCGCGACGCGACCGTGACCTCGTCGGTGGTCGTGTTGATCGTGGCCGGTTCGCCCCGCCGCCACTCGCCGAGAACGCGGACGAAGACGTCGTAGCCGCGGTAACCGGACTGGGCGCCTTCCAGCGAAGCCCGGAACGTCGTGATCGGGTCCGCGGCGAACGCCGGGGAGATTGGGGCCAGGAGTCCCGCGCCGAGGATGCCGGCCAGCACGACCGCCGTCCGCCGTATCTGCCGTCTCACATTGACACCACCTTTCAAACGAGTTCCGTCAATGCTTGCGGGGCGGCGACGTGCGGCGATAGCAATCCACGTGCAAGAAACTAGGACTGTGTTGCTCTTTCTTGACGGCCGACGGCCGAACGCGGTATCGGCCGCGCGGGATGGCGGGCCGGCCGCGAACCCTGGCGCGCTGCGGCACCTGAGCGTCGTGCTCGAATCCGCGAACCCGTCCGCGGTGAGGCCGAGCCACGGCCGTCATCCACCTCGACGTGGTACGGCCGGCCGCGGCGGTCGAGCAGACGAGTCTCGGTGAGGCGACCTCGACGGGTCGCCGACAACCAGGATGTCGCCGTCTACCTTGCGCAGGTCGTCGACCAGCGCGCGGGCGGGCCGGAGAGCCAGTTGCGGAGTTCGGCCACTGTGCGCCCCCGTACACCTCCGGAGAATGTCATGGTGCGGATGGTCGAGCGGCGGCCCGGCGGGCGTCGCGGTCGAGTCGACCGGTGTTTTAGCAGGGGAATGAGGGATGGCCGGGGTTGCACACCATTCCAATCCAAGGTCGAATGTCAGCTGTGCGTTCTGCCCGGTGCCGGTGAAGTCCGGACCGACCCAGACCTGCGCCTGAACGTGCTGCCAACCCGGTTCCGGGATGCTCACCGGGGTCGCTGGCACGTTGCAGTCCGCTCCGGCCGCGGCCGAGTAGGCATCGTGGGGAGTGTTGAACTGATCGGACGTCCAGACAAAGTGGATGGTGGTTCCGGGAACCGCCCGTCCGTAAAGCGTTCCATTCTGATACCACACGGCGCCTGGTTGCATGACCGCGTTGTAGCTGCCACCACATGGCAAACCAGAGGCGACCTGTGCGTGCGCGGGCAGCGCGCCAGCCAGCGCGCTGCCGGACAGGAGTGTTGAGGCGGCCAGAAGAGTGCCGATACGACGCTTGGTTCCGCTGAGCATGTGTCGTCCCTTCACCGGTAGGATCGATATAGCCAGACACCGATCATCCGTGTCGACATAGGATGGTGCTAGCACTGGGAACGCGAGCTAGTTGCATCCTGGTGACCTCGTCGGTCGACGGTGTCGTCGGCGACTCATCGATGGATGCCGCTTGGGCCCGTCGAGCTGGTGCCGGTGCTGGCGGTTCGGGCCGCGGCCGTCCGCACGGCAAACCTCTCCGGCCACACCCTGGCCCGGAAGGATCAGCTGCCCGCAATGCGGCCGCGGCTATGTCGGCACCGCCGCACACGGACGATCCAAGACCTACCGCTACTACACCTGCTGGAGCCACGCCCGCTACGGCGCCAGCACCGGCCGACCGCTTCAACGCCGACGACCTCGAAGCAGCGGCACCGCCCTACTGGACTTCCTCACCACCAGCGGCGACGTCATCGCCGAGGCCATGGCCTCACTCCAAGAAACGCCACGCCGCCCACCGCGAGCAACTCGCCGCCGTCAACCGCGAACTCTGGGAGGCTGCTGGCGTCATCAACCGCTACCCTGATCGCCTTCGAAAAGGGCACCCGTCGATGACGACGACCCAAGATCCCCAGCCCGGCAGGCCACGCTCAAAGAACCAGTCCAAAGCCCTACGCGCCCACAAGCCCAGCTCGAATCGAAATCGACCAGCCATCGAATCCGGGACATCCTCGCAAATGGCGCACCGAACGCTCGTAAGGCAATGTTCGAGGCCCCATGCACGAGGTCACCATCACCGCGGACGACACCGTCAAGCCCGTCTTCAAGCTTCCGCTCGCCGGACACGACGAAGGGCTGGCCCTAGAAGGACCAGCCCCTACCCGCCGTGACGCAAACCAGATGGTTCGCAAACTCCCAACTATGGTGGGCGATACTGGGTTTGAACCAGTGACCTCTTCCGTGTCAAGGAAGCGCGCTCCCACTGCGCCAATCGCCCGTGATGGTGTTGTGTGTTGCCGAGGTGGAGACGGGATTTGAACCCGTGTAGACGGCTTTGCAGGCCGTTGCCTCGCCTCTCGGCCACTCCACCGAGGTAGCCCCCGACGTGCTAAGTGGCGGCATCTCTCCGAGCGGACGACGGGATTCGAACCCGCGACCCTCACCTTGGCAAGGTGATGCGCTACCAGCTGCGCTACGTCCGCGTGCCACCATGTTGTTCCTGGCGACGGATGTGAACTTTAGCCGAGCCTCCCTGCAACTGCCAACTCGGGGTACCCCGGGCGCGTCGGAGGGATGGAGCTGGCATACCAGACATAACAGAAATACGGTCGACGGGCGGCGGACAATCCCAAGCATGACCGAGCATCGCTTCTACGGCGACCTCGCGCCCTGGTGGCCCCTGCTCTCGCCGGTCGACGAGTACGCCGAAGAGGCGGCCTTCGCCGCCGCGCTGCTCAGCGGCGCCGCGACGTTGCCCGGCGGCGCCATCTCGCCGCTCGTTGACGCGACCAGGCTGTCACGCGAGGCAACAACGCCGGCCGGCGAGACCGCCGCGCCAGCCCGCGACGCGGCCGCGCCAGCCCGGGAGACCGCCGCGCCAGCCCGCGAGACCTCCCGCAGGCCGGCCGGCGATGCCGCCGCGCCAGCCTGCGGGACCGCCACGCCAGCCTGCGGGACCGCCACGCCAGCCTGCGGGACCGCCACGCCAGCCGGCGACGCCGCTACGCCGGCCAGCGAGGATGCCGCGCTGCCGGACGAGGCTGCCGCGCCGCCCGGTGACGTCGCCGCGCAGGCCGGCGATACGACCCGGCGGGCCCGTGACGCCGTCACGCTGCTCGAGCTTGGCAGTGGTGGCGGGCACAATGCCGTACACCTGAAGAAGTGGTTCTCGATGACTCTTGTTGATCTTTCGGCTGCGATGCTGGCGGTGTCCGAAAGGCTCAATCCGGAGGTTGAGCACCGTCAGGGTGACATGCGCGACGTGCGGCTCGGGCGGGTGTTCGACGCCGTCTTCGTCCACGATGCGATCGAATATATGGTCACCGAGGGTGATCTGCGGCGGGCTATGGTCACCGCCTTCGTGCATACCAGGCCTGGCGGGCGGGCTGTCTTCGTGCCCGACGCCACCGCGGAGACGTTTGTGCCCGAGACCGACCATGGTGGTAGCGATGCGCCCGATGGTCGTGGTGCGCGCTATCTGAGCTGGTCCTACGACCCCGACCCGGGAGACACCACCACCGTCACGGACTACGCGTTTCTGCTGCGCGACGCCGACGGGCGGGTGACCGTGGCACACGAGACCCACGAGACGGGGCTTTTTCCACGCGACACCTGGCTACGCCTGCTCCGGGAGACAGGGTTCCGGCCCGAGGCGGTCACCGAGCAGACCACCGAGGACCGCACCCCACGCACCTTCTTCGTCGCCCACCGCCCCGGCTGAACCTCCACACGCGCGGCAACGCCGACCGCCAGGCTGCTCGAGACCGGGCCGGCCAGGTCACTCACCGTGGGCCGGATCGCGCACCGTGGGGCTGAGCCTCCCCACCACCCGCGCCGCGGTCGCCAACCGCCCAGGCCGGGCCGCTCACGACCCAGGCCGGGCCACTCACGACCCAGGCCGGGCCGCTCACGACCCAGGCCCCCAGGCCACGTCACTCGCCGCGGACCCGGGTCACCAACCCCGGGCCGGCTCGCCGCCATGCCGGGCCACCCGCCGGCCGGGGGCGAACAGCCGCCCGTCAGCCCTGGCGGCCGTTCCAGCGCGGGTTCTTGCGGTTGAGAACAAGGATCTTGTTGCGACGTCGCACGACCACCGCGCCCGGCTTGCGGGCGAGTGACCGGAGCGAGCTTCGTACCTTCATCGGATGCCTCCTATCGAAGCGATGCTGTGGGCAGAACGCAGCACCCCCTACACGAATTCCCGGCACGGCGACGGCAATCCACACGACCGACACGCCGCGGACACGCCCGCCGGTAAGCTTGTGACCGCTGGTCGGGAGGGGCATGTCGAGGGGCTCGCAGCACACGCGCTCGGGGGCGGTCACCCGTCCGGCGGGCCGGGCACGGCGGATCGCGGCCGACA
>Ga0164243_10003165_pt1 | contig 26517 bp, 11 predicted proteins | sample OricompcompostOP_FD_108781 | JGI IMG/M metagenome (GOLD analysis project Ga0164243, IMG submission 108781) | Organic Plus compost microbial communities from Emeryville, California, USA - Original compost - Organic plus compost (OP) | ecosystem: Engineered > Solid waste > Mixed feedstock >...
CAGGCCTGAACAAGTCTATACTCGATGCTGGATGGCGTCAATTCGTCACCTTCTGTCAGTACAAAGCGGAAGAGGCTGGTACGGTACATATCGTGATGGTTGACCCCAAATACACCAGTCAGATCTGTAGCAGGTGCGGTACAGTCAAGAAGAAGGAACTGAGCGAACGCTGGCATACCTGCGAGTGTGGCTGTTCCCTTGACCGCGATCACAATGCTGCTCTCAACATCCTTCGGCTCGGACGGAGCCTTCAAGCGAACGCTTGAGAAGCCCCCGCCTTCAGGCGTGGGGAGTCGTCACCAGGAGAAATTGGCCCGGCTTGCTTTAGCGGAACCCACTGAATGAGGACAGAATATATCCGCATTCTGTGGTAAGCTGTGAGAAACGCAACAAGGAGCATACTGCTATGGCTGAAGACAACTTTGCCCTCACGACGTACCACACGATCTGGAAAGAGTATCAGGAGCACGTCAAAGAGGCGCTCTCGTCGCTGAACGCTGAACAGCTTGCGTTGCGTGCCGCGCCTCACCTGCGCTCCGTTGGCGAGAATGCCATGCATATTATCGGTGTCCGTATCGGCTGGTTCACTCAAACCCTGGGAGAAGAGTTCAGCGAGGAGATGGGCGCGTACCTGAAACGAAACGGAGATGCGTTACAACAGGGAGAACCTGTCCTGACCGCTGCCGAGCTGGCTCACGGTTTTGATCTGACCTGGCAATTGATTGCAAATTGTCTGGCCCGTTGGAGTCCCCTCGACATGCAACAAACCTTCCCTGATGAGTGGGATGGCAAACAGGTCTACCTGTCGCGTGCCTGGGTTGTCGGGCATGTGATGGAGCATGATATCCATCATGGTGGTGAAATCTCGTTTACGCTCGGTATGCATGGGATTCCTGTTGATTTTCCTGGCTAGCTTCAGAGGATGGGAAGGCGGCTCAGTTCCGATAAAGAGAGCGTTTCCGGGAGGCGGATAGACGAGCGGGCCCTGCTTCTCGCGAATTGATTGCCTGCCACCTCATCCCCGCCCCTCTTCACGCAATGCTGTCAGGATGTGAAAATCACCACGTATCTTGTTTTTTATGCTTTTGTGCACAAAAGAGAAGCGTATGGCTGATGTTATGACCCTGCCACGCGCTTCTCAAGATGGTGCCTCTCCAGACTTTCGAGTGCTGGTTCAACGGGCCGTTTCGCCACATAATCATCAAATACTTTTCTGACAGTCTCGATACAGGTTTGTACGCTCTGCTCTGTATACCCCAGGTACAGCAAGGTATCATTGATGAGCTGAATACTGCCCTCTATCTCCGGGTAAATGACCACATTTGCCTCAAGCTCAAAAAGCTGTTTTGCGTTCTCCTCATTCGCGGCGCGTGTCAATACCGGCACCTCCGGGGCGATCTGGCGAATGGTTGCCACAACGCTGAGAATCGTTATGCCATAGGGGATGGTGACCACTGCCGCTTTGGCCTGTTTCAAACGTGCGACGTCCAGAATATCCGAATTCGCCGCGTCCCCGAATAGAGAGGGGATGCCTCGCTGTTGCAATTCTGTGATTGCGCCTGCATCCAGCTCAATGACCAGGAGAGGCACTTGCAGACGTGAGAATACATCGACCACTCGCTTGCCCACGCGTCCATAGCCGATCAGCACCACATGATCGTGCAGGCTCTCGCTGATCGGCTGCTGGATCGGAGCATACGTATCCAGGCGCGACCAGAGCGGGCCAATCTTGCGCAATACTTGTTCGATTCGCGGCAATTGATGGAAGATCAGCGGATTGAGCGTAATCGAGATCAGCGCCCCGGTGAGCAGGAGCGAATATTGATCCTGGTGTATCAATTGTAGCCTCATCCCTGTTTGCCCGAGCAGGAACGAGAACTCACCGATCTGGCTTAATGCCACCGCCACAACCAGCACCGTGCGCGCCGAACGCTTGAAGAAAAGGCCCAGAAACAGCACTATCAACCCTTTCCCCAGGATAATCATGGCGGTCAGGGCCAGCACCTCCCAGGGCCGTTGTAGCAGCAGATGTGGATCGACCAGCATCCCGATGGAGACAAAGAAGAGGACTGCAAACATTTCGCGCAACGGCTCTATTTCAACCTCTACCTGATGCGAGAGGGCCGATTCATGGACGACGACACCGGCAAGGAATGCGCCAAGTGCCAGAGAGACACCGAAAAACGAGGCTGCGCCTACCGCAATCGCCAGTGTCAGGACGATGATCGTCACAATGAACAGCTCCCGCGAGCGAAAGTGCGCAATCCGTATCAGTAACCAGGGAATCACTCTCTTTCCGACCAGCAAAATCAAGATGACAAATGCCGCAGTCTTGAGGATTGCAAGCCCTGCCGCCTGCCAGACCGGTTGGCCTGTCTTCGCAAAGAATGCAGGAAGCAGCACCAGGATCAGGACCGTTGCCAGATCCTCAAGGACCAGCCAGCCCACCGCTACCTGTCCATGCGTCGTGTTCAACCAGCCATGATCCATCAGGTTTCGCAAGAGCACAACAGTACTGGCGATAGAGACGGCAAGGCCAATTACCAGGCCTGCCGGCCAGCTCCAACCCCAGAGCGTGGTTAGCCCCAGGACCATTAAGGTTGATAATATCATCTGGAACAGGGCGCCCCAGATCGCGATGTCGCGCACCGCCCATAAGTCTTCAAGAGAGAAATGCAGGCCCACCCCGAACAGGAGGAAAATAACGCCAAGTTCTGCCAGTTCCTGAATTGTGTGGATGTCACCAACAAAGCCCGGCGTGAACGGGCCGATAATGACCCCTGCCAGCAAATAGCCAACGATTGGCGGGAGTTTGATAAGACGCGCGATGCATCCTCCTATAAGGGCAATAAGAAGAGCTACGGTGATGTTGGTAAGGATAGGAAATTCATGCATAGATGAGAACTCCCTTCGATCGTTGGAAATGCACTTTCTTCATGTACACAGGCTACCCATATAGATATTGGTGTAATGGCGGCATGTTGACCATCTGGCCAGTCTTAGAGTGTGAAGCATATTGAAAGAATGTATTTTCTGAAATGGCGGTAATGAACTGTCTGATGTTATTATCAGAGAATAACAATTATTAAGAGCACTGGACCATGTTCTCTCTCTCCCTCGATCACAGGAGCGGCGGGGAGGGAAGAAACTCGCTGCTTTTTCGGGCCTCCAGATTCTCAGTCTGCTTCCATTATATGGGGGTGGACAAAAAAGGAGTGCCAGGAATAATGGGATGTGTCTCGTCGGGAAGAAGAGTGAGAAGAAGACGACGCGGAACGTGACAGGGGTACTGTATCGCTGAGCGTGCCGGTGCTCTCGCTGTGGTTATCGGATGGACTCCTCTTCGTTACGAAGGGATGGTCAATTCCGGGACTATTGTGCAAGCGACCTTCCAGCACATCAATGTTCCTTTCTGGACATTGGCCATTGAAGGACAGTTCTATCTCCTGCTCCCCTTCATCGCGAGAGGCATGCATGTGCTCATCAGCTTGACATGTTGTATAGTTCGCAGGCGCTTCATTGGAGCGATCATTGCTTGCATCGGGATTATTGTTGTGGGACTGCTGATTCGGTTTGCGGGAAAACAGTTTATGCAGGAAGAGGTAACCACTTCAATAGGATTACAGGTGATTCGAGCTCTATTCTTTGGCGTGGAGGGCAAGTTCTGGGAAGATTTTGCTCTGGGCATGCTGGTCAGCCTCTGCTTTGCTTATGCACAACATCCGGAGGAGGGAGAGCGCTTCTATCGCGGTTTGAGACGAGCGTCCCCTTTTTTGAGTGTAGTGGCGGTTGTGTTGCTGACATTCTGCGCTCTCTGGAACTTTCGGGTGAGTTATCCTGTCGCGACGCTACAGTATATGGTGCCACTTGTGCCTTTTGCTCCCTGGCTGCTGAGTTTTATCGTGTCACTTGGCTGGAGCCTTCTGCTTCTGGTACTGCTCTTCGGGAATGCCCCGTTACGGATGGCGTTTGAGTGGAGGCCCTTACGGGCATTGGGGACGATTTCATATGGAGTTTACCTGTGGCATTTTCCCCTGCTCACGATCTTTAAAAAGTATGTTTTCCCTCATTTTGGCGTGACCAATACCATGCTTTCCTATCTCCTGTACTGGGGCTTTTTTGCTCTGTTGATTGTTCCCTGGAGTACTCTCGTATACCTTTTGATAGAAAGACCTTTCATCCGTATGAAACAACGAAGGCGGCGGGAAGATATTGGGACACAGGGATGACATACTTACGATCGGTAGACCAGGCGTACTGTTTAGGGAGGGATCTGGTGAGCCGAGAGAGCATCGTGTACCGGTTATGATATAGCAGTATACTCTTCCAAAGGAGTAGAGGAGCAAATAGGTCCTTCAGCCGGCTCAGGGATCGTTTGCCATAAGGGCCGCAGGGAGGAGGTTTGGCTGTCGCTTCCCTCCTCACTCTGTTGGCTAAAGATCCTGAAATGCCTGGTGCTCTCATTCCTTATGGGAGCGGAAAAGCGCTGATTGACCGAGAAGGAATTTCCATCCCAGAAAGAGCAGTGGAAGAAACAGCAGGGCATCTGCTAGATGCGCGATGAGTTCAATGCGTGGTATTCTGCTGATAGGAAAGGTCAATGCACCCAGAAAGAGCAGCGCGCCGATCCACCAGGGAATCACTCGTTTCCAGGTGAGAAAGAAGCTAAGGGCTAACAGGCTGAGCACAAAGAAGGGTCCGGACCAGAAAAGCGTGAAATTGTAGCTCAGGGCATGGGCCGAGAAGGCTTGCAGCTCGACTTGACGCGTAAAATGGAAAGTCGCGGCATAGACATCGCGAAACCCGAAAAGTGCGCCTCCTATACATCCATAGAACGCGGGAATTTGTCCCCAGGCCGCGTACAGAGGCATCTTCTCACGTAAGAGATCAAACAGAGCAACAAACGTCAGAAGCCAGAAGATCGTAGCGAGAACGATCAGGGTTCCTCCAATAACGCTCTGGTTGCTTCCTTCCCAGAAGAAGGTAGAGGCCGCTTGCAATAAGGGGGCAACAATCATCGCGAGACCATAACATAGACGGACTGAAGGTTGTCTTTGCATAAGCATTCTAGAAACTCCCTGTTTTTATTGAACGATTATATGAAGCATAATCAGAGAACATAGCTATCGAAAGCATCTACCCTTCTTCCGTGTAGAAGCTGTCTTGCTCTCTTCTTCTCAATATTACAGGGAGATTGATGCGGCTGCTATCGCCCTCCAGGGTGATTATCAGGGGGATATTGATCCGGGGCGGTTGGAGAGCAAGCGGAGTGTTGTGGCTCTGGTAACGGCCTCCTGACGATTGGTCGCACCGAGTTTGCGATAGATGTGTTTCACATGGGTTTTAATGGTGTTTAATGAGACAACAAGTTCCAGGGCGATAGCTGGTTGACTCAAACCCGCAGCCAGCAGGTGCAGGATACGTTGTTCTTGCAAGCTCAGAGGGTGTGCAGCCGAAGTGACAGAGAGTGTTCCCGGTTCAGAGAAGGCCAGCACGAGACGGCTGGCATACGCATGCAACGGAGCAAGGCGAATTTCAGGAAGAATGGTTCGCAGTATGTCGGCCATGTGTTCACCCGCATCCAGAAAGAGGCGCTGGAAGGCTTCGGGTTGTGCTCGCTCCAATGCTTTCAGCAGCAGCAATTTTGCATGCCGCTGGGGATCGAGACTGTTTGTTGGCAGCTCTGTAGAGGCAATTTGAGCATGGGCCAGGGCTAAAAGCGCCATCTGTTCCAGTTCTCCACGGGAGGGCTCTTCCCGCTGCCATTCATGAAGCAGGGAAAGCGCCTTATGAGGGTTGTTCTGAGCCAGAAAGAGACGCGCTTTGATGAACATCTCCTGTTCTCGCTGGACGAAGGGAATGAGGGTTGCTGTTTGCGTGATGGCTGCCATATGCTGTTGTGCGGCTGCTGGATTGCCGCAGGCGAGCGCGAGCCATGCCTGACCGATCTGTAATTCTCGCTGTAGTTCGGGCTTGTAGAGCTGTGCAACTTGCTCCTGTAGTATGTGCCATGCCTGCTCGTCTTCTCCCAGAGCATGGAGGGTACGCGCCAGCACAAGCGCCGCGTGAGCTTGAAGCTTCTGGCTCTTGATCTGCTTGCCGTTGGTCAGGGCCTGAGATGCTTTCTGTCTGGCATTCATCAGATCATTTCGCTCATAAGCAAGCCTCGCCAGACCAAGCAGAGCCAGGCCTTGATCATCAAGCATTTCCGCTTTGTCCTCTGTTTCCGACAGAGCCTGTTGATAATAGTGTTCTGCCTGCTGTAATGCTCCTTGCTCAAAGCACACATCTCCCAACATCAGAGTAGCGGTCATCAAGGGCTGGATGTTCTGGCTTGCAGCGCAGAGCGCCCGTGCTTCTATCAGTCCTGTGCGGGCTGCGTTGAAACGTCCCGCAAACTGTTCCTCCATACTTGTATGGAGCAGGCACATTCCGCGCCATCTGACCTCCTGCTCAGGTAACAGGGAGAGTGCCTGTCGTGCAGCGGCAAAGGATTGTACATAATCATCTTGCCACCAGGCCATCAGCGCGCGCAGCGTATAGATCGCTCCGCGATGAAGTCGATCATCTGCTGTCGATAAGCCCTGCTCTGCCTGCTGAAGCAATTTCTCAAGGAATGCCCGGTTTTCTGGCACGGAGAGATCTTTGACGAAGAGAGACACCACAGCATACATAAAGCAAAGAGCAGGAGAGGCAAACACAATCTTTTCGGGTAATTGGGCCAGCCTGCGATGAAGTGTGTAGTGCCAACCTGCCGCAAATTGTGTTGGAGGGTAGCGCTCTAGAAGCAGTGCCGCATAGGGATACTCGTGAATTGCCAGCGCTGTTTCAATGGCTTCATCCAGCATATCGTGGCTTTCATACCAGTGACAGGCACGTCGTAAGAGGGCTTTCAGTGCCTCTTCGCCCAGGCGTCGTCGCGCTTCATCTCTCAGAGCTTCTGCAAATAGCTCATGATACTGATACCACTGTCCTGGCCCTTCCAGCGTTTGAAGGAAAAGGCCCGCCCGCTCTACTTCTTCCAGCAGGTGCTTTGTGTTCTGGCTGTCGGTAACGGCATCACAGAGGGAACTATTCAGGCGGGTCAAGACGCAGGTCTGCAATAAGAAGTGTTGAAGCGCTTCTGGCTGTGCGACGAGCACTTCATTGATAAAGTAGTCCATGATGGGGCGATGGGTGTTCGCCAGGTGGAGAAGGGAATGCTCAACCTCTGGCTTTGTGCGTCCTTGAAGTGTGAGTGTGAGGAGGCGCAGGCCAGCCGCCCAACCCTGTAGTTGTGCGTCCACCTGTTGAAGCGTTTTCTCTGGAATGGTCAATGAAAGTGCCTGCCGGAGAAAAGCCGCAGTTTCTTCAGAGGTGAAGCGCAGATGCGATGCCTGGATCTCTTGCAACATCCCATTTGCCCGCCAGCGAGCTAATGGAAGGGGTGGAATGTATCGAGAAAGCAGAACAACATGGAGAGAAGCCGGGAGATGGTCGAGGAAAAATGTCAGCGCCTCATGAATAACGGGCTCTGTAATCGTATGATAGTCTTCCAGAATCAACAGACCTGTGATGTCATGCCTGGAGAGCTCATTGAGAAAAGGCGTAAGCATCTCTTTCTGGAAAGGTGGCTGAAATGCTATTGGAAACCTGTCGTTTACGCCAACGTAGAACCGCTGCAAGGCTGTAAGCACATAGGTCCAGAAGCGGTCGGGGTCGTTGTCGCTTTTCTCCAGGGAGACCCAGGAGATGGAGCGTATCTGTTCTGGAACATGACAGCTGGTTTGCCATTGCCGGATCAAGGTTGTTTTGCCAGAGCCTGCCGGGGCGACAAGGAGCGTCAATGGATGCGAATAGATGCCGTCAAGTAGCGCCAGTAAACGTTCTCGGGCAATCAGCAGAGCAGAAGAAAGACGGGGTGGCTGAAGTTTTGGAAGAAGGAGAGGAGGCGCCTCGCTTTGCTGATGCGAGGAGGCTACAGGGGAGAGGAGAAGGGCGATGCTTTCTAAGCGGGCTATGGTGAGTCTGGTGCTGGCCCCGATGTACTTTTTGACCGTTCGTTTTCCCTGGCGTCGATAGGCATACCAGTAACCAGCACCCCCGTTGGGGCGTACCTCCTTCTGGAGGTTAAGGTTTCCGTTACGTCCCTGGAAAGAGAAGGAAGTATGGTCAGTGAGCCAGTGAAACCATTCGGGTGTGTCCCCTTGAAGAAGCGGCTGACCTTGAGGATGTTCTTCATAGAGCGCATATGCTTTTTGTTTTTCGACCCAGTGCAGCAGGTAGGTGGCAGTTTTCGGCATAAGAGTCTAGATCCTTTTCTCTGTTTCCCAACATCAATTCTATCTCCTTGACAGAAGGGGTTGCAAGTGTTTCCCAACAAAGTATTCTTGCCTTTTTATGCTCTTGTCTTCGTGGCTTTTCATCTGCTTGCGTGGAAGAACTGCCTCCGTGAATTGGATGGCATCTTTTACGTCGCGAAGCGAACTCCGATGGATATGGCAGGTGGAGGGGACAGGAAACAAATTTGAACACCATATGGCGAAAGCATCTGTAATGAGGACGAATTCTGACCGCATAAAGTGGTATTCTCTTCTTAGAAGTTGTGTGACAGCGTCACTTGGATGGAAAGGAACAAAGCTCATGCATGCCTTAAAATGGTACCAGGTGCACGCCTGGCGTTTATCGCAACATGGTCTTTCCCCGCGTTTCTCCTCACAGGATGTTGCTTCGGCAGTAGCGCGCACCGGGGGGGTTCAGGCTCAGGTCCTGTCTGCTGCCGAACTGGCGATATGCACCCGTGTGGAAGGGCTCGCTCCTCACGATGTCAAAGCGGCGATCTTTCAAGATCATACATTGGTGAGGACATGGGCCATGCGTGCTACCTTACACTTACTCCCTACAAAAGAACTTCCTCTGTATGTAGCAGCGCGTGACTGGCAGAAGACTGAGAGCTGGTCAAAGTATTTCGCTGAATTTGGCCTCTCAAGCGCACAACAGGACGCCTTTCTTTCGGCTATCCCGCATGTTTTGGAACAGGGACCTCTCACTCGCCTGCAACTTGCAGAGGCGGTTGCCAGGCATACGGGAATTGTTCACTTGCGAGACTTTATCCTCTCCTCGAGTTGGGGAACTCCCTTGAAGCCATCTGCCTACCGCGGAGATCTCTGTCTGGGGCCGGGCCAGGGCAAGACGGTCACCTTCATGAATCCTGGAGGCTGGATTGGGACAGGGCAGCCAATCGAGCCCAGGCGGGCGCTTCAGGAAATTGCTCGTCGGTATCTGCGCGCTTATGGCCCGGCAACTTCAACTGATTTTGCTTTTTGGTGGGGATGTGGGAAAACCGTTGCAAAAAAAATCTTCCAATCGATAGAAGAGGAGTTGGAAGAAGTCGAGGTGGAAGGGTGGAGAGCCTTTGTCCTGCGTGCGACGCTTCCCCATATCCAAAGCATTGAACCAGCAGAACGGATCCATCTGCTTCCTTTATTCGATGCCTATACGATTGGGGTACCGCGCAATTGTGATCCGGTCCTGGCGCAGGCCTACAAGCGCCAGGTTTTCAACCCTCAAGGATGGATCTTTGCGGTCGTTCTCGTCAACGGCTCTATCCAGGGGGTCTGGCGCTCTCACGTCCGGCGTGCGCAAATCACCATCAGGGTGAACCTGTTCTCCCCGTTGACATCCTCGATTCGTGAAGGGATAGAAGCCGAAGCGGAACGACTCGGCCACCTCTTCGAGAAGCGGGTCTTGCTAGAATATGAGTAAGTTGCCTTCATCCATACACTGCTCTGGGAAGCGGGACGGGCTGATTTTGCGTGCGTCTCTTCGGGAACCAGTGGGGGCTGTCTCCTTCTTCTGGCTTTCAGAATAGATGAGCAGCCCACCGCTTCTTGTCGTGTCTCGCTTTTAGCGATTGTTGGTATCCCCCTTCCTGAAGGCAGAGGCTTTTTAGCCCGTTTTTGAAGATCATTTTCGAGGTGTTCCTGTGTGTCTGGTACGCTGCATATCGTGGAAAGGCCAGGGCGCCCATCATCTGGCTATGAACGCGAAACGGAAGCGAGATACCGGAAAAACAGGTAAATAGACAGGGTTGCTTATTGGCTCTGCTGGTCTGGATGATAACAGAGCGGTATCACGCTGGATAACTGAAGGCATTGGACATACAGCGCTCTCTCCTTTTATACTGCTCTGTATAGATTACAAGGAGGTATATATATGGCGGAAGAAGTACGAGTAAGGGCGCGGCGTCTGGCACAGGAATATATTCAGCGAGGTGACGTGACGGGCTGGTTCGAGGTCCTGTATGCAGCAGCGGAGGGAAACGAGCAGGCGATTCAGTGGGCGGACATGGTTCCCAATCCCGGGCTACTTGAGTGGCTGGAACGAGAAGAGGTGCATGGCGAGGGACGGCGGGCGCTGGTTGTTGGGTGCGGGCTTGGCGATGATGCTGAGGAGCTGGCGCGCCGGGGGTTTGAGGTCACGGCCTTCGATATTTCGCCCACAGCTATTGAGTGGTGTCAGCGGCGCTTTCCTGATTCACGGGTCACCTATGTTGTTGCCGATGCTCTGAAGTTACCTGAGGGCTGGCAGCGGCGCTTTGATTTTCTCTTTGAAGCCTATACTTTGCAGGTGCTCCCTCCCGAAGCGAGACAGACTGCTGCCCGTAACCTGGCGTCCTGTCTGGCCGAAGGTGGAATATTGCTGGTTATTTGCCGTGGGCGCTCTCCGGAAGATCCTGAAGGAGATATGCCCTGGCCGTTGACTGCCGGGGAGCTACAGGTCTTCCTTGAAGCGGGTCTCTCCGAGACTCAATTTGAAGAGTATTTTGAAGAGTCGTCGGTCAGAAGATTTCGGGTGACCTATTCCAGGTAGAGGCGAGACCATCGCTGCTTGTCCCGCGAAAGATGTGGTCTATAGATCGAAGCGCCTGCCTGCGTGGGCGTCAGGAGCGGAAGCGGTCTTTGTCACTCCGGGAGGCAAGAGGAATGCGCCCTTCCTTCCGGACGAGAAGCGTTCTCTGTTCGGCGCGTGTGCCTAAAGCATTCTCGTCGCTCTTGAAGAGCCGCGTTGTAGAGCTCGCACAAGAGGTCAAGGGTGTGGGTTACGTGCACACGTTGCAGCCGGGTCGGGTACAAGCGATACGTAAACGCCTTGATTGACATCCTTGCCTCTGCCTTGCTGGTATTGCTTGATGTACTCGCGTAATGCCCTCACAACTCCCCCATGAAACGAACGTCCGTGAGCTGCCGCCAATTGCTTCATCGCTTCATACACCTCATGAGGATAGCGGGTATTGATCGCAATCACTTTCTTTTGTGTGTCAATGGTACCATTTTTGCACGGATTGAGTACCATTTCAACCCTTTCTCTTCCCTCCCACTCGCCTCAAAAGGAACGCGCCATTCATCCCCTTGTCTGAAGCCCAGGGGTCTTCTGGCGCGCAATCGATAACCATATTTCAGGCGAACAGAAAGAAGAAGAATGGGAAAGGAGCAACGAACATGAGAAAACTCTGGGTAAAGGCGTGGCTGACCCTGGATGGAGTCTTTGATGCGGACACAATGGGTCACTGGTGGCCGCCTGCTGGCGAGACCGCTGCGGATGCAGCAAGAAGGCTAGAGTACGTTGTAGAGGAGTACTCTAAAGGCGACATCTACTTGCTAGGACGAACTACCTATGAAATGCTTTGGCCAGGTTGGTCCACACAGACAACTGGCGATGGCCCCGGGCCGATCCTCAACAGCATGAAAAAATATGTGGTCTCGACGACGCTCGAAACTGCTCCCTGGAAAGAATCTACCATCATCAGAGAAAATGTGGTGGAAGAAATCACCAAACTGAAACAGCAGTCGGGCAAAGACATTATTATCGATGGTAGTGCCACACTGGTTCACTCGCTGATGGGAACGGATCTGATCGATGAGTATCGGTTCTTAGTCCTGCCCTACATCATGGGAAGGGGAAGGCGGTTCTTCCCGGAGGGGACGCTAGAGACGAAGCTTCGGCTTGTCGAAAGCAGGAGGATCAGTTCCGATACCCTGGCTGTTGTCTACCAGCCAGACAACAGCTAACCACCTGGTTTTGCGGACAAGCTCTAGTATTCTCATGCCCATTCGGAATTGATCTGGAGAGATTCCGCCCAGATCATTCCAATGGACATGCATATGACGTTCTCAGCGCTTCCGCAAAGGGATACTCCTCCACCCTATGATGGGACCTCCTGTTTGGGCTATGTAGACGCGCATGCAATTGAGGTGCCAGCGGAATCGACAACTGTTCCCCCGGAGCAGTGCTTTTACGGACTATCCAGCACTCTGTAGCTTTGCTGAGCGCAAGCGCCATAACATTGTCTTCTGGAAAGCCCGTACACATCAGATCTGCTTTTGAATGATATTCGGGCTTTTTCTTTGAGCCGCCGGGTAAGGACAGGAGGCTCGATCACGAAGCGATGCGCACAGGAACACTGCCGGCAAGAGGTCCCTGTGCGCTTTGGTTCCGATTCGGATGCGAGCGTCAAGGAAGAGACAGCCTGTAATCTCAAGAGCACCTTTTCTCTGGAGCGGGAACGCTATTCAAGGTCAGCTAGCTCCTGAAGTAGGAGTGTTTCTACCTCCTCATCTGAGAGGTGGCTGATCTGCTCCTCATCTATTGTTGAGGGGCTCTGTTCCTCTGGCTTCACACTCCCTTCTGATGGTAAAGGCGTCGCTTCCTTTTCTGCCAGCAGAAGAGTATGCAGGTGTTGCGCCAGTGATGCAATGGTCGGATAATTGAAAATGAGTGTTCCTGGCAGGGGAAGGTGCAGTATATCTGCCAGACTATTCTTGAGTTCAAGTGCCATAAGCGAGTCAATCCCAAGCGTACGTAACGAAACTGCTCTACCGAGCCGGTTCCCATCCAGATGAAGAATCTTCGTGACCTGCTCACGAAGAAGTGTTTCCAGAATATGGACTGCTCGCGCCCCTGTAGAGGCTAACAGGACGTCTCGCACTCCTGGCTCTTCCGGATCTGGTTGTTTGCCCTGGCTCAAAAGCAACTGGAAAAGAGGGTGATGATGGCCGCTGTCCCATTTCTGCACATCGAGAGGCATAACAATGGCCTGGATCGGTTTTTGCTCGAGCAGATACCTCAAGATTTGCAATCCTTCCTCGGGGAGGATACTTCCAAGTCCCTGCTGCGCAAGCCTTTCGCCCCGTCTCTTTTCCGCGGCTGCCAGACCAATGTGGGCCCAGGGGCCCCAGTTGATGGAGAGTGCAGGTAAACCACGAGCCCTTCTGTAATGAGCCAGAGCGTCAAGAAAGCTATTTGCTGCTGTATAGTTTCCCTGACCGGGAGAACCCAGAACAGAGGTTACTGAAGAACAGAGTACGAAGAAATCTAATGCCAGATGTTGGGTCTGCTGATGAAGTAACCAGCTCCCTGCTACTTTCGGACTCATCACATGAGTGAAATGGTCAGGGGTCAGGCCAGAGAGCGTCTGATCCTCAAGTAAACCGGCAGCATGGATTATGCCACGTAGTGGTGGCGCATGTTGTTGTATCTGCTGGAAGAGTGCGCTAACTTCCTTCTCGACCGTGATATCGGTCTGAATGGGCTGAATCCGCCCGCCTACAGCTTCGGCCTCGGTTAGAAGCGCTGCTGGTACTTCTGTCTGTGCGGCACTTCTACTGGCCAGAATAATGGTGCGTGCCCCCTCTTTGAGCATCCAGGAAGCAAAGGCCTGGCCCAGTCCTCCGGTGCCTCCCGTGATTAAGTAGCTGGCATCTGCCCGGAACAGCTTCTGTGGGAGCGGGCTGATCATAGCATCTTTATCCTGGAAAGTGAGCACAAATTTGCCGATATGCTTTCCCCGGGCCATTTCGCGGAAGCCATCGGTAGCCCGACTGATGGGTATAGCACGATAAGGCAAAGGATGCAATTGCTTTTCCTCAACGAGCCGCTTCAGCTCCAGCAAGAGCGAACGGACAGAAAGGGGCTTTTCGCGCCAGAGCCGTTCCATATCGACAACAAAAAATGCCTTGTTCTCCTTCAGAGTGCTCAAGTTCAGGTTCATGTCCTGATACACATCGCGCTTGCCCAGTTCGAGAAAACGTCCATTTGGAGCAAGGAGCGAGAGGCTGGCAGAAAGAAAATCTCCGGCCAGAGAATTGAATACAACGTCTACCCCCTGACCACCTGTTATCTCCCTTACCTCGTTGACGAAAGAAAGGGAGCGAGAATCCAGGATATGACGAATACCCAGTGATTGCAGGTAGGAGTGCTTTTCAGCACTACTGGCAGTCGCTAGGATCTCTGCTCCCGCTAACTGTGCAAGTTGAACGGCTGCTAATCCTACGCCTCCCGCTGCTGAATGAATCAGGATACGCTCACCTGCCTGGAGTCTGGCAAGCACGTTTAACGCATAGAAGGCTGTAATAAAGGCGACAGGTAGGGTAGCCGCTTCTTCCGGGAGAAGATGGGCTGGTTTGGGAATGACAAGCCGCGCATCAGCGAGTGCATGTGTACCGAAACAATGTTTGGCTACAGCCAGCACCTCGTCACCGGGTTGAATCTCGGTTACATGCTCTCCAACTGCGACAACTCGTCCTACACATTCATCACCCAGGGTATGGGCCCCGGTATCGGGATACAGACCAAGAGCCTTTAGCACGTCGCGGAAATTCAGCCCTGCAACCAGCACTTCAATTTCTACTTCCTGCGGGCCCGGCTTCTGTCGGCGGGTTTCGTGCAACGCTAACCCGTCAAGCGTTCCCTCTTTGGTCTGAACGAGCATAAATGGACGTCCATCTGCTCTGATGGGTTGCTGTGGGCTGGCTGTATTTGTGCTTAGTTGAAGGCGTGGCACATATACTGTATCCTCGCGAATAGCGTATTCATCCTCAGAGGCATTTAAGAGGAGAAGATTGCTGCATAGCTCAAGCTTTGCATTGTTGCCGAGATCAATAAGGCTGGCCCGTAAATTCGGGTACTCCAGGCGAATCGTGCGGGTCAAACCCCAGGTGCATGCCTGAGCCAGGGCGTTTCCGGAATCTGATGGCAGAAGAGGAACGCCTTGCGATAAAACCCAGAGACGGGGTGTGGAGGCCAGAGAAAGCGTATGCAATGCTTGAATCAGGAAAAGGAGACTCAGGTAGCTACTCTGTGTTGTTTCGTCTGAAGCATCGATACAGGCGTGAATAATGCCACTCCATTGCTCCTGAGTAACGAACTCTGCCAGGAGATCCCGGTAGGCGGCGGGGTTCTCACCTGCAAGCTGGAGGTGTTCTGTCAGCGATACAATATGGCATTGTTCTCCCTGTGCTTCCAGATGTGTACACAGTTGTCTACTCACTGCGCTGTTATCTGCCAGAAGCAGCCACTTCCCGGCAGGCAACGCTGAAGGAGGAGAGGGTGTAAACGGGTGCCACTCAAGATTATACAGCAACTCCAGAGGAATATGTTTCTGCATCCCTTGAATTCGCTGGAAGCTGACATCTTTCATTTCAAGGAGCGGTTGCCGGTGGACATCATAGAACGTAATATCGCCTTTCTCCGTATCAGAGGTGGCCCCATCGTGGCGGGTGGCATGGTTTGTATGGTTGCTGGAGTGTACCCGGCACCAATGCGGTAGACTATCGGTCCGATAGATGTGTATGTGCTCAAAGCTCACAGGGAGATATGTGGCGTCATCAGAAGCTTTCAGGAAGCTTGCAACTGCGAGCTGCAACCCTGCATCGAGTAAGGCCGGGTGAGGAGAAGCGGTTTGTGACTCCTCGACAACGTGAAGCTCCGCGAGAGTAGACCGCTCACCTTGCCAGTACTGTTTTACTGTCTGGAAAGCAGGCCCGTAGAAGAGCTGATGTTTCTGTAGAAGATCGTAGAGTTTTTCTGCTGGCTGCGGATTAGAGCGTTGCGGTGTGAAAGGCTCGGATGAGGAGCTATGTTGTACTGCGACACGGATGTTTCCCTGTACATGGCAAACCCATTGCGCTCTTTCCTCACCCTTCCGACGACTGAGAAGCTTAAAGCTATAGCACTTCTCGCCTGTGGGTAACAGCAACAATTGAAGAGAGCGCGTCACTGCCTCAGATAGCAGGAGCGCTTCTTTGATCTCCATCTGCTCTATGCTATATGGTGTTGCCTGCGATAATGAGGCTAATGCTTCCATCACAAGCGTCAGATAGAACGTTGCTGGTAGTAGTGCCTTCTCTCGTACCCGATGATCCCGCAGATAGATGGGAAACTTGGGCGAAACCGGAATGTCCCAGTAGTGGCTTCTGGCTGGAAGCGCTCCCTCAAAATGCTGACCGAGCAAACCATGTTGTTTATGGCTCTGCTGCATAGATGCATTGGACGCGGGCAGAACATCACTGAACCAGAAGCGCTGACGCTGCCAGGGATAGGGCGGGAGGTGAACATGATTCCCTGCCTCGGGATAGAGTTGTTGCCAGTTGAGCTGGCAGCCCATGCTGTAAAGTGTGCCCAATGACCGGTAGAGCGCTGTTGGGTTCTCGCGATAGAAAGAGGGGATACTTGTGTGAGAGGTGCCTGTTGTTTCCCTCAACGAGGTAAGCAGAACAGGATGGGGACTGATTTCAATGAAGATGGTGTTCTCAACCTGGTTCAAGCTCTGAACGGTCTGCGCAAAGAGTACCGGATTTCTTAGATTGTGAACCCAGTAATCTGCATTGAGTTCAGAGCCGAGGCAGCAGTTTCCTGTCACGGTTGAATAGAAAGGGATCTGAGCTGAACGTGGCTGAAGCGGGGCAAGCATTTGCCGCAAGTCCTCCCGGAGACTATCGACCTGTGGACTATGTGAGGCTGCGTCTACCTTGATAAACCGGCAGAAGACGCCTTTCTGCTGAAGCTGTTGAACAATAGTATTGAGTGCCGCTGTATCACCGGAGAGTACCGTTGTGCTTGGGCTGTTGCTGGCTGCAATTGCCACAAGGTCTTCATAGCCCTGTAAGGCCTGCCGCGCTCGCTCTATGCCGACTTCGATCAAGGCCATTGCCCCCTTGCCGCTGATTCGGCGGAGCAGCTGGCTCCGTAAACAGATAATTCGGGCAGCGTCATCCAGTGTCAGAATGTTGCTACAGCAGGCCGCCGCGACTTCGCCCATGCTATGGCCGATCACAGCGGTTGGCTCGATGCCCCAGGAACGCCAGAGGGCAGCCAGAGCGTATTCTAGCGCGAAAAGAGTTGGCTGAACAATATCGATCGCCTGAGACGTGGGCTGTTCTGGCGGTGCCAGGCATTCAGCCAACAGCGAGAAGTGGCTGTATTTCTGGATAAAAGGCTCGCATGCTTCCATTGCTTGCTTAAATACTGGCTCTGTTTCCAGCAGATAACGCGCCATGCCGGGCCATTGTCCTCCCTGGCCGGGAAAGACAAAAACAATTCCAGAGGGTGTAGTCTGTTCATCCTGCTCAAGAGGCTGTTGGGCAAGCTCAAGCAGAGCTGCAATCACATCTTCCTTTGTGGTTCCGGTGATCAGTTGGCGATAAGCATGCTGTGTCCTTCTCCGGCTTGCTGTATAGCAGAAATCAGCGAGGGAGAGCGCGGTATCCTCCGTTAGCCATTGCGCCCACTGCCTTGCAACCTCTGAAACAGCCTGCGAGGAATGTGCGGTGACGGGTAAAAAGAACCGTCGAGACCGCTGCTCTTGCTGCTCTATCGGTGGGGAAACAGGTGCTTCTGCCAGAACCGCATGTGCATTTGTACCGGTCACGCCAAAAGAGTTGACGCCCGCGATGCGACGCTGTCCCGTCCATGGGATGGGCGATGTTGAAATGCGAAGTGGCAAATCTTCCCAGGGGAGGGCAGAAGTTGGCTGTTGATGGTGCAAACTGGGTGGAATGATTCCATGCTTCAGACTGAGCGCTGCTTTGATAATGCCTGCGATTCCGGAAGCGGCTTCAGTGTGGCCGATATTTGTCTTGATAGAGCCGATATAACAGGGCTGTTCTGGCTTGCGGCCATCGGCCAGAAACATGCCCAGGGCCTGTAACTCGGTCGCGTCGCCAACGCTTGTCCCGGTGCCGTGTGCCTCCACATAGTGGACTTCGGCAGGAGAGACCCCTGCTGCACGATAGGCTTCACGTAATAACTCCTGCTGCGCCTGGACTCCGGGAGCAACCAGTGAGTGACCGCGTTGCCCATCGTTGTTTATGGCGCTGCCCAGTATCACGGCATAGATGTCATCTCTGTCTGCAAGCGCAGCCGAAAGGGGTTTAAGCAGCACCATACCCGCGCCCTCGCTCCGCACATACCCATCTGCTCTCGCGTCACCAAACTTACAGTGTCCATCAGGTGAGAGCATTCTGGAACGAGAATAGCCGATGGTAATATGTGGCTGCAAGATTACATTGACTCCGCCCGCAAGTGCCATTGCACACTCACCGTTACGCAACGCCTGACAGGCTAGATGAACTGCGACCAGCGAAGAAGAGCAGGCGGTATCGATAGCCATACTGGGTCCCTGTAAGTTCAGCGCATAGGAGATACGGCCTGCGGCTGCGTAACGCCCTCCCCCGGTCGTAATATAGAGGTTGATATCAGAGGTTGCCGCAAACATCTGATCCTCATAGTCACCTGTCCATATCCCGACATAGATCCCTACCTTCTGATCATTGATGACCTGTCCCGCATCGTCCAGCGCCTCCCGGGCAAGTTCCAGGAGGAGACGCTGTTGTGGATCAATGAAAGGGGCCTCACGAGGTGTGATGTGAAAGGCATTGGCATCAAACAGATCAAGATCCTCAAGAAAGCCACCTTTATCAGATGCGATCTTGCCAGCGGTCCCGGGTTGGGGATGATACAATCCCCGCGTTTCAAAGCGCGTAACCGGGATCTGTGAAATTGCATCCTTGCCATGTATCAGAAGTTGCCATAAAGAAGAGGGGTTATTGGCCCTCCCCGGGTACCGACATCCAATCCCGACAATTGCTACAGGCTCCATCTTTCTCCTCCCTTTCTATGGCTTATTATTTCTCGTCGTTGTGTAACAGGGTATTGAGCAGTTCATCAAGGGCGTCTTCTGGCAACTCATCCAACTGTTCCAGGAGTTGGTCTGCATCTTCTGAACTGAAGGTATCTTCTCCCTGTAGCGTGTTCTGTGGTGCAGTTGTTTGCTGATGACCAGTAACATACTGCGCCATTTCCGCGATTGTTGGCGTTTCAAAGAGCGCCCGTAAGGGAAGCTCCATCTGAAAGACGTTGTTAATACGCGAGACAACCTGTGTGGCAAGGAGCGAGTGGCCGCCCAGCTCAAAGAAATTCTCATGAATGCCAATCCGTTCCAGCTTTAACACCTGACACCAGATATCGGCAAGTGTCTGCTCCACAGGCGTACGAGGTGCTGCCTGCTGTTTCTCCTTTGTCGCCGAAGTATCGAGTGAGGCCAGTTCGGTCAGCGCATTTCGATCAAGTTTGCCGTTTGGCGTGAGTGGTAAGGTATCAAGCAACATGATACGAGCGGGCACCATGTATTCGGGCAGCCGTTTCTGAAGATAGCTACGCAGTCGTGTGAGAAGGTGACGCTCTGTTTTCTTTTCGAGCGGCTGATTGGCATAGTCATGCCAGTTCGCTTGAAGGGATGGACGAGGGAATGCAGCAAGAATGGTCTGTTCCGATATAGCCTGATCACGACGAACAAACAGGGCATCATAGCTGCCTCGCTCTTCCTGCCTGGCCCAACTGAAAAAGGCAGCATATCCTGTTGCTTTCGCTATCTCCTCAAGCTCTTGAAGCTCTATACCTTGTGCCTGGATAGGCATTTGTCGCCAGGTTTCCAGAGTGCTTGTCTTATTGGGAGCTTCGAGCCACTGCTGCGCGGCTAACAGATGATCCAGGCGTGCATTTGGAATATGCTCAATGCCGATCACCGTCGGTCTTTGCTCTGTCAGCAGTGTGTGCAGGTGCGCGAGCATTCCTGTTTCCCAGGCAAGCCAGGGGCAGGAAAGGGGAGGCTCTTTTGCTGGCTGATCGGCGTACAAGATCACCTGATAGCGGAATTGGGTGAGCTCATTGTGCTGTGGCCCACGCTTGGGAAAGATGTGTGCCTGCTTGAGTCGCGGATGCTGTTGTGCCAGAGCAACAAACAGGGCAGGATCAATGACAAGCTCCTCTTCCAGGTGTCGATCATGCATTACCTTTTGCTGTAGCTGTTCTTTTGTCATGCTGTCTGGTGCCTGTTCAAGCTGTACTGCTAGCTGGAACATTTCCAGGAGCGGAAGGCTTCTGACATCACCCAGGAAGATCGCTCCTCCTGGTGCCAGTCGCTCGATTGCTCCATGCAAGACGCGCAGAAGGTAATGGACATCGGGAAAGTATTGAACGACCGAATTGAGGATAATAACATCAAAGAAGTCGTTCTCCCAGTTACGAAAGTCGTCGGCATAACGTTGCCACAGATGTACCTGGGGGAGAGGGGTATCTAGCTCTTTCAGCGTTTGCTCAATATAAGCCAATGATTGGGCTGAGAAGTCGCTTCCATAATACACCTCACACGCCGGGGCCAGCTTAAAAAGCAGCATACCGGTTCCACAACCTATCTCAAGAATACGACGTGGCTGTAAACGACGTATCTCATGGATGGTGTCTTCAAGCCAGCTTCGCATTTCTTCCTCGGAAAAGGGAAGCCCGGTATAGTTGCTGATCCATCCGATCCGGTTGAAGGTAGGATCAGCCAGTTCCTCACGTACGTGATACAACTCTTCATAGAAGTGCTGCCAGGAGGAAACATGTTCTCCCGCCATGCGTGTTGAAGAGGAAAGCATTTCCTGGCGGGGCACAACGCAGGCAACCAGACGTTTTTCTTCGGCGGTCTTTCCGGGTAAAACAACAGCGGCTTCCTGTACGCCCTCATGCTGTCTAAGAACCGCTTCAATCTCTTCAAGCTCGATCCGAAAGCCTCGTAGTTTGACCTGAAAATCCCGTCGCCCGAGGAATTCTATGTTGCCATCTGCGCGATAACGGACCAGATCTCCGGTGCTATACAATCGCTCTCCGGGCTTGTTGCTGAAGGGGTCGGGGATAAAGCGTTCGGCGGTCAGGTCCGGGTGGTGGAAATAGCCACGTGCCAAACTCTGCCCACCAATAAAGAGTTCTCCCGGAGCGCCGGGCGGAACAGGCTGTAGCTCCTCATCAAGCACATATACCCTGGTATTAGAGATAGGGCGACCTATGTGGGGAGCGCCTGCATTTGCCTCTTCGGGAAGTACTCTGCCAGATGTGGTCACAACTGCGTTCTCTGTCGGACCATAGTTATTCATCAGCAGAAACGGAAGGGAAGGGGCTGGATAATGGTTTAACTTGTCGCCGCCGGTCAGGAGCAAACGAAGGGCACCATCAGAAGGCCATGAGAGCGGCAGTATGGCTTCTGCCAGGAGCGTTGGGAGAAAGCTGATGGTGATTGAGTGCTCAATAAGCCAGCGCTGAAGCCGTATCGCATCCTTGGGGAGGTCTTGTGGGGGAATATGCAGACTGGCTCCCGCGAGCAGATACGGCCAGATTTCCCAGGTTGAGGCATCGAAGGCGACGCCTGCGACCAGTGTTGCCCGATCATGACAGGTAACTTGAAATGCGTGTTGATGCCATCGAACAAGATTCAGCAGGCTGCGATGGGATATCATCACCCCTTTCGGCGCGCCTGTAGATCCCGATGTGTAGATGATATAGGCGAGCGAGTCCGGCTGTACATCTGTGGACGGTGGTTGAACTGATTCCTCTGCCAGGGGTGCATCAAGTGTATCCAGCGTCAGCACCGAGGGAAGCTGTGATTGTGCAAAGAGCCCGACCAGTCTGGAGTGCGTCAGCAGGATGGAGATGCCTGCATCCTGGATCATAAACGCCAGACGTTCCGGTGGATAGGCAGGATCAAGCGGAATATATGCACCACCTGCCTTCAAAATTGCCAGCATTGCGATAATAAGTTCTGGACTCCGGTCAAAACAGATACCAACCGGGCTCTCACTTTGTACTCCCTGCCGCTGAAGGTAGTGGGCAAGCTGGTTTGTACGCTGCTGCAAGACCTGATACGGAATATTGTGTCCCTCATATGCAAGGGCGAGGGCCTCAGGCGTTTGCTCGGCCTGTCTCTCGAAGAACTGGTGAATACATTGGTCCTGTGGGTAATCCAGCCGGGTCCTATTCCAGGTGACTAAGAGCTGTTGCAGCTCATCTTCCTCAAGTAAGGCTATCTTCTGAATGCGCTGTTGGGGGTTGGCGACGATTTCTGTGAGAAGGCGCAAGAAACGTTTCGTTAACCGCTCAATAGTATCTGCATGGAACAGGTCGGTGTTATATTCCCAGATACAGAACAGATCCTCACCCTGGTGAACGCAGGAGAGCTGTACGTCAAACTTTGCTGTCTTATTATCTTCCCAGATCGATTCAACAATGATACCGGGTAAGGAGACAGAGGTGCTCGCCGTATTAACAAGCTGGAAAAGGATCTGACAGAGCGGATTATAGGCCAGATTTCGTTCTGGCTGCAGCTCTTCTACCAGTCGCTCAAACGGCAAATCCTGATGTTCATATGCTCCAAGCGTGACTTCACGCACTCTGTGCAATGCCTCTAGAAACGACGGGTTCCCGGACAGGTCAACACGTAGGACCAGCGTATTGACAAAAAAGCCAATGAGCTGCTCTAGTTCAACCTGACGGCGATTTGCGATAGGAGAACCGACTACAATGTCTTGTTGCCTGCTATGACGCATGAGCAAGGTTTGAAAAGCCGTCAGCAGCGTCATGAACAGGGTGACTCCTTCCTTCTGGCTGAGCGTCTGAAGGCGGGCAACAAGGGAGGCAGGAATAGAAAAGTGCATCTGTGCCCCGCGAAAACTCTCAGTGCGCGATCGCGGGAAGTCCGTCGGGATCTCGAAGAAGGGGAGCTTTTCCAGTTGTTTTGTCCAGTACGCAAGGTGTTTCTCAAGCTCATCCTCGGTTAGCCGCTGCCGCTGCCAGAGTGCAAAATCTGCATACTGCACGGGAAGTGGCGGTAATGATGGCGTTTCCCCTTTCAAGAAGGCCGTGTAGCAAGCGCTTAGCTCGCGGCTCAGTACCTGCATGGACCAGCCATCGGCGGCGATATGATGTAGCGTGAGCAAAAGAATGTGACGTTCTGGAGCAAGACGCAACAGAACGGCCCTCAACATCAAGTCCCGGGCAAGATCAATATGGCGTTGAGCCTCCTCTATTGCCAGTTGGCGGCTTCTCTCTGCCTGTTCCTCAGGAGAAAACGAAGTAAGATCTATGAGCGGGAGAAGCTGTTCTGGTAGCGTATCTGGCGAAAGGATCACCTGATGCGGTTCCCCCTGATAGACGCGAAAGACGGTGCGTAGACTCTCATGACGGCGCAATATCTCGCGAATGCTCTGTTCCAGAGCTGTGTGATGCAGGGGACCGGTTAACTTCAAGGCAATAGGGACATTATAAAAGGGATTGCCCGGAGCGAGCTGGTCCAGAAACCATAATCTCTGTTGGGCAAAAGAAAGCTGAAGGGGACGTTCGCGCTCGTTCAAGATGGGAATGGCTTCATAGTGTTCCTGTGTATACTGTTCCAGCCTGGCCGCCATCGCTTCAACTGTTGGTGCTTCAAAGAGAAGCTTTAAGGGAAGTTCCAGTTGTAAGTTGCTGCGAATCCGGGTCATAAGTTGTGTGCCAAGCAGCGAGTGCCCTCCAAGTTCAAAGAAGTTGTCTTTGATGCTGAGCCGCCTGACTCCCAGAACCTCCGCCCAGATCTGAGCAAGACGCGTTTCAAGCTCTGTTCGTGGTGATACCCATATCCCCTGTGTATTTGCCGGATAATCCGTCGGGACGGGCAGACGTTTCCGATCAACCTTCCCATGTGCCGTGAGAGGAAGTGCATCTATTTGCATGATTGAGGTGGGTCGCATATATTCAGGCAAGCGCTCGCTCAGGAAGGCGCGAATTTGCTGCTCAAGCAACGCTTCCTGCTTGCGCCGTAAAGGATTGTTCGCGAAGCGTGACCAGTTCAGCGGAAGCTCTGCGGACCGGGTGCCGGTTCTAGATCCTTTGCCGCTGAGAAGAGCGACGGCTTCAGGGGTATTTTCCTTCGCGAAGAGCAGTTCAAGGGTGTCAGCTACGCCGGTATGCCGAATATCGCAAACATAGGAGAGATCGTGCGCAAGCGACCGGAACACCTCGGGATCTATGGTATCAGCCTTGCTGACCTGTGCCCGAAACTCGCCAACAGTCAGGGATGTTTCTGCTTCGTTGAGCCTATGCCATTGTTGTAGAGGCCGCTGTACATGGCCATTGGGGACGTTTTTAACGACCAGCAGTGGTGCAGAGGCTTGCTGCAAGCGCGATCGGAGCTGTTCAGGTGTCCAATCACTCTGCCAGGAGAGTTCTTCTCGCTCCGGGGGTATCTCTTCCTGTTGGTCGAGTCTCAGCAGAACGTCGTAGCGATATTTCGTTAATTCGTTGTGCGCCTTCCCCTTTTTCACACGAATAGTGACCTCGCGGATGCGAGACAGGTATGCAGGCAAACATTCAAAAAATTGTGGATGAAGTAAGAACTCTTCTTCCTGTCGCACATCTCGTTGAACCTGTTGTAGAAGCTCTCCGATTGTTGCACTGGCATCCGCATTCAGAAGCCGAACTTCGGCGCGGAATACCTCCAGCAAGCGCAGGTCACGCACATCGCCAATGAAGAGCACGCCACCGGGTGACAGGCGTTGTACGGCCTGTTTCAAGACCTGAAGCAGGTACTCAACGTCCGGGAAGTACTGAATAACAGAATTGAGAATCACAAGGTCGAAGCGCTCATCATTCAATCCTATCTCCTCGTCGGCACGGCGCTGAAGCAGGCTTACATGCGACCAGTGGCGTTCTTGGACCAGCGCGCTGACCTGCTGCAATGAGACCCTGGAGAAGTCAGTACCAACGTAGCGCTCGCATTCTCCTGCCAGTTGCAAGAGAAGCAGGCCAGTTCCGCACCCGATTTCAAGGACACGGCTTGGATGCAGATTTCGAAGCTGCTGTAGAGTGCTGTCGCGCCACGCGCGCATCTCCTCGGCTGGCAGAGGCTCACCTGTGTAGCTACTGTTCCAGCCGATAATATTAAAGTCATTTTCCTGCTCTGGCAACTTTTGAAGATAGGTTTCGTCATAGAGATCCTGCCATTGTTCCACTAATTCCTGCTGGTAGAGGTGCTGCTGTGCATCTCCTGCTACCTTCTCGGGAACAACATATGCGATCAGGCGTTTCTCATTTCCGGGGCCTTCATATGCCTGCACGCTGCACTCTCTGACTCCCGGCTGCAAACGCAATGTCGCTTCGATCTCTCCTAACTCGATACGAAACCCTCGAATCTTTACCTGAAAATCGTGCCTTCCTATAAACTCGATCTGCCCATCTGAGCGATAGCGAACCAGATCACCTGTTCGGTACATGCGTGCGCCGGGTTCAGTTGAGAAAGGGTCTGGGAGGAACTTTTCGGCGGTCAGGTCGGGTCTATGCAAGTAGCCCCGTGCTAACCCTTTTCCACTGCAATACAATTCCCCGATGACCCCGACTGGCACGGGCCTCAATTCGCTATCCAGAATGTAGATGCGAACGTTATCAATAGGGCGGCCTATCGGAGGCAGGATCTCTCGCTCTATCTCGGCAGGACTGACAGGCGTCGAGGTCGTGACAACTGTATTCTCTGTTGGACCATAGTTGTTCACCAGAGTGAAGGGTATCTGCGCCAGAGAGATCGAGTGTAAGCGATCTCCGCCGGTGAGCATAAGCCGAAGGGCCGTGTTTGGCTCCCAGGGTAACTGGAGGATTTGCTCGGCGAGAGGAGTTGGCACAAAACAGATGCTGATGTGTTGTTGCTGTAACCAGCGTTGTAAGGTGGAGGGATCAAGGCGAGTATCGTTATCTGGCGGCAGGTGGAAGCTTGCCCCACGGCAGAGGTACGGCCAGAGTTCCCAGACCGAGGCATCGAATCCCAGGCCTGCCAGCAACGTTGTGCGATCATCCGAGGTGACGGCGAAGCTGCGACAATGCCAGCAAACAAGGTTGAACAGGCTCCCGTGTGAAATCTGAACGCCATTTGGCTTCCCTGTCGAGCCAGAAGTATAGATCGTATATGCAATCGTCTCCGGCTCTAGCGAGAGGCAGAGATTATCTACGGGCATCTGCGCAAGGGCCGCCTGTGTTTCCTGGCTATCCAGCACGACAATGTGAGTATCGCTCTGTTCAAGATAGCGACAAGAGATATGTTGCTGGGTCAGGAGAAGGTCAGGCTCGGCTTCCTGAAGCAGTTGCCGATTTCGCGCCTCTGGTGCCTCGGGGTCGAGCGGAATATAGGCGCCGCCTGCTTTGAGGATACCGGTCAAGGCAACGAGAAGCCCGGGAGTACGCTCAAGAAGCACACCAATCCGGCTCTCTGTGGTGATGCCCGCTGCTCGCAAGAAGTGCGCTAGCTGGTTTGCCTGCTTGTTCAGCTCGTGATATGTCAGCCGAAGCGTCCCTTGCTCCACAGCCAGGGCATCGGGACGCTGAACGGCCTGAGTCTCAATTTGTTCTATCACGCTCTGCCAGGCG
>Ga0164243_10003166_pt1 | contig 26515 bp, 27 predicted proteins | sample OricompcompostOP_FD_108781 | JGI IMG/M metagenome (GOLD analysis project Ga0164243, IMG submission 108781) | Organic Plus compost microbial communities from Emeryville, California, USA - Original compost - Organic plus compost (OP) | ecosystem: Engineered > Solid waste > Mixed feedstock >...
AAGCTCCGCGCGACCCGCACCAACGACGCGCTGCTGCTTCTGCGAACCAACATGGGCGCGGGCCATGCGGGAAAATCGGGCCGCTGGGGCGCCTTGCACGAAGATGCCGAGGAATATGCCTTCGTGCTGACCCAGCTCGGGGTCGAAGACTAAAGCCTCGCCCCTGCCAAGACACTGCTCTTCCACAAGATTGCGCTCCGCTTCCGAATTATATAAGCCCTTATATATGATTCGCCCCGCTGGACTTGGAACCCGCCTTCGCCTGCTGACCGCCGCGCTTGATGACGCCGTCGAGCGAGTATACCGGGAAGCGGGCCACGATTTCCGGCCGCGTTTCTTTCCCTATTTCCAGCTTCTCATGGAGCGCACTTCGGCTTCGGTCGGCGAATGCGCCGCCGACCTCGGCTTTACCCAGCCCGCTGCAACCCAGACGCTGCAGCTGATGGCGCGCTCAGGGTGGATCGAGGTCGTGCCGGGCGAGGACCGCCGCGAGCACCGATATGCCCTGAGCGCTGCGGCGCGGGGCAGGCTGTCCGAGCTTCATTCGATCTGGGACGCGATTGCCCGCGCCGCCGAGGCGCTTGACGCAGCGCTGCCGGCGCCGCTCGCCGCCACGATCGACGCCGCGCTGGAGAGCCTTGATCGCGAATCCTTCCATGCGCTGATTATGAGGGAACTCACTCCGTGAAACGCCTGCTCGCGACGCTTTTCCTCTTGCTTCTCGCTGCCCCCGCCTCGGGCCAGCCGATCAGCGCGACCGATCGAACGGAGACCCTCGACGCGGTCGCCACTCTGCTGGAGTCGCGCTACGTCGACCCCGATACAGGCTCGCAGCTTGCGCGCTCTTTGCGCAAGGCGAAACAAAAGTGGAGGGGAATCACCGACGGCCCCGCTTTTGCGGACGCGCTCACCGCCTGGCTACGACAAGAATCGGGCGACGGCCATCTGGCGGTCACGTACAGCGCCGAGACCATCCCCGCCGATGGCGGCGAGCAGGCGTTCACCGCCGAGGAGATCGAACGCTTCTACGGCGCGCATCTCAACCATGGCGTCGAAAAGATCGAGCGGCTTGATGGCAACATCATGCTCATTGACCTTCGCGTCTTTCCGCCGCCCGCGCTGGCGGGCGAGGTGATCACCGCGATGATGACAGTCGCAGCGCAGGGCGATGCGCTGATCATCGACCTGCGGCACAATGGCGGCGGGATGGAGACCATCGAGATCATTCTCGGACATGTGCTGCCTCCCGGCTCACCGCTTAGCGGCATCTACGATCGCCCTACCGACACGCTGACGCCGCGCGTCTCGCCCATGTGGGTTCCGGGACGGCGCTTCGGCGAGACCAAGCCCATTTATGTGCTCATCGGCCCACGCAGCTTCTCCGCCGCCGAAGCGCTCGCCTATGACCTGCAGGCGCTCAAGCGCGCGACGATCGTCGGCGCGGTGAGCGGCGGCGGCGCAAACCCCTTCGAATATCGGCGCGTTCACCGGCATTTCGCGCTCAGCCTACCCGAAAAGCGCTCGATCAACCCGATTACCGGAACCAATTGGCAAGGGGTTGGGGTGATCCCCGATGTTGCCGTCCCGCCCGAACAGGCTCTCGAGAAGGCGCTCGCGCTTGCCCGGGTCGCTCTGGCGGCTCAGCGGGGCAAATAGGACCGCGCAACCAGGTCGGCTTCGAGCGCCACCGCATGCTCGAACCGGTGCCCAGCGATTCCCGCGGCTTCGGCCGCGGCGACATTGTCGACGCTGTCGTCGATGAACAGCGCGCCCGCGGGATCGATTCCGAACCGCTCGATAGCGAGCGCGAAGATAGCAGGATCGGGCTTCATCAGTTTTTCGGTGCCGGAGACTATGATGTCGATAAAGCAGTCAAAGATTGGCTGGGTCGGACGAAAACCTTCCCAGAACTCATGCCCGAAATTGGTAATGGCGAACAATGGCACCCCCGCCGCGCCCAGCCTCTCCACCAGTTCGAGGCTGCCGGGCACAGGGCCGGGAATCGTCTCGTTGAAGCGCGCTGCATAGGCGTCGATCAGCGCATCATGTCCGGGAAACTGGGCTTTGCGCTCGGGGACCATGTCGGCAAGCGCTCGGCCGGCGTCATGCTGGAAATGCCATTCCGGCGTGACGACATGCGTGACGAACCATTCGAGCTCATCCTTGTCATCGATCAACTTGGCGAAGAGGTGCCGCAGATCCCAGTCGAAGAGGACGCGCCCCACATCGAAAATCACGCTGCGGCGAATCATGCGCCCCCCGGACACGCGAAAGCGCCGCCGGAAGCATCCGACGGCGTAACGCTCTTTATCAAAAGCTGACGGGACGCACGCGTCCCGCGCCGGAGTATCAGCCCTGGCGCGCCTTGAAACGGCGGTTGGTCTTGTTGATCACATAGGTCCGGCCACGGCGGCGGATCACGCGGTTATCCCGGTGGCGGTCCTTCAGCGACTTCAGGCTGTTGCGAATCTTCATTGCTCTTGTCCGTAAATTTTCAGCGTTACACGCGAAGCGGCGCACCTATGGGGAAGCGGGCGAAAAGTCAACCGGGAGGAAGGGCAAATCGTTGCCCCCGCAAAGGGGCAGCCGTCAGGCCGCAAGCCGCCGTCCTTCGAGCTGCCGCTCCCACGCCAGCGCGTGCGCCACGATCATGTCGAGGTCGCCGTATCGCGGGGTCCAGCCGAAGCGGGCCCGAATCGCCGCATTGTCCGCGACCAGTGCGTCAGGGTCGCCCGCACGCCGATCGGAAAGGCGCCGCTCGACCTTGGCCGCACCCACGCGGTCGACCGCGTCGAGCACTTCGAGGACCGAGAAGCCGCGACCATAGCCGCAGTTGAGGCAATGGCTCGCGGCGGGCTCGGCGATGAGCGCTTCGAGCGCAAGCAGATGCGCGTCAGCAAGATCACTGACGTGGATATAGTCGCGCACCCCGGTCCCGTCCGGCGTCGCAAAGTCGGTGCCGAACACATCGACGTGGCTGCGCTTGCCGAGTGCCGCCTCGACCGCAACCTTGATCAGATGCGTTGCCCCGGCGGTCGACTGGCCGCTGCGCGCGTCGGGATCGGCCCCCGCAACATTGAAATAGCGAAGCGCGCAATAGTTGAAATCATGCGCCGCCGCGACGTCGGCCAGCATCGCCTCGGTCATCAGCTTCGACATGCCATAGGGGTTGATCGGCCGCTGCGGCGCATCCTCGCGCACCGGCACCACGTCGGGAATGCCATAGGTCGCCGCAGTCGAGGAAAAGATGAAATGCCGTACCCCGCTATGCACCGCAGTGTCGATCAGCGCTCGGCTGCGCGCGCTGTTGTTGTCATAATATTTGAGCGGATTGACGACCGATTCGGGCACCACCACGGACCCTGCGAAATGGAGGATCGCGCCGATGTCGTGCTTCGCGATGATTCGGCTGACCAGCGCCGCATCGGCGACATCGCCTTCATAGAAGCTCGCGCCGGCGGGGACCGCCCAGCGAAAGCCGGTGACCAGATTGTCGAGCACTGCCACGCGCCACCCGGCGTCGAGCAGCGCAAGAACGGCATGGCTGCCAATATAGCCGGCACCGCCGGTGACAAGCACGGGGAAGGGATGCGCGGACGAACGGCGGGAAAGGGTCACGGGCTTTCGGCTCCTTTGGCCGAAAAGCTAGCCCGAGAGTGGTTAGGGATTGGTTAGCGGGGAGGGGAGGGCATCGCTCCTGAGGAACGCCGGTTCGCGCGGCCCCGAGAGCGTCCGGCGGACTGCACAGGCTGACGCGGCACGGCCCATGAATGGCAGCGAAGAACGCGCACGAGCCGAAACCCTCGCTGACGCCTAGCCGGCCAGCGCCTTTTGTCGTCGGCGCTGCACCGATGAGCCATAACCCATCGCTTCGCGATATTTGACCACGGTGCGCCGCGCGATGTCATGGCCTTCCTGGGCGAGTTTCTGCGCGATGGTTTCATCGGAAAGAATTGCCTTGGGATCCTCTGCCTCGATCAGCGCCCGGATGCGGCTCTTCACCGCCTCGGCCGACACTGCACCGTCACCTTCGACCGCGGCAATGCCCGAGGAGAAAAAATATTTGAGCTCGAACAATCCCCGCGCGCACGAGAGATATTTGTTGCTGGTCACGCGGCTGACGGTCGATTCGTGCATCCCGATCGCCTCGGCGACATGACGGAGCGTCAAGGGACGCATATGCGCCACGCCGTGGAGGAAGAATCCCTCCTGCTGCTTGACGATCTCGCTCGCGACCTTGACGATCGTGCGTTGACGCTGGTCGAGCGCGCGGACGAGCCAGTTGGCACCGGCGAGCTGTTCGGACAGCCACGCCCTGTTCTTCCCGGCGCTTCCCTTTGCGAGTTCGGCATAATAGCGCCGGTTGACGAGCAGGCGGGGCAGGGTGGAGCCATTGACCTCGACCGCCCAGCCTTTCGCAGTCTGACGAACATAAAGGTCGGGCACGACCGCCTGCGCCCGCTCGCCGCCGAATTTGAGGCCGGGCTTCGGGTCGTAGCCCCGAAGCTCGCGGATCATGTCGGCCAGATCCTCGTCGTCCACTCCGCAGATGCGTTTCAACTGCGCAAAGGCGCCCTTGGCGACGAGGTCGAGATGCGCGATCATGGTGGCCATCGCGGGATCGTAACGGTCGGCCTCCCGCGCCTGGATCGCGATACATTCGGCCAGGTCCCGCGCCCCAACGCCCGAGGGGTCGAAGCTCTGGATGCTGACCAATATCTTCTCGACCAGCGCAAGCGGCACGCCCAGCCGGTCCGCCAGGTCCGCGAGATCGGCGCGCAGATACCCCGTCTCGTCGATCAGTGCGACGATCTGCTCGGCCACCATCGCCTCTAGCCCCGAGAAGCGCTCGCCCACCTGCGCGAGCAGATGGTCGTAGAGCGTGCCTTCGGCCTCGGCGAAGCTGTCGAAGTCAATCTCCTCGCCCGTCCCCGACAAGCCGACGCTGTCGCTCGCGCTGTCGTGGTGAAAGCGCTCCTCGGCGAAATCAACGTCAAGATCGTCCGCAACCCCGGTATCGGATGCAAGTGCCTGATCGGTATCGGGCGCTTCGACAGCGGGCGCAGGGAGCTCGCCCGCTTCGTCGGGACCGCTCCCTTCGTCGCCAGCTGCCGTGTCGAGCAGCGGATTGCCTTCGAGAGCTTCGGCCAGATAGGCTTCAAGCTCGAGATTCGACAGGGCGAGCAGCTTGATCGCCTGCTGAAGCTGCGGCGTCATCACCAGCGATTGCGACTGGCGTAAGTCGAGGCGGGGACCCAGTGCCATCGCGCCTCAATCGGTCAAAGCGAAAAACCCTCGCCGAGGTAGAGCCGGCGCACCTCGGGGTCGGCGACGAGTTCGGCGGGCGATCCGGCGAGCAGGACCTTGCCGTCGTAGATGATGCAGGCGCGGTCGACGAGGTCGAGCGTCTCGCGAACATTATGATCGGTGATGAGAACTCCGATGCCGCGCGTCTTGAGATCGGCCACGAGGTCGCGAATGTCGCTGATCGAAATGGGATCGATCCCCGCAAAGGGTTCGTCGAGCAGCATGATCGACGGGTTGGCGGCGAGCGCGCGCGCAATCTCGGCGCGGCGGCGTTCACCGCCCGACAGCGCCATCGCCGCGGCGCTGCGCAGACGGGTCAGGCCAAATTCTTCCAGCAGCTCGTCGAGGCGTCGCTCGCGCGCGATCTTGTCAGGTTCGGCAAGCTCGAGCACCGCCGAAATATTCTGCTCAACCGTCATGCCGCGAAAGATCGAGGTTTCCTGCGGTAGATAGCCAAGACCCAAAATCGCGCGCCGATACATGGGAAGCGCGGTGATGTCGGCCCCGTCGAGCATGATGCGTCCAGCGTCGGGTCGCACCAGCCCCATGATCGAATAGAAGCAGGTCGTCTTGCCCGCGCCGTTGGGACCAAGCAATCCGACGACCTCGCCCTTGCCGACCGAGAGCGACACATCGGACAGCACGACGCGCTTGTCATAGCTCTTGGCGATCGACACCACCGCGAGCCCATTGCCCGCCGCGGCGTCCTGCTGGACATGCGCGGTGTGCTCGGCAACGCCGTGGTCGCCTTCGGAAAGCTTCACCAGAGTGGAATCGTCGGTCATGCTCAGCTTGGATCCGTTCTAGCCCCGTTGGGGCGTTACCCCAGGCGCGGACCGAAGGTCAATCTGGCAAGATTTTTGCATCGCCCCTTCCCCGGCAGGGGAGGATCAGGAAGAGCTCAATGTCCCACCGATTCTCCGCGGGCGACGCCCGACCGCGCGAGCTGGTCGTCGATCGCGGCGATAAGGCGGGCGAGGGCGGCCTCATTCTTTGCCTCAGCGCGCGCGACGAGAACGTCCTGCGTGTTCGAGGCGCGCAGCAGCCACCAGCCGTCCTCGGTACGCACGCGCGCGCCGTCGGTGCGATCGACTGTCTCCCCCGACGCGGTGAGGCGATCCAGAACCTCGTCGATAATCGTGAACTTGCGCGACTCATCGACCTGGAAACGAAGCTCGGGCGTGTTGACCATCGGCGCCATCGCACCGCGCAATTCGGTGACGCTCTTCCCGAGCTTCGTCGCCGCCTCGATCAGCCGCACCGCCGCATAGGGTGCGTCGTCATAGCCGTAATAGCGGTCGGCGAAGAAAATATGCCCGCTCATCTCGCCAGCGAGCGGGCTGCCCGTTTCCTTCATCTTTGCCTTGATGAGGCTATGGCCGGTCTTCCACATCAGCGGCCTACCGCCGAGCTCGGAAACGCGGTCGAACAGGGCCTGGCTCGCCTTCACATCGGCGATGATCGTGGCGCCCGGCTGATCCTTGAGCACCGCAGCAGCAAAAATCTGCAACAGCTGATCGCCCCAGATTACCCGCCCCTCGCCGTCAATTGCGCCAATACGGTCGCCGTCGCCATCGAAAGCGACCCCGAAATCGAGAGACTTTTCGGCCACGAGCTTGCGAAGGTCGGCGAGATTCGCCTCGACCGTCGGGTCGGGATGGTGGTTCGGAAAATGACCGTCGATATTGGTAAACAGCAAATGATGCTCACCGGGCAACTTGGCGGTGAGCTTCTCGATCACGGTACCTGCCGCGCCATTGCCCGCATCCCAGCCAATTCGAAACGCGCCGCCGCCGAACCCCTCGAGAAGCCGTGCAACATATGCATCGACAATATCGACCTGCTCCGAACTGCCCTCACCGACGTCCCAGTCTCCGGCCGCGGCCATGGCACCGATCCGCTGAATGTCCGCCCCGAAGAAGGGCCGTCCCCCGAACACCATCTTGAAGCCGTTGTAGTCGGGGGGATTGTGGCTTCCCGTAATCTGGATGCCCCCCGCCACCTCCTCGGTCGCCGAGGCATAATAGAGCATCGGAGTCGGCCCCAGTCCGACGCGCAGGGCGTCGACGCCCACAGCGTTCAGCCCTTCGACCACCGCCGCCTCGAGCATCGGCGAGGAGAGGCGTCCGTCATAGCCGACCGCAACCCGCTTGCCTCCCGCACGGGCGACGAGCGTACCGAAGCTGCGCCCGATCGCTCGGGCATCGTCAGCCAAAAGCGTGTCACCCACCACGCCGCGAATGTCATATTCACGCAGCAGTGTCGGGTCGAAAACATGCGTCATAGGATACTCCAGCGAAAACGGGTCAGGCAGCAGCGAACAGGTCGCCGTCCGGATGCAACCGTTCGCGGGCCGGAAGGTTCAATCCGCCCATCGCCTCGCGCAATTCCTGCCGCGCGACAACATGACCAATTCCCATGCCCCCAAGATGCGCCTTGTCGAGCAGCGTCAGGCCAGCCGGGAAAAGTTCGCGATAAATGACGCGCTCGCCCAGACCAGGGATGACGCGGAAGCCGACACGGCGCGACAGCTGGGTCAGCGCCTCGCCGACACGGCGCATATTGTGCGCGTCGACATGCTGGAGCCGGTTGCGTAGCACAATCCAGTCAATCGTCCGCCCATCGGTCTTCGCCCGCGCCTTGCGCGTGTCCCAGATCAGCTCGGAATAGAAACTCGGGCGGGTGACCTGGAATGTCTCGGGATCGACCTGGCCAATGAGGTCGAAGTCGATGAAGCTGTCGTTGATCGGGGTGACCAGCGTATCCGCGCTCGTCGCAAGGTGACGCGCGAACATATCGTCGCGGCCCGGCGTGTCGGCCACGAAATAGTCTGCCCCCTCCACCAACCGCGCGACCTGCGCATCGAGCTCCTCGATCGTCGACCCCTCGAACACCTCGAAGCGCGGTGTCGGCAGCTCGATGCCGCGCCGCCTCGCCGTATTCTCGCGGTTTTCAAGGTAACGGTGGAAAGTGCGCTGGCGCGGGTCAAGGTCGATTCCTGCGACACGCCAGCCAAGGCTTGCGAGCGCTACCGCGAAATGCACGGCGCAGGTCGATTTGCCCGTCCCCCCCTTTTCATTGGCAAAGATGATGCGGTGCGGTGCGGGCGTCGTCATGACCGTTGCGATTTTCCTGTTGGCGGCGCATGGGAGCCGCATCGGTGGCGTATAGGCGCCGCCAATATCGGAGGGCGGGCAAGGGTGCAAATCATCCGTGATATTGCCACGCTTCACCGTGCCGTTTCGGCACTGAAGCAGGGCGGAAAAAGCGTAGCGCTGGTGCCGACGATGGGGGCGCTGCACGAGGGGCATCTGTCGCTGGTGCGCATGGCGCGCCGCGTTGCGGACCATGTCGTCGTGTCGATCTTCGTCAATCCGACCCAGTTCGGCCCGAACGAGGATTTTGCCGCCTATCCGCGCGACGAGGCGCGCGACGCCGCGCTGCTGGTCGAGGAACAGACCGCGCTGCTCTGGGCGCCCGACGTTGCTGTCATGTATCCCGAGGGTCACGGCACACATATCGAAGTCGCCGAGCTCGGCGCCGACTATTGCGGCGCCGCGCGCCCCGGCCATTTCGACGGCGTCGCGACGGTGGTCGCCAAGCTGTTCAATCAGATCCGCCCCGACATGGCGATCTTCGGCGAGAAGGACTGGCAACAGCTCGCCATCATCCGCCGCATGGCGCGCGACCTCGATTTCAGTCTCGACATATTGGGAGCCCCGATCGCGCGCGATACCGACGGTCTCGCCCTGTCATCGCGCAACGCCTATCTGACTGATGAGCAGCGCATCGCCGCCGCCGCATTCCCGCGCGCGCTGGAGGCCGCCGCCGAGGCGATTGCCGGGGGCTCCGACGTCGGCGGGGCGCTCTCCGAGGCCGAAGCCGCGATTCTGGCCGGAGGATTCGATAGCGTCGACTATGTGGCGCTTGCCGATGCAAACAGTCTCGAGCGCTTGACGCAGCTCCGCCAGCCCGCGCGCCTCCTCGCGGCGGCGCGGATCGGGAGGACGCGGCTGATCGACAATTGGCCGGTAGGCTGAACCTCGACGCCGGCCCGTCCAGGGCGCGCCGGTCGCGCTCCCTTTTCGCCCCTTTCGATCAGAGCGATGCGGCCTGAAGCCTCGCTTCAAGACACAATCGCGCTGGACGGCGCGGTCCTGATCCCCACATTTTCGAGCTTTTCTGCTCTTATCCTCAAAAAAAACATCATCGTTAACGCTTTGTTGACCATGTCCCGCAAGGTTGGGGCGTGGCCTCTCTGTGGGGGAGGTAAAGGGGGTATCATGGCAAACAGTCTGAAGTCTGCCCAGTATCTGATCGAAAGCCGCCTGCTCGACGCGGCCCGCGGCGATGCTGGAGCCTATTTCGACCTCGGCATCGCCTTTTCGACGGGCACCGGCGGGGTCGATGTCGATCTGATCCAGGCGCACAAATGGTTTAACCTCGCCGCGCTCGGCGGTAGCCGCGAAGGCCAGCAATGCCGCGCCGAGCTGGCGTCCGAAATGAGCCGCGACGAAATCGCCGAAGCGCAGCGGCAAGCGCGTGCGTGGCTCGACGAAACCGCCCGGCGCCCGGCGGCCCGGCGCTTCGCCGCTTAATCCTTTCGCCGGAAGGGCATGTGCCCTTCCAGCCATTCCAGCTCCTGTTCCTCGGCCGCGCGCTCGCGCTCCAGAAACTCCGCCACGGCGCGGCGGAATCCCGGATCGGCGATGAAATGCGCCGACCAGGTTGCAACCGGGCCATAGCCCCGCGCAAGCTTGTGCCCGCCCTGCGCACCCGCCTCGACGCGTCTCAAGCCGCGCGCTATCGCGATGTCGATCGCACGATAATAGCAAAGCTCGAAATGCAGATAAGGGATATCGGCGAGACAGCCCCAATAGCGGCCGTAGAGCGTATCGCCCCCGAGAAAATGCATCGCTCCTGCGACCGCTTGTTCGCCCGCATAGGCCAAGACCAGAATGATGCGGTCCGCCATCCGCGCGCCCAAAAGATCGAAGGCAGCGCGCGTCAGATAGGGATGTCCCCATTTGCGCGCGCCAGTGTCCTGATAAAAGGCCCACATCGCGTCCCAATGCGCAGGCTCGATCGTGTCGGCCGTCGCTTCCACGATACGCAGCCCTTCGACCGCTCGCGCGCGTTCCTTGCGAAGCTGCTTTCGCTTTGCCGATGTCAGCGTGGCAAGGAAATCGTCGAAGCTGGCATAGCCCGGATTTGCGAAATGGAACTGGATGTCCCGGCGCACCAGCCAGCCTGCATCCTCGAACAATCGCATCTGCTCCGGTGCCACGAAGGTCGCGTGCGCCGAAGAGAGACTATTCTGGCGCACCACCGCTTCGGCAGCGCGGATCAGCAGCCGGGCCTCGTCGTCCTTTCGCGCGAGCAATCGCGGTCCCGGCACGGGAGTAAAGGGCACCGCAATCTGTAGCTTGGGATAATAGGCGCCGCCCGCACGCTCCCAAGCGTCGGCCCAGGCGTGATCGAATACATACTCGCCCTGGCTATGAGCCTTCAGATAAGCGGGCGCCGCGGCAACGAGCGTACCGTCCGCATCCTCGACCATCAGCGGTGCCGCCTGCCAGCCGGTTTCCCTCCCTACGCTGGCGGAGTCTTCGAGGAGCGAAAGGAAATCGTGGCTGACGAACGGGTTGTCCGCCCCGGCCAAGGCGTCCCACGCCTCTCGCTCGACAGCGGCAACGCCGGTGCCGATCGATAGGGTACGGGCAGGCGGGTCGGCTTCGGCCATTCGGTTCCTTATACGGGTTTCACCGCGACGATGGCGTCAACCTCGACCGCGGCGCCAAGCGGTAGCACCGACACGCCCACCGCGCTGCGCGCATGGCGGCCCGCGTCGCCGAACAACTGCTCCATGAGCTCCGAGGCACCGTTCGCTACCTTGGGCTGCGCCGTAAAACCGGGATCGCTGTTCACGAACACGCCCAGTTTGACGATTCTCTCGACTCGCGACCAGTCGCCGCCGACCGCCTGGCCGATTTGCGCGACGAGCATCAGCGCGCAACGCCGCGCGGCGTCATAGCCGGACGTTTCGTCCATGTCCGCACCGAGCCGGCCCATGACGACCTGCCCGTCACGAAACGGTAGCTGCCCGCTGATGTGAAGGAGCCCGCCATGCTCGACGACGGGCACATAGGCGGCGACGGGCGCGGCCGGCTTGGGGAGTTCAAGACCGAGACCGGCGAGTTTGGCAGAAATATCCATGCGATGTCCTTTATACCAGTTCGGGGCCTGCGGCCGGAATGTTTTCCGATAGCCGCGCGAGGATCCAGTCTTGCGCCGCGGCCCAGTCGTCAATCCGCGCGTGCGCGTGCGGGGCGGGGGCGATCTTGCCAGCGATTGCGGGTTCACCGACCATGTGGAGCCGCCACACCTCGGGCGCGACGGCCGCGACCGACGCATGATGGCCGGCAAGATCGTCGATGAAAACAGCAACGCTGGGCTTGCGCTCGTCGAGCAGGCGCCGCACCGGTTCGCCCTTGCCGCCGCGGCTTCCGATCACCGGCGCGGAAAGGCCGAGTGCGGAAAGCTGCGCTCCGCGCGCCGCCTGGTGGGCGGGGCCGACATTGGTGAGCACGACGATATCGGCCGCGGCGCCAATTGCTGCCATCGCCGCCATGGCGCCGCGAATCGGATATTGCCGCGTCATCTCCGTGCGGAAGAAGCCGTCGAGCAGCGGCCACACCTCGGCCGCCTCGAGCGGCGTGCCGCATTCCTTGCGTTTAAGAGCACCGGCAAAGCTTGCATCTTCCATCCGGAACAGCACGCCATGTGCTTCGTCGACCCACTGCGCGAAGGGTACGACCATATGCATCAGCACCTCGTCGCAATCGGTGATGACGAGCGGGCGGGTCATGGCTCCTCTCCTTTCAAATCTTCGAGCCGGCGCGCAGCGCTTGCAAGCGCTTCGGGCTTGATATCGAGCGCCGCGGCGCAGGCGACAAGATCAGGCTCGTGCGCGGTCAGAAAACCAAGGATAGCCGCCAGCGTTGCCCGGTCATCCAGAAAGGCGCGGAGCATCGAAGGGTCGAGACCGGTCATTCGAAGCAGGCGTTCGGCACGGCGCTCGTCGTCCAATATCCAGCCGAGCGCATGCAGCGCCAGTGCTTCGTCGCCGTCATTCACCCGGAAAAATCCCTTCGCCGCGAGGCAATTGTGTCCTCGGGCCGATTCGCCTAAACGGGCGCGGGACGCAAGCGGGGAAAGCCAAAATCATGGGCAGGACGATATTGGTCGTCGAGGATAATGAGCTCAACCTCCGCCTCTTTTGCGACCTTTTGAACGCTCATGGCTACAGCGCGCACCCGGTTCGCGACGGCCGCGACGCACTGGCGAAGGCACGCGAGGTTTCGCCCGACCTCATCATCATGGACATCCAGCTCCCGCATGTGAGCGGACTCGACCTCATCCGCCAGATGAAAGCCGATCCGGCGCTCAAGCCGGTGCCGATCATGGCCGTCACCGCCTATGCCGGAAAAGGCGACGAAGAGCAGATTCGGGCCGCGGGTGCCGAAGCCTATGTCTCGAAGCCGATTTCGGTCATCAAGTTCATCGAGAGCGTCGGCGCGTTCGCCTGAGGGGCAGCCCGAGAAAAGGCTGCCCGCCCACGGCACGGGGAACCGACCGCGCCGCACGGCAAAAGGACGCCCTTTCCCACGCGCCCCATGCTATAAACCCTTATCCTGAAGGAGAATAGGGATGGCAGGCGGGCTCGCGATCGTGCTGAGCGGCGGCGGTGCCAAAGGCGCCTTCCAGGTCGGGGTCGTCCACGAGCTCGTCGTCAACCGCGGCGTCAGCATAGACATTGTCGCGGGCGTCTCGACGGGCGCGATCCAGGCCTTGGGCGTTGCGCAGGACGATGTGCCCGGCCTGCTCGACGCCTGGCTCGGAATCAAGGGAAATTCGTCGATCTACAAGGAGCGCCCCCTCGGCGTCGTTGGCGGCCTTCTCGGGGAAAATGCGATCTACGACGCCGCACCGCTGAAGCGCCTGCTCAAAGCTTTTGCGGACGAGGAAAAGCTGGCAGCGAGCGGCCGTAAACTGTTGCTCGGCGTCGTCAATCTCGGCACTGGTATCTATCGCAGCATAGACGAGAGCGTGCCCGGGATTCACAATTGGGTCTATGCAAGCTGCGCGATGCCGCTCTTCTTTGATCCGCTGAAAACCCGCGCGCGCGGCGGAACCGAGGAACAATGGGTCGACGGCGGCGTTCGCGACGTGACCCCGCTCAGCGCCGCGCTCGAGAGGAACCCACGCGGCGTGATAGCGGTACGTGCCTCGCCCGCGCCGCAGCCGGGCCGTGTGCGCACCTTCGGCAATCTCATCAAGATCGGGCTGCGCGCGGTCGATATCCTGCAGTCGGAAGTGTCGGCAAACGACCTCGCCGGCGCGGCTCTGATCAACGATCTCATCGCGGCACGCGAGGCGCAGTTGCGTGCGCTCCAGGCCGAAGGCGTCGGCGGTGCGCAGGCAGCGCGGATCCTCCGCCCGCTCGATGTCCAGATCGCGCGCTATCGCTTTGCGCCGATCCGGATCATCGAGCCCGAAGAGGAATATTCGGAAACGCTGGAATTCGACCCCGCAAAGATCCGCGCGGCCATCGACGCGGGTCGCCGCGCGGTCGAGCATGAATGGGACGCGCTCGAACCGCTGCTCAGCTGAACCCCGCGATCAGGCGGCGCAAGGGCTGCGGTCGCGGTGGGTCGAAGCGGGGGGCAAATTCCACGGCGCGTCGTAGTGAATGGCAACCGCCGCGGCCGAACTGTCCCTGAACGCTGTCCAGAGACGACGAACCAGTTCTGCAAAGCGATAAGTCATTTCCAGTCTCCTGCTGTCCCAGGCCGCGGGAAGGGAGGAGGGGCAGCCCGGACATTCAGCTTGTACGCCGCCAGCCATGACGATTGGCGCCCAAATTAATCGATCGGGCGATCAATTTTTGCGCTATAGGGCATTTCATGCGAAAAATGATCGACCTTGATCGATTCGATCGGCGCCTGCTCGAACAGGTGCGCGAGGATAATCTTCAGCCCGCGCGCGTGCTCGCCGAGAAGGTCGGGCTGTCGCTATCGGCGGTGCTGCGCCGGCTTCGCCGGATGCGCGACGAGAAAGTGATCATCGCGGACATCGCGGTGGTGAACCCCAGGCTCACCGGCTCGGCGTTGACGATGCACGTCCTTGTCCAGATGCAACAGGCGGGACCGCAGGCGATGGACAGCTTTGCGCGGGCCATTGTTCATCATCCCGAAGTGACCGGCGCGTGGGATGTCACGGGCGACGTCGATTTCCTGCTGCGTGTCCAGGTTGCGACAATGGAGGAATATGATGCATTCACCCGCCGGGCGCTGGGAGAGGACAAAGGCGTCCATTCCTTCACGACCCTGATCACGATCCGCAACATTATAGAGAACGACGTCGCCCGCCGCCCGCTGCTCGATCGCTAGCGGGAAAGCTGGCCCTGGGGATAGCGCTAGGCCGCGATCGCATCCTCGCTGCGGTTCGCTGCCGCTTCGAGCAGTCGCTTTTCGAGCCCCTTCACGCGTGCCGCGCTGTCGATCTTGTCCCCGATCAGGTCGGTGACATAGAAGGTGTCGACCGCGCGCTCTCCATAGGTGGCGACGTGCGCCGAGTGGACCGTCACCTTCGACTGAAATAAAGCATAGGCGAGCTGGTTGAGCAGCGCCGGGCGGTCCTGCGCATTGACTTCGATCACGGTAAAGCGGTTCGACGCCCTGTTGTCGATGAAGACATTGGGCGCGACGCGAAATGCTTCGGCGCGGGCACGGGGGAGGGCGCGCGCTTCGAGCTTGGGCAGCAGTTTCTGCCGGTTTGCGAGCGCATCCTCGATCGCGCGGGTCAGGCGATCGATCTGGCCCGCCTCGGCAAAGGGTCGACCCAGTGGGTCCTGGACGAGGAAATTGTCGAGCGCGAGCCCGTCCCGCGTGGTGTGGATGCGCGCATCGATGATATTGCCGCCCGCAAGGTGAATGCCGCCCGCGATGCGATAAAAAAGTCCTGGATGGTCGGCCGCGAGCACCATCACAAGCGTCGCGCCGCGATCGTCGTCGGGCACGGCGGCGATATGGAGCGGTGCGTCGCCAGCCTTCTGGATATGAATAAGGTTTGCCGCAATCACTTCTACCGGCTCGGCGATCCAGTAGCTTTCAGGCAGCCGCTTGGCGAGCTTTCCAAAGTCCTTGTCGCCGATCTGGAGCAGCGTCTGCGCCTCTTCCTTCTTGCTGGCGATCCGCACTTCGCGCCCCCGCTGCTTGTGGCCGAGGCGCAGCACTTCCTCGGCGGCATCGAACAACTCGGTCAGCAGCTGCCGCTTCCAGCTGTTCCATACCCCAGGGCCGACGGCGCGAATATCGACCACGGTGAGAACAAGCAGCAGCCGCAGTCGCTCGGGGCTCTGCACGACCTGCGCGAAATCGAGGATTGTCTTGAAATCGGCGAGGTCCCGCTTGAACGCGGTTGCCGACATCATGAGGTGATGACGTACCAGCCATGACACCGTTTCGGTTTCCGCCTCCGAAAGGCCGAGGCGGGGGCATACGCGCAGCGCGAGCTCGGCGCCGAGCACGCTGTGATCACCGCCGCGCCCCTTGGCGATGTCGTGGAGCAGGACCGCGACATAGATGACACGGCGGGACTGCAATTGCCGCATGATCGCGGTCGACAACGGATGGTCGTCTTTCAGCCGATCCTGCTCGATGTCGGAAAGCAGTCCTATGGCGCGGATCGTGTGTTCGTCGACAGTATAATGGTGATACATGTCGAATTGCATCTGTGCGACGACGCGGCCGAAGTCAGGCACGAAGCGGCCGAACACACCGGCCTCGTTCATCCAGCGCAGCACCGTTTCGGGGTCACGCGGGCTGGTGAGGACGTCGAGGAACAATTCGTTCGCGCGCGCGATACGACGCACCCCGCGCGCGTCGATCAGTTTGGCATCGTGCCGCGCCTGACGCATGGCCTGCGGATGAATTTCAAGGGCGTAGCGGTCGGCGAGCGCAAAGATTTCGAGTAGACGGACGGGGTCCGCCTGGAAAAAATCGTCCGACGGGAGAGCAAGCCGTCCGCGGTCGAGAACGAACCCCCCAAGCTTCCCGGGGCGCCGACGGATCGTGGGCAGGAAGCGCCGCCCGCGCGCCGCGAGCTGGTCGTCGAGATGGGCAAGGAAGGTCCCGGTCACGTCACCCACGCTTTTGGCGTGGAGGAAATATAGCTGCATGAAGCGCTCAACCGCGCTCTTGCCTGGCCGTTCGGCGAACTGCATTCGCTGCGCGATCTCGCGCTGGAAGTCGAACGTCAGTCGATCCTCGGCGCGTCCTGCGAGGATATGGAGGTGACAGCGGACCGCCAGGAGGAAATTTTCCGCGCGCGAAAACTGACGAAGTTCACGCGCCGTGAGCAGTCCCGCGTCGACCAGTTCCGGGACGGTGCGGACGCGGTGGATGAACTTGCCGATCCAGAATAGCGTGTGAAGATCGCGCAGCCCGCCCTTGCCCTCCTTCACATTGGGCTCAACGACATAGCGCGAATCACCCATCCTCTTGTGCCGCTCGTCGCGCTCGGCGAGCTTTTCGGCGACGAAGGACCGGGCATTTCCCGCGACGACCTCGGCATCGAACCGTGCAGCGGCCTGATCATAAAGGTTGCGGTCGCCCCAGATGAAGCGCGCCTCGACCAGCGCGGTCCGAACGGTCAGGTCATCCTTGGCCGCGCGGATCATCTCGTCGACCGAGCGAGACGAATGGCCCACCTTCAGCCCCAGGTCCCACAGGGTATAAAGCTGCGCTTCGATCACCTGTTCGGTCCAGCTCGTCTGCTTGAACGGCGTGAGGAAGCCGATGTCGACGTCGCTGTGCGGCGCCATCTCGCCGCGGCCATAGCCGCCCACGGCGATGACCGTGATCCGCTCGCCCGCCGAGCGATTGCCCGCGGGATAGAGATGCTCGGTGGTAAAATCATGGCTGAGGCGGACGATCTGATCGATGAGGAAGGCGGTTGCATTGGCTGCGACCCGCCCTGCCGACGGCTGGTCGAGCAGGCGGCGTTCGATCTCGGCCCGCCCGGCCTCGAGCGCCTCCTTGAGCAGCGTCACCATTGCGCGGCGGCGCTGGCCGGTATCGCTCGTTTCAGCGGCGATCTCGTCGAGTCGCCCCGAGAGCGCCCGGCGGTCGATGATCGCGCGGCGCCGGTCGAGATGGCCAAAGATGTCGCTCATCTCTCGTCCGCCATAATCTGCTTGAGCCGGTAGAGCACATCGAGCGCTTCTCGGGGCGCAAGCGCGTCGGGATCGATTCCGGCGAGCGCATCGCGCAGCGGGTCTTTCACCGCCTCGTGCGGGGCCGCGAGCGTGGCCGCAAAGAGCGGCAAGTCGTCGAGCCCAGCGGCAAGCCCCCCGGTCGCCTCGCGCCCGGCTTCAAGCTTTGCCAGAACTGCCTCGGCGCGTTTCACGACCCCCGTCGGCACACCCGCAAGCCGCGCGACCGCGAGACCGTAGCTGCGGTCTGCCGGCCCCGCGGCGACTTCGTGAAGCAGCACCAGATCGCCCTGCCATTCGCGCGCGCGGACATGGTGGAGCGAGAGCGCGTTCAACGTCTCGGCGAGCCGGGTCAGTTCGTGGTAATGCGTTGCGAACAGGCAGCGGCACCGGTTCACCTCATGCACCGCCTCGACCACCGACCAGGCAAGCGCAAGCCCGTCGTAGGTCGAAGTGCCGCGTCCAACCTCGTCGAGAATGACGAAGCTTTGCGGTGTCGCCTGCGCAAGGATAGCGGCTGTCTCGACCATCTCGACCATGAAGGTCGACCGGCCGCGCGCGAGGTTGTCGCTTGCCCCGACGCGGCTGAACAGCCGGTCGACGAGTCCGAGCCTCGCAGTCGCCGCGGGCACGAATGCACCCGCCTGCGCAAGAACGACGATCAGCGCATTCTGGCGCAGGAAGGTCGACTTGCCGCCCATGTTCGGGCCCGTCACGAGCCAGAGCCGGTCGTCGCTCGACAGCGACACGTCGTTGGGCACAAAGCGCTCGCCGTCCCTCGCAAGTGCCGCCTCGACGACAGGGTGCCGGCCGCCCGTCACATCGAGGCACGGTTCGTCGGCAAGGTCGGGGCGGCACCAATTGTGGCTCATCGCATGGTCGGCAAGAGCCGCAGCGACATCGATGCGCGCGAGGACGTCGCACGATGCAGCTATCGCCTCGCGCCGCGCAACCGCCGCTGCTGTCAGAGTTTCGAGATGCGCAGCCTCGGCGGCAAGAGCGTGAACACCCGCCTGCGTCACTCGGCCCGCGGCGTCGTGGAGGTCGGGCGAGTTGAACCGGACAACACCCGCGAGCGTCTGGCGGTGGGTAAAGCCCGATTCGGGTGCCATGAGTGCGTCGGCGTGTTTCGCGGGCACCTCAACATGATAGCCGAGCACGCCATTGTGGCGGATCTTCAAGGAGGCAATGCCTGTACGGTCGCGATATTGCGCCTCGAGCGCCGCAATTGCCTTGCGGCCGTCGCGCGCGGTCTCGCGCAGCGCGTCGAGCTCGGGGTCATAGCCTTCAGCGATATAGCCGCCTTGTGCGGCGTCGACCGGCGGGGTTTCGATGAGCGCGCGCGTCAGTTCGTCCACGAGCGCCCCATGGCCGTCGAGGCCGGGGAGCAATCGCGCAAGGAGCGGTGGAAGGTCGGGGCGACGCGCGAGTCGGTCGCGCAGCAGCTGCGCCCCTGCGAGAGCATCGCGCAGCTGCGCGAGGTCGCGCGGCCCTCCCCGCCCGGCAACGAGGCGGCCGAGGGCACGCCCTGCATCGGGAAGCGCGCGCAGCTCACTCCTGAGCTCGCCGCGCCACAGCGCGTCGCGCGCAAGCGCGTCGACGAGATCGAGCCGGTCGAGGATCGCCGCTTTCTCAGTGAGCGGGCTCGCGAGATCGTCGGCGAGTAGTCTCGCACCCGCCGCGGTCACCGTGCGGTCAATCGTGCCAAGCAGGCTGCCGTCACGCGCTCCCGCCATCGTGCGCACAAGCTCGAGGCTTTCGCGCGTCGCAGCGTCGATCGCCATCCGCCCCGAAGCCGAGACGCGCAGCGGTGGCTGAAGGAACACTGCGCTGCCCGTGCCGACATGATCGAGATAGGCGGCAATCGCCCCCATTGCCGCGACCTCGCCGCGCGTGAACGCACCGAAGCCGTCGAGTGTGCGGACACCAAATAGCGTTTCGAGCCTTTTCTGCCCAGCGTTGCTCGAGAAATCGCCTTGAGGACGTCGCACGATCTGCCGAGCGCCCCATGCGGGAAGGTCATCCGCCGACTCGCTGACCAGGAGTTCGGAGGGAGCGAGGCGCGCCAGTTCGGCATCGAGCTGTTCGGGGCGGACCGCGACGACCTCGAAACGGCCGGTCGAGATATCAGCGGCAGCGATCGCAACCTCATTCTCGCTACTTACGGTCGCGAGCGCTGCGAGCCGATTGGCGCTGCGTCCTTCGAGCAATGCCTCCTCGGTCAGCGTTCCCGCGGTCACATAGCGAACGATATCACGGGCGACGAGCGCCTTCGACCCGCCACGCGCCTTGGCCTCCGCGGGGGTCTCGACCTGCTCGGCGATCGCGACGCGGTGTCCCGCCCGGATCAGCCGCGCGAGGTAGGATTCAGCCGCATGGACAGGCACCCCGCACATCGGCACGGGCTCTCCGCCATGCTCGCCGCGCGACGTCAGTGCGATGTCGAGCGTGGCCGCGGCCGCCTTCGCATCGTCAAAGAACAGTTCGAAAAAGTCGCCCATGCGATAGAAGAGAAGGCAGTCGCCCGCACGCTCCTTCAGCGACCAATATTGCGCCATCATGGGCGTCCTGGGCGCAGGCGCGGCGTTGCTGTTGGCGGGTTTGGGGGCGGTGGCCGGCATCCGCCCCTGCTTAGTGATTGGCAGCCGCATGGCAAGGCGGGTGAGTGAATGATCCGCCCTGACAAGGGGTGAGCAAGCTTCTTGCCAGGGCCACGGACCGCCCCATTCCCGCCCGTCTCTGCTGCCAAATATTGCCGGTTACATTTTCGCCGGGCGGCGCTAGGGGACATATTCGGGCGCGCATCTTGTTTGGATTTTGAGAGGACAGCGAATGGACAGCGGCAGCAAGGTGCAGTTTTCGGACCGCGAGGCCCTGCTTTATCACAGTTACGGACGCCCCGGAAAAATCGAGATCGTGGCGTCGAAGCCGATGGCGACGCAACGCGACCTGTCGCTCGCCTATTCACCCGGCGTCGCGGTGCCGGTGAAGGCGATCGCCGAGGACCCCGCCACCGCTTATGACTATACCGCCAAGGGAAATCTGGTCGCCGTCATCTCGAACGGCACCGCGATCCTTGGGCTCGGCAATCTCGGCGCGCTCGCTTCAAAGCCCGTGATGGAAGGCAAGGCGGTCCTCTTCAAACGCTTTGCCGACGTCGATTCGATCGACCTTGAGGTGAAGACCGAGGATCCGCAGGCATTCATCGACGCGGTCGAACTGCTCGAGCCAAGTTTTGGTGGCATTAATCTCGAGGATATCGCCGCGCCGAACTGCTTCATCATCGAGCAGGCGCTGAAAGAGAAGATGAACATCCCTGTATTCCATGACGACCAGCATGGAACAGCCATCATCACCGCCGCCGGGTTGATCAACGCCTGCCATCTGACGGGGCGCGACCTGTCGACGGTCAAGGTGGTCGTGAACGGTGCGGGCGCGGCGGCGATCGCCTGCACGGCGCTCATCAAGGCAATGGGCGTGCGGCACGAAAACGTCATCATGTGCGACCGCAAGGGCACGATCTACCAGGGCCGCACCGAAGGGATGGATCAATGGAAATCAGCGCATGCGGTGCCGACCGAAGCGCGAAATCTGAGCGAAGCGCTCAAGGGCGCCGACGTGTTCCTCGGCCTGTCAGCCGCAGGCGCGCTCAAGCCCGAGATGGTCAAGGACATGGCCCCGGCGCCGATCATCTTTGCGATGGCGAATCCCGATCCGGAAATTTCGCCGCCCGATGCGCGCGCCGCGCGGCCCGATGCGATCATCGCAACCGGGCGTTCGGACTATCCGAACCAGGTCAACAATGTGCTGTGTTTCCCCTTCATCTTCCGCGGCGCCCTTGATGTGCGCGCGACCGCGATCAACGAAGAGATGAAGATCGCCGCTGCCTATGCGATCGCCGACCTCGCGCGCCAGCAGGTGCCCGAAGAGGTTGCGGCCGCCTATGGCGGGCGCGCGTCAAGCTTTGGCCCCGAATATATTATCCCCTCGCCCTTCGATCCGCGACTGATGGAGATTGTGCCCGCGGCGGTCGCCAAGGCGGCGATGGACACCGGCGTGGCCCAGCATCCGATCGCCGACATGGACGAATATCGCACCCGCTTGCGTGGGCGGCTCAACCCGACAACGTCGGTGTTGACGCTCGCCTATGAGGCGGCGCGTGCCAACCCGAAGCGCGTGGTGTTCGCCGAGGGCGAAGAGGAAGTGGTGCTGCGCGCCGCGATCCAGTTCCGTGACGGCGGCTATGGCATACCGGTGCTCGTGGGTCGCGAGGGGCTGCACGACAAGCTGCGCGCGATGGGCGTCGCCGACGCCGAAAGCTTCGAAGTCCATAACAGCGTCAATTCGCCGCATGTGCCGCAGATGGTCGACATGCTCTACGAGCGGCTGCAGCGCCGCGGCTATCTTCGGCGCGACGTCGAACGCATGGTCAACCGCGATCGGAACATCTTTGGCTCGCTACTCCTGAAGCTCGGGCTCGGCGACGCAATGATCACCGGCGTCACGCGCACCTATGCGCAGACGATGCGCGAGGTCCGCCGCGTAATCGATCATGCCGAGGGCAAGACGCCGTTCGGCATGCACGTCTGGGTCGGACAACAGCAGACCATCTTCATTGCCGATTCGACGGTCAACGAGCGCCCGACCGCCGAGATGCTCGCCGACATCGCCGAACGCACCGCGCAGGTCGCACGCCGCATGGGACACGAACCGCGCGTCGCATTCCTGTCCTATTCGACCTTCGGCAATCCGCCGGGCTCATGGCTCGACAATATTCGCGACGCTGTCCACATCCTCGACGAGCGCCAGCCCGAGTTCGAATATGAAGGCGAAATGGCACCCGACGTCGCGCTCAACGAGCGGCTGATGAGGAACTACCCCTTCTGTCGTCTGTCGGGTCCGGCCAATGTACTGGTGATGCCCGGGCTGCAGTCGGCGAACCTTTCGGCGAAATTGCTGCGCGAGCTCGGGAGCGGCGCGATGATCGGACCCGTGCTCGTCGGCATGGAAAAGCCGGTGCAGGTCGCAACGATGGCATCGCCGGCATCGGACCTCGTCACCCTTGCCGTGCTCGCGGCGGGCGGTATTGCGGGATAGGACAAGGCGCAGCCTCCGCTTGCGCGGGGGCTGCGAGCTACTACGGCCCCGTGTTGCCGCCGGTGTTGCCGCCCATGCCGCCAGCCCCTACCGCGCCAATATTGCCGAAGATATCGTCAAAGAAGCTGCGATGACGGCCAAGGGTTGGTGTCTTGTCGCCTTCCGGGCTGATCTTGCTCACCAGTTCAAGGCCGGTCTTGTCCACGGCGACAACGTTGCCGGCGGGATCGAAGCGGACGCGCAGCACCTGCTGCGAAACCGGGCGCGGATTGGCGAAAGCGAGCTGGCGCGTCTCGCGCGAGACATAATAATATTCATTGTCGCTGAACTGGCCGACGAAGGTCGGGCGACCCAGCGTCTTTTCCACCGATTCGCGGTTGTCCACGCCCGGCGCGATCGCGGCGGTGAGGACCGGATCGACGACATAGCCCTGGCGCCCGCGAAGCTGCGAGCAGCCGCTGGCGACGAGCGCCACGATCAGCCCGGCGGTAACCAGACGCAGGCGCTGGGGGGCAAAAACAGACGTGGCATTGGGCATTCGATCTTCTCCGTTGCGCAGGCCCTGCCTCACCTCGCCCTGGCCGCCCGCCCCGGCGGTCGGCAGCAGTCGCTGCGCATGTCACGCGCCTCTTAACCGCAAGCGGGCAGGGCGCACAAGCCGCTTGTGGGCAGACGAAGCTTGCTGGAAGCTGACCGGAACCGAGGCCAGCTCCCCCTTTCCGCCGCGCGCGATTGCGCCTAAGCGACGCGTCATGATTTCGCTCCGCAAGCTCTTTCGCCCCGGCCCCGACCCGCGCGAGGTGCGCCGCCCGCTCTGGAGTGCGGTGGTCGCCGCCGCCCGCGCGCCGCACTGGTACGAGGAAGGCGGGGTCCCCGACACGCTCGACGGACGGTTCGACATGGTCAGCCTCGTCCTCGCGCTCGTCCTCCACCGCATCGACGAAGATCCGGGCCAGACGCTCGCGGGGGTCCAGCTGACCGAACTTTTCGTATCGGACATGGACGGACAGATGCGCCAGATCGGCTTTGGCGACATGGTGGTCGGAAAACAGGTCGGACGGATGGTCGGTGCGCTCGGCGGCCGGCTCGGCGCCTATCGCGCACCCGACGGGTCGGACGAACTTCGCGCGGCGTTGGTGCGCAATCTTTGGCGCGGCAAGGCGCCGGCAGACGCCGCGCTCGACCATGTCGCCAACGAGGTGGCGGCGCTGCGCGCCGCCCTCGCCGCCCTGCCCGTCGAGGCGTTGATCGCCGCCGACAGTCTGCCGGGAGCCAGCGCATGACACCGTCCGAATTCCCCTATGTCGTGACCCTCGCCGACGCCGCGCAGGGCCGGCGGATTGCGATCGAAGCGGACGCCGAGGCGCGCGCGCGTATTGCGGCGCGGCTGGGCCTCGTCCAGCTTGATCGCTTCGCGCTGACCGCCGAGGTACGCGCGGTCGCAGGCGGTATCGCAGCGACGGGAGCGGTCGCTGCCGACGCAGTTCAGCGCTGCGCTGCGACGGACCTCCCCGTGCCCGCGGCGATTGCCGAGGAGTTCGACCTGCGTTTCCTGCGCGACGCTGCGCCTGAGGTGAGCGGCGAGGAAGAGGTCGAGATCAACAGCGCCGATTGCGACATATTGCCGCTCGACGGGGACCGGATCGACCTCGGCGAAGCGGCAGTGCAGACGCTGTCGCTCGCGCTCGATCCCTTTCCGCGCCACCCTGAGGCCGACCGCATCCTCGCCGAAAAGGGCGTGCTCAGCGAGGAGCAGGCGGGTCCGTTCGCGGCGCTCGCAGCGCTGCGAGGCAAGGACGCCTAGCGGGGCCGTTCGGCACGCTCGCCGCCCGCCGCGGCAGCGTCGCTCAGCAGATCGGCCATCGCGTCGTCGAGACCCGGTTCGGGCTTTGCAGCCTCCGCGTTTTCGTCGGCTGCACGCGCCGGGGATTCCTCGGCGGCCTTCTCGCCCCGCGTGGCGGGCAGATTGCCGCCAAGCGCCGCTGCGAGACCGCGAAGCTGTTCGGCGATCACCTCGTCGACAGCGGGCGCAAGTTCGGCGGTCTTGAAGCGCATATAGCCGCCCACGACATAATCGAAGCGGATCGCGGCGCCTGCGTCGGTCTTCTTGATCTGGATGGTCAGCGTTCCCGTCACTGCTTCGCCCTGCAGCGGGCCGAAGGCGCCCGACAGGCGCATCAATTCGTTCGGCCTGGCAAAGATGATCCGCGCATGCTGAACGCTGCCCACGGCGCCGCCCTCGCCGGGCAGCTTCTCGCAAAAGCAGCCGCCGGCTTGCGAATCGAGCCAGAAATTGGCCGAGTCGCCTGACCAGCTATGATCTTTCGACCACCATTTTTCGGGAGTACGGAGCATTTTCCACACATCCTCGGGCGTTGCAGCGACCTGTGCCGTGTGCGCGACGGTAAAGCCGATCTCGTTCTGATCGATCACCTTCGCCTGCGCGGGCAAAGCGAGCAGCGCGGCCGCCAGCGTCAACCCGGCTACAGAAGCCCAGCGTTTCATGTTCGTCCCCCTGGCCATCGCAGGCCCCCCTCGATGCCTGCAAGCCTTGCACTGGCATAAGAGCATTTCAAGCGGCGCAAGCCCTCACGGCGGCCAAATCACGGCGCAGCGCCGGAAGCCCCGCATTTCTGTGCCTGCCAACGCGGAAATGACCAGAATGCGGCCCAGCCGACAAGCGGACGGCTCCGCCGGTCAGCCAGCGGTCGCAAGAACCGTTTCAATGGCGTCGTTGACCTCGTCGATTGGCGCCATGCCGTCGACCCGGGTGACAATGCCGCGCGCGTCATAGATCGGCAGGATCGGCGCGGTCTTGGCGCGATACTCGGCCATGCGCGTGCGCACCGTTTCTGCATTGTCGTCAGGGCGGCGCTTGAACTCCTGGCCGCCGCAGACATCGCAGGTGTCGCTCATCTTGGGCAGCTTGTAGCGATCGTGATAGCCTTCCCCGCACTTGGCACAGGAGAAGCGGCCCGTGATGCGGTCGACGAGCGCATCCTCATCGACGACCAGTTCGATCACATGGTCCAGCTTACGCCCGCGAGCGGACAGGATGCCGTCAAGCGTCTCTGCTTGTGCGGCAGTCCGTGGATAGCCGTCGAAGATCACTGACACGTCGCCGCCCAGCTGATCGAGCCGTTCACCGATCAGGCCCGACACAATCTCGTCCGATACGAGCTCGCCCGCGTCCATCACCGCCTTGGCCTGCATGCCGATCGGGGTTCCCGCCTTGACAGCAGCGCGCAGCATGTCGCCGGTCGAAAGCTGGACCATGCCATGCTCGTCCTCAAGGCGCGACGCCTGCGTTCCCTTGCCCGCCCCCGGCGGGCCCAGCAAAATGATGTTCAGCGTCATGAAAGCCCCTGTTTCCGTTCCGTCCAGGCGGACCTAACCGACCGGTCAGCGCCGCGCAACGCCGCCCTTCAATTTGGCTTTCTTGATCAGGTCGCCATATTGGTGTGCGAGCATGTGGCTCTGGATCTGCGTGATCGTGTCGATCGTCACATTGACGATGATCAGCAAGCTGGTGCCGCCGAGCTGGAAGGGCAGGCCCGACTGCGCGATAAAATATTCGGGCACCAGGCAGATCAACGCCAGATAGGCGGCCCCGATCACGGTGATGCGGGTCAGCACGAAGTCGAGATAGGCGGCGGTGTTCTTGCCGGGGCGAATGCCGGGAATGAAGCCGTTCTGACGCTTCAGATTGTCGGCGGTCTCCTCGGGATTGAAGACGACGGCGACGTAGAAGAAGCAGAAGAAGATGATCCCCAGCGCATAGAGCGCCATGTAAAGCGGTTGGCCGTGCGCGAGATACTGATTGAGGGTGATCAG
>Ga0164243_10003167_pt1 | contig 26512 bp, 26 predicted proteins | sample OricompcompostOP_FD_108781 | JGI IMG/M metagenome (GOLD analysis project Ga0164243, IMG submission 108781) | Organic Plus compost microbial communities from Emeryville, California, USA - Original compost - Organic plus compost (OP) | ecosystem: Engineered > Solid waste > Mixed feedstock >...
GCCGGGTCAGGTCGCCGGCGCGTAGCGGAGCAGGGTGGTCGACGAACCCGGCTCGCGGCAGAACACCGGGCGCACTCTCATGCCGACGCGCAGGGCTGCGGGGTCGTCCACCTCGACCAGCTCCGTGCTGAACCGCGGCCCCACGTCCCACTCCACGACCGCCAGGATCTGCGGCACGCGGTCGGCCCACGGCGGCGCCGTCGGGCGCTCCGCGACCGTGTAGGTGTAGAGCGTCCCCCGCCCGTCGATCTCGCGCCACTCCAGGTCGTCGGCCAGGGTGCCCGGGGCGAGGGTGCGCGGGTAGAAGACGTACCTGCCCAGCGACGGCGAGTACTGGATGAGGATGCGACCCTCGGCCAGGGCGTCCCAGAACGGGCGGGAGACCGGCGTGGGCTCCGGAAGCGGTCGCGGCTCGGTCATCGGTGCGTCACTCCCCCTGGAGCAGGAGCGCGACCTGCTCGCTCATGATGCCGCCGTTGCCGGTGACGAACGCGGTGTGGCACTCGGCGACCTGCGCCTCCCCCGCCCGGCCCATCACCTGCCGGGCCCCGTCGACCACGTGATGCATGCCGCCGGCCATCCCGGCCTGCCCGAAGGAGAGCTGGCCGCCCGCGGTGTTCAGCGGGAAGTCCCCGCGGAAGGTGAGGTCGTGCTCCTGCACCCAGCGCATCCCCTCGCCCTTCGCGCAGAACCCGGCGTCCTCGAGGCTCATCAGGACCGTGATCGTGTAGCAGTCGTAGATCGAGGCGACGTCGACCGCGGCGCGGTCCAGCCCGGCCATCGAGAAGGCCCGCTCGGCGGCCCGTGCGATCGGCGTCCGCACCATGTCGTCGGCGTACGTCGGGGTCTTGAACGCGATGTGCTCCCCGAACCCCTTCACCCAGACCGGCCGGTTCCGGGCGCGGCGCGCCAGGTCGGCGTTCACCACGAGCACCCCGGCTCCGCCCTGCACCCGCATCACCACGTCGAGCAGCCGCAGCGGGTCCGCGATCACCGGGCTCGCCAGCACGTCGTCGACGGTGATCGGGCGGCCGTGGAACACCGCCCCCGGGTGGGCGCAGGCGTTGGTCCTCTGGTCGACGGCGATCTTCGCGGTCGCCCGCTCGTCGTACCCGAACTCCGCGGCGTAGCGCCGGGCGATCTGCGCGTACGGCGCGTTCTGGCCGACGTGCCCGTACGGGATCTCGAACTCCGCCTGCGGCGAGCCGTAGTTGTTGCTGGAGGCGCCGTACCAGCCGGGGCCGCTGGACGGACGCCGTTCCGAGCGGGGCAGCATCGCGGAGCCGGGGACGACGGCGAGGACCGCGTCGCAGAGCCCGAGCTCGACCGCCACGGCGGCGCGCCACACCATGCCGGCGGAGGTGGCGCCGCCCAGGTCCACCCGCTCGCCGAAGTCGAGCGGCAGGCCCAGGTACTCGGAGAGGGTGGCGGGCACGAACATGTCGGACTCCGCGAGGCCGTGGGCCACGATGCCGTTGACGACCCGCGCGTCGAGCCCCGCGTCCTCGAGCACCATCCGGGCCAGCAAGGCGTACTGGTCGAGGGTGAAGAGCTCGGGGCGCCGCTGCTTGCGCTCGGCGGGCAGCTCCGCGATGCCGACGATCGCGGCCTCGCCGCGCAGCCCGGCCATCAGCCGTCCTCCCCAGGTCGCCGGGGCAGGGACACGGTGGCGGTCCCCGGCATCAGCAGCGTCTCGCCCCGGCGGCCCGCCACCTCGAGGTCGACCAGGCCGGCGTCGCCGTGCAGGGCGGTCACGGTGCCTCCGAAGGTCAGCTGCTCGCCGGGGTGGGCGACCGCCCGGTTCTGCACCGAGAAGGTCACCAGCCGCCCGTCCCCGCCGAGCCAGTCGGTGACGGCCCGCGCCAGCAGGGCGGCCTGCAGCGGCCCCTGGACCAGCACGTCCGGGTAGCCCTCGCGCTCCCGGGCCCAGTCCTTGTCGTAGTGGATGCGGTGCGCGTTGTAGGTGGCCGCGCTGAACAGGAACATCTGGGTCTCGTCCACGACCACGGCGAGCTCGGGGAGCCGGTCGCCGACCGCGACGTCGTCGAAGTAGGGCATCTGTCCGGGGGCTCTCTTCTTCTGGAAGGGGCAGGGTCAGAAGGGGCAGGGTCAGGGACGGGCGATCATCGAGGTCTCGGCCTCGGCGACCAGTCGGCCGTGCTGGTTGCGGTAGCTGGTCCGCCAGGTGACGAGGACGAAGCGGCCCGAGCGTCCCTGCTTCTCCTCGACCGAGGCGATCGTGCGGACCATGTGGATCAGGTCCCCGTCGTAGGCGGGCAGGTGGAACGTCGTCGTCTCGCCGCCGGCCATCCGCTTGGGGGCCCGGGGGAACGCCAGGTTGCCGGAGACCGCACCGGACGACCCGTCCGCGCGCAGCTCGGCGAGTGGGGTCACGCCGAGCACCGCGTACTGGAGGTAGAGGGGCGGGCAGACCACGTCGTCGTACCCGTGCCGACGGGCCTCGTCGGGGTCGAACCAGAGCGGGTTGAGGTCGTCGACCGCGACCGCCCAGCGCTGCCAGTCGCGCCGGACGACGTGACCGCTGGCCTCGGCCGCGACCGTGCCGACCCGGTCGGCGACCTCCGGTGGGATCAGGTCGGACTCGGTCACGTCTCTCCCCTTCCGGTCGGGACGACGACGTCGGCGAGCCACCCGGTGGCCTCGTCGGCACCGCCGCCGAAGGTGGACAGCACCCGGGCGCGCTCGGACCACAGGTGGAGGTCGGTCTCCACGACGTACCCCATGCCGCCGTGCAGCTGGTGCGCGTCGAGCGTGGCCCGCTTGGCGGCCGTCACGGCGTGGATCCGGGCGGTGGCGGTGGCCCGGGTCCCCTCCTCGCCCGCCGCGAGCCGCTCGAGCGCCGCGAGGCCCGCCAGCCGCGCGGCCTGCGTCGCGATGTGCATGTCGGCGACGAGGTGCTGGGCGGCCTGGAACGACGCGATCGGTCGCCCGAACTGCTCCCGCTGCCGGGTGTGCGCCACCGTCCGCTCGATGGCCGCCTGGGCGACCCCGACCAGGTCGAGGCTGTGCAGCGTCACTCCCAGGTTCGCGACCCGGCGCAGCTGCCGCGGGTCCAGGCCGGCGCCGTCCGGGCCGGCGAGCAGGTCGGCCTCGGCCACCGGGACGCCGGACAGCGTCACGCGCGACCAGCGGTCGGAGCCCATCACCCGCCGCGGCTCGACCTCGAGGCCGGGCGCTCCCGCGCGGACCAGCACGCCGACGGTGCGCCCCGCGCGGCTCGCGGTGAGCAGCAGCACGTCGGCGAGGTCGGCGTCGGGTGCGAAGTCGATCGAGCCGCTGAGCCGGCCGTCCTCGAGCGTCACGGTCGGTCGGAGGTCGGCGGCGTCACGGGGGCCGGCCACCACCGCGGTCCCGCGCAGCGACCCGGAGGACAGCGCGGGCAGCAGCTCGGAACGGTGCCGGTCCTCGCCGAGCGCGTCGACCGCGAGCCCGAACAGCAGACAGCTGTGCAGCAGCGTCGGGCACAGGCCGCGACCGGCCTCCACGGCGAGCACGTGCAGGTCCAGCAGCGACCCGCCCGAGCCCCCGAGCTCCTCGGGGAACGGCAGGCCGAGCAGCCCCGCGTCGGCCAGCGACTTCCAGAGGCCGCTCGGCATCCGGTCCGCGCCGGGCTCGCGCAGCGCGCGCACCAGCTCCGGCGGGCACTCGGCGGCGAGCAGGCCCCGGACGAGGTCGGCGAGGTCGCGCTCGTGCTGGTCCGGGACCATCCTCATCGGCCGCTCCGTCCGTACGACGGCATCCCGTGCCCGCGCTGCGCGATCACGTCCCGGAGCACCTCGTTGGCGCCGGCGCCGAACCGCATCAGGGGCGCGGCCCGGTAGAGCCGCTCGAAGGCCCCGCCGTGCGGAGCGTCCGGGCTCCGGTGCTCGAGCAGCCCGTCGGGCCCGAGCAGGTCGAGGGCCAGGTCGGCGATCCGCTGCCGCAGCTCGCTGGTGAAGATCTTCTCGACGCTGACCTCGATCGTCGGGATCACCCCCTCGGACAGCAGGGACGACGCCTCGTAGCCCATCAGCCGGGCCACCTCGACGTCCGCGTCCGCCCGGGCCAGCCGGTGGCGGTACGCCGGGTCCTCGGCGGGCACCGTGCCGTCCGCCCGCGGTCTGGCGGCGAGCTCGATCAGGTCGTCGACGGCGCGGCGCAGGTCACCGGCGTTGGTCAGGGCACCGCGCTCCAGGTCCAGCGCACCGGTGATGTAGGTCCAGCCGCGGTTCTCCTCGCCGATCAGGTTGGTCACGGGGACCCGGACGTCGTCGAAGAACGTCTCGTTGGTGCGGTAGCCCGACCAGGCGGTGAGCGGCCGGACCTCGACCCCGGGCGCGTCGATCGGCACCACGATCACCGAGATCCCGCGGTGCTTGGGCGCCTCCGGGTCGGTGCGCACGCAGAGCCACTCGTGCGTGGCCCGGTGGGCGCCGCTGTTCCAGATCTTCGACCCGTTGATCACCCACTCGTCACCCTCGCGGACCGCCCGGGTGCGGAGGCTCGCCAGGTCGGTGCCGGCGCCGGGCTCGGAGTAGCCGACGGCGCAGACCATCTCGCCGCGGGCGATCGGTGGGAGGAACTCCGCCTTGTTGCGCTCGGTGCCGTGGCGCATGATCATCGGCGCCACCGAGGTGACGGTCAGGTCCGGGCCGGGGACGCCCCAGTACTCGAGCTCGGTGGCGAGCAGGTGCTGGTGGACGGGGCCGAGGCCGAGTCCGCCGTACTCCTTCGGCCAGGTGAGCCCGAACCAGCCCTTCTCCCCTACCTTGCGCCGGAACGCCGCGACCTCGCCGTCGGGGAGCTCGAGGTCGTGCTCGGCCAGCTCCGCGCGCAGGGCGGGGGTGACGTGCTCGCGCAGGAAGCCGCGCACCTCCTCCAGCCAGGCGCGCTGCTCCGCGTCCAACTCGATCCGCATCGCCGACCTCTCGGGCTGGGCAGACGTCGCGTCGTCGCTACCGTCCACACTATTTCGATTAGGAATAGTACTGACGAACCTAGCCGGCCTGTCGAGGGGTCGGGGACGGTCCGCTCGTCGGGACGGCTCACGGCAGGTAGCCCCGATGGACGACCGGCGAGTACGAGCCCTCCCGGTCCGCCCGCGACCGGGCCAGCGCGAGGAGCACGGCGTTGCGCAGCTCACGCGGGTCGATCACCTCGTCGTAGGTCATCGACCCCGCCAGCCGCCAGGGCCCGGACGCCTCGGCCTCCTCCAGCGCCCTCCGCGTCTCCGGGTCCGCCTTCGAGGTGGCGCCGCCCACGGCCGCCGGCATGCCGCCGAGGGTCGCCCCCGGGAAGGCGAGCGAGACGGTCTGGTGGTCGAAGGCGTTCATGCCCATCACCGAGCTGCCGAACCCGAACGCCTTGCGCAGCGTCACGTGCACCTTGGGCACCTGCGCCCGGCGCTGGGCGGCGTACATCCGCGCCCCCGCGCGCAGGATCCCGGCCCGCTCGGAGGCGCTCCCCGCAAGGACGCCCGGCGTGTCCGCGAGCAGCACCAGGGGCAGGTGGAAGGCCGCGGCCCGCTCCACGAACCGGGCCCCCTTCTCGGCGGCCGCCACGTCGATCGACCCGGCGAGCACCGCCGGCTGGTTCGCGACCACGGCGACCGGCCGGCCGCCGAGCCGGGCGAGGGCGGTGACCAACGAGCCGCCGTACCGCGGTTGCACCTCGAACAGGCTGTCCGTGTCGACGAGCTCCCGGAGCAGCGGCCGGACGTCGTACGGCCGCCGGTGCTCCGGCGGGACGAGGTCGAGCACCCGGTCGAGCCGTCGGGGACCGACGTCGGCCCCCGGGCCGCTCGGCGGGGCCTCCCAGGCGGAGGTCGGCAGGTAGGAGAGGTAGCCGCGGACCGCGCGGACCGCCGCGCCGAGGTCCGCCGCCACCTCGTGGACCAGGCCGGAGGCCGCCCCGTGCACGTCCGGGCCGCCGAGGGTGCGCACGTCGACGTCCTCCCCGATCGCGGCGCGGACGAGCGGCGGCCCGGCGCTGAACAGCGCTCCGCGAGGCTCGAGCATCACGACGTAGTCGGCGAGCGGCGCCGCGAGCGCGTCGTGCCCGGCGGAGGGACCGGTCACCAGCGTCACGGTCGGCACCAGCCCGGCGAGGTCGACGAGCGCCTGCAGATCGTGCGGAGCGGGTCGCGGCGCGGCGAGCGCGTTGGTGGGTCGGTGGCCGGCGCCCTCCAGCATCAGCACCAGCGGCAGCCGCTCCTGGGCCGCCAGCCGCGCCAGACGGGCGCGCTTGGTGCCGCCCGCGATGCCGATCGACCCGCCCGCGACCGTGCCGTCGTCGGCACCGACCAGGACGGGCCGGCCGTCGATCTCCCCGGAGCCGGCCACGAACGCGTCGGCGGGCACGCCTCCGTCACCGGTCAGGGTGCCGATCTCGGCGAAGCTCCCCGGGTCCAGCAGCGCGTCGATCCGGGTGCGTACGTCGACCCCGCCGGCCTCGCGCACCCGCCGCAGCTTGTCGGGGCCGCCCATCGCCCGCGCCGCCCGGCGCCGGCGCTCGAGGTCGTCGAGCAGCGGCTGCCAGTCGGCCGCGTTCCTCCCGGGCCCCGTTCCGGGCTCCGTCACGGGACCGGTCTCTCGTACCGGTAGAAGGTGCCCACCGCCTCGACCGTGCGCCGGCCCTCGTGGGCCACCCAGCCCTCCGCCCGGGTGCGGCGGCCGGCGCGCTCGGTCACCCGGCTGCGCAGCTCGAGCTCGCAGCCCAGCGGGGTGGGCGCGAGGAAGCGGAGGTCGAGCGTCCCGGTCACCGAGGGCACCCCCTCGGCCTGCACCAGCACGCCCAGCATCGTGTCCATCAGCCACGCGCTCACCCCGCCGTGCACGCACCCCGGAGGCCCCTCGGCGAGCGCGTCGGCGGTGAAGACGGCGGAGGCTCCGCCCTCGTCGAACCGCACCTCGAGAGGCAGTCCGTAGGGGTTGTACCGCGCGATCGTCCACGGTCGGCCCGCCCGGGCGGCGAGGGTGGGACCGTCGGAGTCCGCGCGGACGATGCCCGGACGCGCGCGAGCGGCCAGGGTCCGCGTCACCTCCTGCAGCACCTCGCGCGACCGGCGCAGCTCCGCCGCGGTGGCGTCGGTGCGGCCGACGGCGAGCATCAGCTCGCGGGTCGTGGCGACCAGGTCCACGAGGGCGTCCTGACGGTCGGCGTCGGGTGCAGGGTCGTCGTGGGTCGGGGCGGCCATCGCCTCAGTCCTGTTCAATATGACTAACTGACGTATATCGTTTCGGCATGCTAACCGACGTCCGGTTCGCCGTCCTCGCCCCCACGGCCGCGGGAGTCACGAGCGACGCCGACTGGATGGCCGGCTTCGCGGCGCACGTCGAGGCGCTGGGGTTCGAGTCGCTCGTGGTCGTGGAGCACCCCGTCGTGGTGCGCGGCTACGACGAGGCCTACCCCTACGACGCGTCCGGTCGGATGGACCTGCCCGACGACTGCGTGCTGCCCGACCCGCTGGAGCTGCTCGCGTTCCTCGCGGCGCGGACCACGACCCTGGGTCTGGCGACGGGTGTCCTGCTCCTCCCCGTCCACCACCCCGTGGTGCTGGCCAAGCGCCTGGCCACGTTGGACGCGCTGTCGGGCGGACGGGTGCGCGCGTGCGTCGGCGTGGGCTGGATGCGGGAGGAGCTCGAGGCCTGCGGCGTCGACGTCGCGACCCGGGGCCGGCGCGCGGACGAGCAGCTCGCCGCCATCCGCGCGCTCTGGTCGGCTCCCGACGACGGCGCGAACTTCTCGGGCCGGTACTTCCGGTTCCGTCGCGCGGTCAGCCGACCGCGGCCGGTGCAGCCGGGCGGCGTACCGCTCCACGTCGGCGGGCACAGCGAGGCGGCGGCCCGGCGCGCCGGCCGGCTCGGGGACGGGCTGCAGCCGCTCGGCGTCCGCGGGGAGGAGCTCGCCTCGCTGGTCGCGACGATGCGCGCGGAGGCCGAGCGCGCGGGGCGCGACCCGGACGCGCTCGAGCTCACCCTGGGCCACCACGCCTCGCGGGTCGACCGGGACCGGGCCGGCCGGCTCGCCGAGCAGGGGGCGGACCGGATCGTGCTCGCCACCACGCCGACCCCGGACCTGGCCGCCGCCTGCGCCGAGCTCACGGCGTGCGCGGAGCGTCTCGGTCTGGAGCCCCCCTCGTGACCCGGCACGTCGACCACCCGGAGCTGTCCGAGCTGGCCTACCGGTACGCCGCCTGCGTGGACGAGCGTGACGCCGAGGGCGCCGCCGCGCTCTTCACCGAGGACGGGGTGCTGATCGTGCCCGAGCCACCGGCCACGACCCGACCGGTGCGCGAGCACCGGGGGCGGGAGGCGATCGCCCGTTCGTTCGCGCCGCTCGAGGGGCTCCGGCTGACGTTCCGCGCCGTGACCGGGGTGGTCGTCGAGGACGGGGTCCTCGCCGGCACCGCCCGCGGCCGGGTCACCTGCATCGCCCACCACGTCGACGACCGCACCGACGGCGTCCGGGACCACGTGTGGTTCATCCGCTACCTGGACGAGTACCGCCGTACCGCCGAGGGCTGGCGGATCTCCCGGCGCGAGCTGCACCTCGACCTGCTCGACAGTCGCAGCCTCGCCGACAGCGCCGCGCTCCGCTCGGACCTGCCGCCCACGCCACAATGACCCGGTGCTCCTCGACCTCCAGCTCGACGCCCGTCCGGACCTCGCCGCCGAGCGGGCGCGACAGCTGGTCGAGGCGGGCGCGGACGGGCTGTTCACGTTCGAGGGGCCGCACGACGTGTTCCTGCCGCTCGCGGCCGCCGCGGGCGCGGTCGAGACCGACCTGATGACGAACGTCGCGATCGCGATGCCGCGCAGCCCGCTGCACCTCGCGCACGCGGCCTGGGACCTGCAGCTGATGTCGAAGGGCCGGTTCCGGCTGGGGCTCGGCTCGCAGGTCCGGGTCCACGTCGAGAACCGGTACGGCGCCACCTGGAGCCCACCGGCCGCGCGGATGCGCGAGATCGTGCTCGCGGTCAAGGCGATCCTCGCGTCCTGGCAGGACGGCACGCCGCTGGACTTCCGCGGCGAGCACACCCGGCACACGCTGATGCCGCCGACGTTCAGCCCCGGCCCGAACCCGTACGGCGCTCCCCCGGTGCTGCTCGGCGCGCTCGGGCCGGTGATGACCCGCACCGCCGCCGAGGTCGCCGACGGCCTGCTGGTGATGCCCTTCCACAGCCACCGCCACTTCCGCGAGCGGACCCTGCCCGCGGTCGCCGAGGGCCTGGCGCGGGCCGGCCGGGACGCGGTACCGATCCACCCGCAGGCGATCTGCGCGATGGGTGACACCGACGACGAGCTGGCCGCGGCGACGGTCGGGGTGCGCGGGCTGCTGGCCTTCTACGGCTCGACGCCGGCATACCGCCCGGTCCTCGAGGTCGAGGGCCGGGCCGACCTGCAGCCGGAGCTCAACGCGCTGTCCAAGACCGGCGACGTCGCCCGCATGGTCGAGCTCGTCGACGACGACCTGGTGCACACCCTCGCCGTCGTCGGCTCGCCCGAGCAGTGCGCGGCCGAGATCCTCCGCCGCTTCGGTGACGTCGCCGACCGGGTCTGCGCCTACTTCCCCGGCTCCGACCCGCCGCCCGACCAGGTCCGTCGCCTCGCCGCCGCCCTCCGTTGAGTCGGGGCCCGGAGTGCCGCGAGCCGGCAGTCGTGGCGACGCGACCTAGGGGCTGAGCCGGTCGCCGGTGACGGTGTCGAAGACGTGGACGTGCTCGGGGTCGACCGCGAGGTGGACGGTGGTGCCGCGGTCGAGGCCGCCGCGGCCGGGGACCCGGGCGATGACCTGGCGGATCATCCCGCCCTCGAGGTCGGGGGACGCGTCCTGCGGGGTGCCGTAGAGGTAGGAGTCGGCGCCGAGCTCCTCGACGACCGCGACCTTGACCGGGTAGCCCTCGCCGTCGTCGGAGATCCGCCACGACTCGGGCCGGATGCCGAGCGTCACCTTGCCCGTGGAGGCCGCCGCGGCCTGCCGGTCGATCGCGAACGCGTAGCCGTCGACGTTCGCCGCGCCGTCGCCGGCGGTGGTCGCCTCGAGGAGGTTCATCGCCGGCGAGCCGATGAAGCCGGCCACGAACAGGTTGGCGGGCTTGTCGTAGAGCGCGAGCGGGGTGTCGACCTGGAGCAGCCGGCCCTCGTTCATCACCGCCACCCGGTCGCCCATCGTCATCGCCTCGACCTGGTCGTGGGTGACGTAGACGGTGGTGGTGCCGAGCCGCTGCTGCAGCGCGGCGATCTGGGTGCGGGTGGCGACCCGGAGCTTGGCGTCGAGGTTGGACAGCGGCTCGTCCATGCAGAAGACCTGCGGGTTGCGCACGATCGCGCGGCCCATCGCGACCCGCTGCCGCTGGCCGCCGGAGAGCGCCTTGGGCTTGCGGTCGAGCAGGTCGGTGAGGTCGAGGATCTCGGCCGCCTGCTTCACCCGCTCGGCACGCTCGGCCTTGGGCATGCCGGCCATCCGCAGCGCGAAGGCCATGTTGTCGGCGACGGTCATGTGCGGGTAGAGCGCGTAGTTCTGGAAGACCATCGCGATGTCGCGGTCCTTGGGCGGCAGCCCGGTCACGTCGCGGTCGTCGATCCGGATCGAGCCCGAGGTGACCTCCTCGAGCCCGGCGAGCATCCGCAGCGAGGTCGACTTGCCGCACCCCGACGGGCCGACCAGCACCATGAACTCGCCGTCACCGATCTCGAGCTCGAGGTCCTTGACCGCGGGCTCGGACGCACCCGGGTAGATCCGCTCGGCATGGTCGAAGGTCACCGACGCCACGTGGTCGTCCTCTCCTCGGAGTTCGTGGAGGTCACGGTACGTCGTCCCGTCCACCGCGTCTAGTGGAAGCGCTCCCATGCGCATGAGCGCGCAATTGTTTCTGTTGCGCGCTCACCCTTGACACGCCGTGTGACGCGTGCCAGGTTTCCAGTGCCCGCATCGTGGAAGCGCTTTCACGCGTTTCACCGCCCGGTCCGCCCGGCCCGGGCCAGCACCTAGTGGCAGGAGCAACACCGTGCAGCAGACACACCGACTGCGCCGGCTTCTCGCACTCGGCACCGCCGGCGCGCTGAGCCTGGCGGTCCTGAGCGCATGTGGCGACGACGGCGACGACGAGGCCGGCGGCACCGTCCAGCTGACCATCGCCACCTTCAACGAGTTCGGGTACGAGGGGCTCATCGAGGAGTGGAACGCCGAGCACCCCGACATCCAGGTGAAGCAGAAGAAGCTCGGCACCTGGGACGAGGCGAAGGAGAACCTCTACACCAAGCTCGCCGCGGGCTCGGGCCTGTCGGACATCGAGGCGATCGAGGGTGACGCGATGCCCGCGATCCTCGCCGAGTCCGACGCGTTCGAGGACCTCACCGACCCCGAGCTCGACGGGCGCTGGCTGGACTTCAAGGCCGAGGGCGGCACCAACTCCGAGGGCCAGATGATCGGCTACGCGACCGACGCCGGCCCCGAGGGCATCTGCTACCGCGCCGACCTGTTCAAGAAGGCCGGGCTGCCCACCGACCGCGACGAGGTCGCGAAGCTGTTCCCGACCTGGGACGCCTACTTCGAGGTCGGCGAGCAGTTCGTCAAGAAGGTCAAGGGCGTCGCCTGGTACGACGCCACCGGCGGCATCGCCCAGGCGATGCTCAACCAGGTCGAGTACCCGTTCGAGAAGGAGGACGGGACGATCGACGTCGAGAACCCCGAGCTCGAGGCGCTCTACGAGACGATCACCTCGACCGTGGAGAAGGGCCTCTCGACCAGGAACGCGCAGTGGAGCGACGACTGGGTCGCCGCGTTCCAGAACGACGGCTTCGCCACGATGCCGTGCCCGGGCTGGATGCTCGGCGTCATCGAGGGCAACGCCGAGGGCGTGAAGGGCTGGGACCTTGCCGACGCCTTCCCGGGTGGTGGCGGCAACTGGGGCGGCTCCTACCTCGTCGTGCCGAAGCAGTCCAAGCACCCCGAGGAGGCCAAGGAGTTCGCGGCCTGGATCACCGCGCCCGAGCAGCAGCTGAAGGCGTTCGCGGCCAAGGGCACCTTCCCCAGCCAGGTGGAGGCGCTCGACGACGAGACGCTGCTCTCGGCGACGAACGAGTTCTTCAACAACGCGCCGGTCGGGGAGATCCTGTCCAACCGGGCGAAGGCGATCACGGTGCAGCCCTACAAGGGCCAGCACTACTCCGACATCCTCCAGGCGTTCCAGAACGCGCTGCTGCGGGTGGACGACGGCTCGGCGTCGCCCGAGGAGTCGTGGAAGACGTTCCTGTCCGACGTCGAGTCGCTGGCCTGACCCGGGCTCCGAGCGACACCACGACCCGATGACGAGCGACGTCGACGCCCCGACCGGAGAGTCCGCCACCGCGGACTCTCCGGCGGGGCGCCGCGTCCGCTCCCGCCGCAGGAACGGGCAGCCCGGCGACCGGCCGCGGCTGACCCGCCGGCCGCGGCTGACCCGCCGGCAGCGGCTGTCCCGCTGGGACGTCAAGCTCTCGCCGTACCTCTACATCTCCCCGTTCTTCCTGCTCTTCCTCGTCGTCGGGATGTTCCCGCTCGTCTACACGGCCTACGTGTCGCTGTTCGACTGGGGGCTGCTGTCGGGCAAGGGCGAGTTCATCGGCCTCGACAACTACCGCGACGTCCTCGACGACCCGGTCTTCTTCAAGGCCCTGGTCAACACGATCAGCATCTTCCTGCTGTCCTCGGGGCCGCAGGTGGTGATCGCGCTGGTGCTGGCCGGCCTCCTCGACACCCGGCTGCGGGCCCGCACCCTCTGGCGGATGAGCATCCTGCTGCCGTTCGTGGTCGCGCCGGTCGCGGTCGCGATCATCTTCGGCAACCTGTTCGGCGACGAGTACGGCCTGATCAACAACGCGCTCGAAGGGCTCGGGCTGGGCCAGGTCGACTGGCACACGAACCGGTTCGCCAGCCACGTCGCGATCGCGACGATGGTCAACTGGCGGTGGACCGGCTACAACGCGCTGATCTTCCTGGCCGCGATGCAGGCGGTGCCGCGCGACCTCTACGAGTCGGCGGCGATGGACGGCGCCGGCCGGGTGCGGCAGTTCGTCTCGGTCACCCTGCCGATGATCAGGCCGACGCTGATCTTCGTGATCATCACCTCCACGATCGGCGGGCTGCAGATCTTCGCCGAGCCGCGGATCTTCGACGACATCACCGCCACCCGCGAGGGCGGGCCGAACCACCAGTGGACGACGTTGACGATGCAGATCTACAACTACGGCTGGGGCCGCAGCCGCGACCTCGGCGAGGCGTCCGCGACGGCCTGGCTGCTGTTCCTCATCATCGTGGTCTTCGCGCTGGCCAACTTCCTCGCCACCAAGCGCTTCGCCAAGGGAGGCGGCCGATGACCCGCCGTCCCGGTTTCATCGTCTACGGCCTGCTGACCGCGTTCGTGCTCGGCTCGGCCGCGCCGTTCTACTGGTCGTTCCTCCTCGGCTCGCACACCGCCGCGATCGCGGCCCAGGGCACGCCGCCGCTGCTGCCGGGCGGGCACTTCATCGACAACGCCCAGCGGGTTCTGGACACCGTGCCGTTCTGGAAGGCGCTGGCCAACAGCCTGCTGGTCTCGACGGTGTGCGCGACGTCGGTGACGTTCTTCGCGACCCTGGCCGGCTACGCGTTCGCGAAGCTGCGGTTCCGCGGCAACGCCGCGCTGATGGGCTTCATCATCGCGACCATGGCGGTGCCGACCCAGCTCGGCGTGGTGCCGCTGTTCATCCAGATGGCCAAGCTCGGCTGGGCCGGCAGCGTCTGGGCGGTGATCATCCCCTCGCTGGTCACCGCGTTCGGGGTGTTCTTCATGCGGCAGTACCTCCTCGACGCCGTGCCCGACGAGCTCATCGAGGCGGCCCGGATGGACGGCTGCTCGCAGTTCCGCACCTTCCTCACCGTCGCCGTGCCCGCGGCCCGCCCCGCCGCGGCGATGCTGTGGCTGTTCACCTTCATGTACACGTGGACCGACTTCTTCTGGCCGCTGATCGTGCTGCCGGCCGACAACCCCACGATCACGGTCGCGCTCAACCAGCTGCAGAGCGGCTTCTTCAAGGACTACAGCCTGGTGCTCACCGGAGCGACCCTGGCGACGGTCCCGCTGCTCGTCCTCTTCGTCGTCGCCGGGAAGCAGCTCGTCTCCGGCATCATGCAAGGAGCCGTCAAGGGATGACCTCACCCACCGGAGAGCTGCGCTTCCCCGACGAGTTCGTCTGGGGGGCCGCGACCGCGGCCTACCAGGTCGAGGGCGCCGCCGCCGAGGACGGCCGGACGCCGTCCATCTGGGACACCTTCTCGCGGGTGCCGGGAGCCGTCGTGGACGGTGACACCGGCGACGTCGCGTGCGACCACTACCACCGGATGCCCGAGGACGTCGCGCTGATGAAGGAGCTCCACCTCGGCGCGTACCGCTTCTCGGTGGCCTGGCCGCGGGTCCGCCCGGACGGCGGTCCGGTCAACCAGGCCGGGCTCGACTTCTACAAGCTGCTGGTCGACGAGCTGCTCGCCGCCGACATCCGCCCGTGGTTGACGCTCTACCACTGGGACCTGCCGCAGGCCCTCGAGGACGCCGGCGGCTGGACCAACAGGGACACCGCGCACCGGTTCGTCGACTTCGCGCTCACCGTGCACGAGGCGGTCGGCGACCGGGTGCCGACGATCACCACCCTCAACGAGCCGTGGTGCTCGGCGTTCCTCGGGCACACCGGCGGCCAGCACGCGCCCGGGCGCCGCGAGGGCGCGGCCGGCCTGGTCGCCGCCCACCACCTGCTGCTCGGCCACGGGCTGGCGCTGCAGGCGATGCGCGAGCAGGGCGCGACCGCCGACCTCGGGATCACCCTCAACTTCACCGTCGCCGACCCCTACGACCCCGACGACGAGGCCGACCGCGACGCCGCCCGCCGGGTCGACGGGCTGTTCAACCGGCTCTTCCTCGACGCGGTGCTGCGCGGCCGCTACCCCGACGACGTGCTCGACGACACCCGCGCGCTCGAGCACGACGGACGCCCCTGGCTGGACGCGGTCCGCGACGGCGACCTCGACCTGATCGGCGCGCCGATCGACGCGCTGGGCGTGAACTACTACCACGGCGACGCGGTCTCCGGCCGTCCCCACCCGCACCCCGTCGACGACGTCCGCCACCCGGGGCGGCCTGTCGGCTCGCCGTACCCCGGCGACACCGTGATCGAGTTCCCGCGCCGCGGGCTGCCGCTGACCGGGCTCGGCTGGGAGGTGCAGCCCGAGGGGCTCACCCGGCTGCTGCTCCGCATCAGCCAGGAGTACGACGCGCCCCCGATGTACGTCACCGAGAACGGCGCCGCCTACGACGACACCGTCGTCGACGGGCAGGTCGACGACCCGGAGCGCCGGGCCTACATCGAGGCCCACCTGCGCGCGGTGCACGCCGCGATCGAGGCCGGCGCGGACGTGCGCGGGTTCTTCCAGTGGTCGCTGCTCGACAACTTCGAGTGGGCCTACGGCTACAGCCAGCGGTTCGGCATCGTCTACGTCGACTACGACACCCAGGCCCGGATCCCCAAGACCAGCGCGCGCTACTACGCTGCGGTCGCCTCGACCGGCGTGCTGCCCGAGGCCGACGCCGGGGGCGCAGAAGGATGGTTGGCATGAGCCGGGTGTCCGACAACGGGAGCGGGCCGGGGGGCTCGCCGACGCTCGACGAGGTCGCCCGCCTCGCCGGGGTCTCCCGGGCCACCGCCAGCCGCGCGATCAACGGCCACAGCCGGGTCAGCCAGAAGGCCCGCGACGCGGTCGAGGCCGCCGTCCGCACGCTCGGCTACGCGCCCAACCCCGCCGCGCGCAGCCTGGTCACCCGGCGCACCGACTCGGTCGCGCTGGTGGTGCCCGAGCCGGACGACCGGCTCTTCACCGACCCGTTCTTCGCGCACACCCTGCGCGGGGTGAGCCGGGTCCTCGGCGAGCGCGACCTGCAGCTGGTGCTGCTGCTGGCCCGGCCGGGCGAGCAGGAGCACCGGATGCTGCGCTACCTGCGCAACCGGCACATCGACGGCGCGCTCGTCGTCTCCCACCACCGCAGCGACAACCTCGCCGACCACCTCGCCGCGCTCGACCTGCCGTGCGCGTTCGTCGGCCGGCCCTGGACCAGCGCGGACAAGGTCGCGTACGTCGACACCGACAACGTCGCCGGCGAGCGCGAGGCCACCCGGCTGCTGATGAACCGCGGCTGCCGCCGGATCGGCACCGTCGCCGGGCCCGCCGACATGACCGCCGGCGTCGACCGGCTCGACGGCTGGCGGGCGGCGATGCGCGAGGCCGGCATCCCGCCGGACGCGGTGGCGCACGGGGACTTCACCGAGGCCGGCGGCGAGGCGGCGACCCGGGAGCTGCTCGAGAAGCACCCGGACATCGACGGCCTCGTGGTCGCCTCGGACCTGATGGCCTCCGGCGCGATGCGGGTGCTCGCCGCCGCCGGGCGCCGGGTGCCCGACGACGTCGCGGTGATCGGGTACGACGACATCGGCATCGCCGAGCGGACCTCGCCGCCGCTCACCACGGTGCGCAACCCCATCGGCGAGATGGCCGAACAGGCCACCAGGCTGCTCCTGGAGCAGATGGACGGAGAGGGCCGGATGCGGGCGATGCGGGTGATCTTCCCCCCGTCGCTGGTCCGGCGCGAGAGCGCCTGACCTGTGCCGGGTCAGATCACGCTGGCCCTCTCCGTCCGGTTACCGCGCTCGCCCACGAGCCAGGCGGCCAGCCCGCCGCCGATCGCGCCGAACAGGTGCCCCTGCCACGAGACGCCGGGCTGTCCGGGCAGCACGCCGAGCAGCAGACCGCCGTACAGGAAGAACAGCACCATGCCGAGGATGATCTCGCCGGCCCGGCGGGTGAAGATGCCGCGCACCATCAGGTAGACCAGCCACCCGAAGATCAGCACCGACGCCCCGAGGTGCACGGTGTGCGACGGCGCGACCAGCCAGACGCCGAGGCCGGCGACGACCCAGATGATCGCGGTCGCCTCGAGGCCGCGGCCGATCCCGGAGACCAGCACCAGGAACCCCAGGATCAGCACCGGCAGGGTGTTCGCGGACAGGTGGTCCCAGCCGGCGTGCAGCAGCGGCGCGAACAGGATGCCGAGCAGCCCGTCGCTCTCCCGCGGCTCGACGCCGTACTGGTCGAGCCGGTGGTCGACGGTGGTGTCGACGATCTCGAGCACCCACAGCAGCACCACGAACCCGACGCTGGTGACGGCCGCCACCGCCCAGGTGCTCGGCCGGTCCACGTCGCGGGGGGTGCTCATGGCATCCATTGTGCGGCCGCGGCCAGCTGGGCCGGGTCCGCGCTGGTCGGGACCAGCTGCACCTCGTCGGCGCCGGCCTCCGCCATCGCGGTGAGTACGTCGTGCAGCTCGCCGGCGGTGCCCGCGAACCCGGTGGTCGGCGCGATCGCGTCGACGAGCGAGGCCGGCAGCCAGCTCATGTAGTGCCGCAGGTGCCGGTGCACCTGCGCCCGGGCCGCCGCCGCGTCGTCGGAGACCGCGAACCAGAACGACGTCGCCAGGTGCGGCGCCGGACGGCCGGCCTCGGCCCACGCCTCCCGGGCCAGCGCGAAGAGCTCGGCGGCCTTCGCCGGGTCGAGGTCGAGGGTGAACCCGGCCAGGCCGTCGGCCCAGGCGGCCGCGGCGCGGACCGTGCGCGGGCCCATCGTCCCGACGTGCACCGGCGGCCCGCCCGCCTGCACCGGCGGCGGCCCGACCGGACCGACGTCCTCGGAGACCTTCTCCCCGGCCCACACCCGGCGCATGGTCGCCACCCGGTCGGCCATCCCGACGATGGTCTGGGTCGACGGGTCGGCGCCCACCGCGCGGTAGTCCTCCTCGCGGCCGCCGACGCCCACGCCGACGGTGAGCCGGCCGTCGCTGAGCAGGTCGGCGGTGGCCAGCGACTTGGCCAGCAGGACCGGGTCGTGCAGCTGCGGCACCACGACCGTGGTCACCAGCCGGACCCGCCGCGTCCACGCGGCGACCGCGCCGAGCAGGGTCAGCGTCTCCGGGTTGTCGAAGGCCATCCGCTCCCCGAAGCACAGCGACGAGAACGGTCCGTCGTCCACCGCCCGCGCCCACGTCTCGAGCGTGGCCGCGTCCAGCCCCGGCTCCATCACCGGGAGCGTCATCCCCACCTGCACGGGACTACTTGACCACGGGCTGCCCGCCGGCCGGTGTCACCGGATGCGGAACGGACGGTCGTTGACGTCGTAGAAGTAGTTGCCGACCGCCCGCACCATCAGCCGCGCGTTCTTGGTCCTGTGCTTCGGGATCTTGACCCGGACCTTGCCGTCGTTCGGGGTCCTGCGGAGCAGGTTCTTCCAGTTCTTGCCGCCGTTGTACGACAGCAGCAGCTGCACCTTGCGGGCCAGCTTCTGGGTGCCCTTCACCTGCCAGCGGACGACGTACTTGCTGCCGCCCTTGACGGTGACCCCCTTGCGGGCGAAGGACTTGACCAGGAACGGCCCGGCCTTCGGGGCGACCCGGAGCGTCACCGAGTCGTGGCCGAGCCCGCCGCCGTCGAGGTGGCCGTCGCGCGCGGTGACCCGGAAGTGCAGTGCCCGGCCCTTGCCCGGCGTGCCGCGGTACGCCGCGGTCGGCAGGAACTCCGAGTAGCAGTCGACCAGCTTGAACGGGACCGGGGCGTCCTTCTTCTTGACCACCGGGCACGTGCCGGTCTTGGCGTTGGTGTTGCCGCTCAGCACCTGGGCCAGGTCGGGGAAGTAGCGGGTGCCGTTGGTCGTCGCCCGGTTCTGCCCCCTCGCCGGCGACTGCAGCGAGTCCTCGTAGGAGACGTGCGCGATCCCGCCGAAGACCCGGAACAGCGGCCCGAACCGCTTGGCGTTGCTGGTCAGTGGCGTCACCAGGTCGGTCCAGTCGAGCTGCTCCCAGATCACCGTCGGCCTGCCGCCGTCGGCATCCTTCGCGGTCGCGCTCAGCTTGAACGGGGTGCGCTTCGGGATCGTCCTGTCGGCCGGCGCCCTCACGGTGGGCGCGGTGTTGCCGGTGGCGACCTTCTCGTGGCCGCCGTTCGCCGCGCTGCCGCCCTGGGCGGTCTCGCCCACGGTGCCGGGGACGCCGGAGAGCTCCAGCATCGGGTAGTCCTCGGCGTCGGTGATCGACGGGTCGTCGGGGAACGGCGTCGGCGCGAAGATCACCTGGAAGCCGGTCGTGTCGAAGTCGGTCGGGTCCGGCGGCTGGTGCCCGGTCAGCGGGGAGCCCGGGTCGTAGCCCCAGTCGGCGATCGTGACGTCCAGGTCGTCGACCGCGCCGATCGACTCGACGAGGTTCTCGACGGTGAGCGGCGAGTACTCCTCGTAGTCGAGCGACCCGCTGTTCCCCTTGTAGGTGAGCGTCAGCGTGTCACCGGGCCCGAAGTCGTCGAGCGAGACCGTCTGCACCTCGACCACCGGCGGGTGGGCACCGTTGGTGTAGCGGTTGATCTCGTCGACGGTCGCGCCGGAGAAGTACGGGTCGGTGTGCGGCTGCAGGTCGTCCTGGGCGCAGATGCCGGCGTACGCCATCACCGTCGAGCCGGAGCCGGGCTCGACCGCGGTGGTGCCGTTGCCCTCGCCCAAGCAGCTCGCGTACGTGTGGTTGCCGTGGAACTGGTGGCCGAGCTCGTGGGCGACGTAGTCGATGGCGAAGAAGTCGCCCTTGGGCTCGGGCAGCCCGGTGCAGCCCCCGCCCTTGTAGTCGGCGCCGACGACGCCGATGTAGGCCACGCCGCCGCCGCTGAGGCCGAGCGCGATGTGGCCGACGTCGTAGTTCGAGGCGCCGACCAGCTGGCCGAGCACGATCCGGTTCCGGCCGAGCGTCGGCAGGTCGCAGAACTCCAGCTGCCCCCAGGTGCCGTCGTGGTTCGCCGGGTCGCCGACACGCGGGTCGTAGCAGGGGTGCGCGCCGCACGGGCCGTCCGGGCCGATGGCGTCCGCCTCGTTGTCGAAGTTGAGCTTCTCGCTGTCCTCGATCAGCTCGAGCCGGATCGCGAGGTCGGCGTTGTAGATCTGGTTGACCCGGTTGATCAGCGTGGTCTTCGCGGCGAGCACGTTCTCGGTGCCGAAGTACTCGGCGTACGACGGGTCGTTGACGAGCGCGAGCCGGTAGACCTTCTGGGTCACCTTCGTGCCGCCGACCCGCGCGCTCTGCTTCGGGGCGGTGACCTGGCGCCGGAGCTCCGGAGCCTGCTGCTCGACGAAGGTCTCCTCGGGGCTGGGCATCGCGCCGCGGTGGTAGCTGAGGTGCACGTCGGTGCCGCGCTTGTCGTAGGCCGGGTCGACGTACCAGGCGTCCTGCCCGCCGGGGCCGCGCACCGCGGCGTGCAGCCCCATCGGCGTGATGTCGAGGGCGATCGTGGTGTTCGTGTGGTCGAGCGAGCGCCCCGCGTACGTCGCGATCTCCGGGTGGGCCGCGGCGAGCCTCGGCGCCATCACCCGGGTGCGGTGCAGCGCGAACCGCTCGGTGCCGCCCTCCGGCGTGGGCACCTCGAAGACCAGCGCGGAGCGGGCGTTCGCGCCGGGCGCGCCCCGCAGCCGGGCGCGCGCGGCGGCGAGGTCGACCCGCACCGCCGAGTACTCGTCGGGGCGGACGCGGACCTTGGCGCCGGTGGGCACCAAGCGTCCCATCGGGCGGTAGATCGCGTCGTCGGCGACGGCGGCTCCTCCGGTGGTTCCCCCGAGAGCGGAGAGGCCGGCCACGCCGAGAACCACAGCGAGGAGGAGTCGAACGGGTCGCGACATGGGTGCTCCTGGGGAAGGTGGCACGGCTCGGTACCAGCACCCTAGGGAAGGATCTCAGCGCCCGCCCACGAAACGAGGTAGCGCGCGAGAAGAGTTCCGGAGTCCTCCAGAAGCGTGTGCAGGCGCAGCGGTACGTCGACCGGCGGGCCGGCGGTCAGCCGCAGCCCGTCGGAGGCCACCAGCCGCGGGACCGTGGTCACGCACAGCTCGTCGACGGCCCCCGCGGCGAGCAGGTCGCGGGCCAGGTGCGGGCCGCCCTCGCACAGCAGGCTGCGGTGGCCGCGGGCGACGAGCTCGCGACGCATCGCCTGCAGGTCGGGGGCGTACTCGCCGAGCAGCAGCACGTTGTCGGCGCCGGCGATCTCGCGCGCCTCGTCGAGGTGCGGCGCGTGGCTGCAGGTCGCGACGATGAGGTGCTCCTGCTCCTCGCGCAGGCTCGGCGGCACGTCGGCGGAGCGGGTGACGACGACGATCGGCTTGGGGTTGGGCCGGTACGCCTCGGCGCGGATGGTGCCGGCGCCGGCGATGATCACGTCGGCCAGGTCGCGGAGCAGGTGGAAGACCCGCTTGTCGGCCTTGTTGTTGATGCTCTCGCTGAGCCCGTCGGCGCCCTGGGTGGCGCCGTCGACGGTGGTCACGAAGTTGAGCCGCAGCCACGGCAGCCGCAGCGGCGCGTAGCGGGCGCGCAGCGCCTCGTCGTCGAGGTCGGCGAGCTGCGGGAGGTCGGTCACGGGGACATCGTGCCAAGAGCGCCGAAGGCGGCCCCACCTAGACTTGTCGGGTGCTCTCCCTGGCCGACCTGGCGGCGCTCCGCGCGACGTACGCGAGGGAGGCGGAGCTCCCGGTCACGCCGGTGACCCTCGGCGACGTGGTCGTCGGCGGCGACGAGCCGGTGATCATGGGGACGCTCAACCTGTCTCGCGACTCGACGTACCGCGAGAGCGTCGCGGTCTCCACCGAGTCGGCGCTGCGCAAGGCGCGGGTGCAGATCGCGCAGGGCGCAGCGGTCGTCGACGTGGGCGCGGAGTCGAGCACCGCGCGCGCCGCCCGGGTGGACGCCGAGGAGCAGCTGGCCCGGCTGATCCCGGTGATCAGCGAGATCGCGGCGGAGACCGTGGTGTCGGTGGAGACCTACGAGCCGCAGGTCGTCGAGGAGTGCCTGAAGTCCGGCGCGCGGGTGCTCAACATGACCGGCCGCGAGCACGAGGAGCAGATGCTCGAGCTGGCCGCCGAGCACGGCGCCGGGGTGGTGCTGTGCTTCACCGAGGCGGCCAACGTGCGCGAGCCGGCCCGCCTCGACCTCGGCGCCGACCCGGTCCCGGCGCTGGTCGACCACTTCGGGCCGCGGCTGGAGAAGGCGCGGGCCGCCGGCGTCGAGGACCTGGTCGTCGACCCGGGCATGGGCTTCTACTACGCCAACCTCACCGACCCGATGACCCGCGCCCGGCACCAGGCGCGGGTGCTGCTGCACTCGTTCCGGCTGCGCGAGCTCGGGGTGCCGGTGTGCAACGCGCTGCCGCACGCGTTCGACCTGTTCGAGGAGGAGTTCCGTACGGCGGAGGGGTTCTTCGCCGTGCTCGCCTCGCTGGGCGGGACGCACCTCTTCCGCACCCACGAGGTCGCCCACGTGCGCGCCGTGCTGGGTGCGGTCTCGGCGCTCTCCACGTGACCCGTCACTAACTTAGTGACGGGCCAGCGGCCCCGGGCTCAGCCGAGGTGACCGCGGACGCTGGCGTGGCCGGCGAGCAGGTTGCGCGCGATGGTGCGGCGCTGGATCTCGTCGGTGCCCTCGTAGATGCGCAGCACCCGGAGCTCGCGGTACCAGCGCTCGACCGGCAGCTCGCGGGTGTAGCCCATGCCGCCGTGGATCTGCAGCACCCGGTCGACGATCTCGTTGGCCTTGACCCCGCCGTACAGCTTGGCCATCGACTGCGCCTGCCGCGAGTCGACGCCCTGGTCGGCCAGCCAGGCGGCGGTGAGCACCAGCCAGCGCAGCGCCTCGATCTCGACCGCGGAGTCGGCGATCATCCACTGGATCGCCTGCCGCTCGGCGATCGGGGCGCCGAAGGTCTCGCGGGTGCGGGCGTGCTCCATCGCCATCTCGAGCAGCCGCTCGCAGGCGCCGAGGGCGCGGGCGGGCAGCAGGTAGCGGCCCTTGCCGATCCACTTCATCGCGAGCTCGAAGCCGCGGCCCTCCTCGCCGAGGATCGCCGAGTGCGGCACCCGGACGTCCTCGAACGACAGGCTGGCCGGCCCCCACTCCCCCATCGTCGGGATCTCGGCGGAGGTCCAGCCGGCCTCGCGGTCGACGAGGAAGCAGGTGACGCCGCCGTTCGCGCCCTTCTCCTTGTCGGTGACCGCGAAGAGGATGCAGAAGTCGGCGACGTCGCCGCCGGTGATGAACGTCTTCTCGCCGTTGATGACCCACTCGTCGCCGTCGCGGACGGCGGTGGTGCGGATGTTGCGCGCGTCGGAACCGGCGCCGGGCTCGGTGATCGCGAAGCAGCTGATCCTCTCGCCCTCGATCGTCGGCACCAGGTAGCGCTCGCGCTGCTCCTCGTTGGCGTGGAACAGGATGTTGTCGGCGTCGCCGCCGAACCGGAACTGCACGAACGTCCGGCCCAGCTCGACCTCGATCAGCGCGGCCATCACCGCGCCCAGGCCCATCCCGCCGTACTCCTCGGGCGTCTGGACCCCGAAGAACCCGGACTGTCGCGCCTTCGCCTGCAGCCCGCGCAGCTGGTCAAGGGTGAGCCCGCGCTCGCCGCGCCGCTCGCGCTCGAGCACGGTCGGCTCGAGCGGCCTGACCTCCTTGTCCACGAACGTGCGGACCCAGTCACGGATCTCGGTCTCCTCGGGGCTCAGGCTGAGATCCATGTCCGCGAGGCTACTGCCGTCGACCCGACAAACGTCTGTGCGCTCCGCACCGGCCTCGTTGTGCCCCGCGCCGACGCGGACTCGTGGGTCGAGGAGGCGCTGGTTGACGCGCGCTACTCGAGGAACCGGTACGCCGCCGCGGCGAGCGCACGGGCGTAGCGGGCCTGCCCCTTGCGGGTCGTCATCCGGCGCGCGTCGGCGGGCGACCGCATGTTGCCGAGCTCGACCATCACCACCGGTACGTCGGACAGGTTGAGGGTGCCGAGGTCGCGGCGGATGTCGAGGCCGTCGCCGCCGGCGATGTACGTCGCGACCGGCAGCCCGACCGCACGGAGCCGGGCGCGCACCACCTTCGCGAGCCGCAGCGAGGGCTTGGAGATGTCCGCGGTCCACGGCTTGCGGTGCGGCGGGGCGATGACGTGGAAGCCGGGGCCGCCGGTCCAGCTCCCGTCGCCGTGGACGCTGATCTTGAGGTCCGCGCCGACCTTGTTGCCGGCCCGGCCGCGCTTGTCGACGCACGGCCCCCACCTGTCCCGGCTGTTGGCGGTCCGGGTGAGGATCACCCGCGCGCCGCGGTGCTCGAGGCGCTTCTTCAGCATCCGCGAGACCCGCCAGGTGAACGTCGCCTCGGGGTAGCCGCCGTTGGTCGCGGTGCCGGTGGTGTTGCACGGCTTCTTGAACCCGCCCGCCGGCACCAGCCGCGAGATCTTCGAGGGGAACCGCGCGTTGCCCAGCTGGTGGCCGGGGTCGATCACGATGATCCGCCCGGCCAGCGGCTTCGACGACGCGGCCGGCGCCGCCGTCGAGCGGGCCGACGAGGAGGACCCGTCGGGGCTGGTCACCCGCTCGCCGTACGCCGTCCCGCCACCGCTCGCCACGACCGCGACGCCCGCAACCAGCGCCACGGCGACGAGGAGTCCGAGGAGCCGGAGCCTCACTCGTACCCCAGGATCTCCTGGCGCTTCTCGCCCCACGCCAGCGCGGAGGCGATCGCGTCGTCGAGGGACAGCTCGGTCTGCCAGTCGAGCAGCCGACGGGACTTGTCGACGTTCGCGAACGCGCCCACGGCGTCGCCCGGCCGCGGCGGTGCCTCGGTGACCGGCACCGACCGGCCGAAGACCCGCTCGAACGCCGCCACCAGCTCGCGCACGGTGACGCCGGAACCGGTGCCGACGTTGATGACCGTGCTGGTCGCACCCTCGTCGGCGAGCACCCGGTCGAACCGCTCGACCGCCCGCACGTGCGCCCTGGCGAGGTCCCACACGTGGATGTAGTCGCGGATGCCGGTGCCGTCGCGGGTCGGGTGGTCGGTGCCGGTGATCGTGAAGGTGTCCTTGATCCCGCGCGCGGCCATCACCAGCTGCCCGAGCACGTGCGACGGCTCGCGCACGTAGATGCCGGACTCCAGGTCCGGGTCGGAGCCGATCGGGTTGAAGTAGCGCAGGATGATCGCCCGCAGGTCGGTGGCCTCGGCCATGTCCTCGAGGACCTGCTCCATCATCCGCTTGGTCCGGGCGTACGGCGAGGGCGGGTCGAGCGGGTCGGTCTCGTCGACCTCGAAGCCCTCCTTCATCGCGTACAGGCTCGCCGAGCTGGAGAACAGCACCCGGTTCAGACCGACGTTCTGCAGCTCGTCGAAGAGCTCGAGCGACTTGGCGACGTTGTCGCGGTAGTACTCGTAGGGCTTCTCCACCGACTCCGGCACGATGATCCGCGCGGCCATGTGGATCGTGGCCTCGATGTCGGGGTGCTCCTGGGCGACCCGGCGGACCAGCGCCCGGTCGGCGATGTCGCCCTCGTAGAAGATCCGGTCCCGCACGAACACCTTGGGCCCGCTGAGCAGCGAGTCGAGGATGACCGGGGTGTGGCCGGCGTCCTCGAGCGCCTTGGCGGTGATCGACCCGATGTACCCGGCGCCGCCGGTGACCAGAACCTTCATGGCGTTCACCCTACGGATGTCCGCGAGAAACCGAGTCATCGGCAAAGACGGCTCATTAGAGTGCGCGCGTGTCCCCCCTGCGCCGACCCCTCGAGATCGCCGTGGTCACCGCCCTGGTCGTGGTCGCCCTGGTGCTCGTCGTGCTGGCGCTGGCGTCCTCCAACGACCCGCCGCCGGTCGCCGCCGACGACGACACGGCGCCGCGCGCCCACAGTACGGCGGACAGCGACCGCACCCCGGAGGCCACCGGGACCGACGCCCCGTCGGCGCCGGACGGGCCGGGCCGGTCCACCCTGGAGCGGGCCCGGAAGGTGCTGCTCAAGACCAAGCCGCTCGACGTGCTGGTGCTCGGCGACTCCTCGAGCAACGGACCGTTCGAGTGGCCGGCCCAGTGGGCGCGCAACCTCGTCGCGGACCGCACCGTGCTGATCCGGCTCTGGGACGACGGCTCCGAGTCGTTCGCCCCGCCGCTGCGCCCGCAGAGCTCGGGCCAGACCTTCACGGTGTGGAACCTGTCGACGGAGGGCGTGGCGGCCAGCTACGGCACCGCGCACCTGGACGCCGTACCCGCCGACCCGGAGCTGGTGCTCGTCAACTACGGCCACTTCAACACGCCCGACGACATCGGTCCGCAGCTGGACGCGCTGCTCGCCGGGGTCCGCGAGCGGTGGGCCGGGGTGCCGGTGGTGCTGATGCTGCAGAACCCGACCCTCGACAGCCGGGCCGGCGAGCAGGCCCAGATCGTCGCCTACCTGCGCCAGACCTGGTCGGTCGAGAACGGCGTGCCGACCATCGACGTCGAGAGCGTGTTCCGCGAGCAGGGCGACCTGGCGCCGCTGCTGGCGGACAACACCAACCCGAGCGACGCGGGGACGGCGTTGTGGACCGACGAGGTGACCCGGCAGCTCACGCCCGGCGCCCTGCCCGGCGGCTGAC
>Ga0164243_10003168_pt1 | contig 26511 bp, 29 predicted proteins | sample OricompcompostOP_FD_108781 | JGI IMG/M metagenome (GOLD analysis project Ga0164243, IMG submission 108781) | Organic Plus compost microbial communities from Emeryville, California, USA - Original compost - Organic plus compost (OP) | ecosystem: Engineered > Solid waste > Mixed feedstock >...
AGCCGCGCGGACCTGACCGCGATTCAGGACTCGCTCAACGGCCGACCACGCAAGACGCTCGGATATCTGACACCATCGGAGAAGTTCACGGAACTCGTTGCGACCACCGGTTGAATCCGCCGTTCTTCCTGGTCGGGGGAGCTCTGGCCCTGCTGATGCGCGCCGAACTCGGGCGCCCCGGCTTGCAGTTCCTGTCCAGCGAGCAGTACAACCAGATGTTCACGATGCACGGCACGATCATGCTGCTGCTCTACGCGACACCGAACCTGTTCGCCTTCGCCAACCTGGTCGTGCCACTGCAGATCGGCTCGCCCGACGTGGCGTTCCCCCGCCTGAACGCCTTCTCCTACTGGCTGTTCCTCTTCGGGGGAACCATCGTGCTGGCGTCGTTCGCCACGCCAGGTGGTGCGGCGGACTTCGGGTGGACCGGGTACGCCCCGCTCTCCAGCGCCACCTACTCCCCCGGCATCGGCGGTAATCTGTGGATCGCGGGCCTTGCCGTGTCCGGCCTCGGCACGATCCTCGGCGGCGTCAACATGGTGACCACCATCGTGTGCCTGCGCTGCCCGGGGATGACGATGTGGCGGATGCCGATCTTCACCTGGAACATCCTGTTCACCAGTGTCCTGGTGCTGATCGCGTTCCCGATCCTCACCGCGGCGCTGTTCGGCCTGCTCGCCGACCGCCTCATCGGCGCGCACGTGTTCGATCCGGCGAACGGCGGGGCGATCCTGTGGCAGCACCTGTTCTGGTTCTTCGGTCATCCCGAGGTGTACGTCGTCGCGCTTCCGTTCTTCGGGATCATCACGGAGATCGTGCCTGTGTTCGCGCGCAAGCCCTTGTTCGGATACCGGCTGATGGTGTTCGCCACTCTCGGCATCACGGCGTTGTCGGTCGCCGTCTGGGCTCATCACATGTTCGCCACCGGCGCCGTGCTGCTGCCGTTCTTCTCCTTCCTGACGTTCCTGATCGCGGTTCCGACCGGGATCAAGTTCTTCAACTGGATCGGCACCATGTGGAAGGGCCGGCTCTCGTTCGAGACCCCGATGCTGTGGTCGGTCGGGTTCATGGTGACGTTCCTGTTGGGCGGCCTGACGGGCATCATCCTCGCCGCACCGGCCCTGGACTTCCAGGTCACCGACAGCTACTTCGTGGTGGCGCACTTCCACTACGTGCTGTTCGGCACGATCGTGTTCGCGACCTTCGCCGGGGTGTACTTCTGGTTCCCCAAAATGACCGGGCGGATGCTCGACGAGCGACTCGGCAAGCTGCACTTCTGGACCACGTTCGTCGGGTTCCACACGACGTTCCTGGTTCAGCACTGGCTCGGGGCGATGGGCATGCCGCGTCGTTACGCCGACTACCTGGCCACCGACGGGTTCACCCTGCTGAACACGATCTCCACGATCGGCGCGTTCGTCCTGGGCGCGTCAGTACTACCGTTCATCTACAACGTGGCCAAGAGCTACCGGTTCGGCGAACCGGTCACCGTGGACGACCCGTGGGGCTTCGGCAACTCGCTGGAATGGGCCACGACCTGCCCGCCCCCGCGGCACAACTTCACCGAGTTGCCGCGGATCCGGTCCGAGCGGCCCGCGTTCGAGTTGCACTACCCGCATCTCATCGAGCGCCTGCACGCCGAAGGGCACATCACGCTCTCCGGGCGGGCCCTGCCGAGTTCCCATGCCACGCCGGCCCCCTCGGAGCAACTGGCGGATGCCGTCGAAGGCAAGCGCGGCGATGCCCCAAGCAGTGGCTCCTCATCGGCCTGACCGGAGGATGGCATCTGCCAGCACGCGGCAGAACATCTCGACTTCATCGACGGTGTTGTAGTAGTGCACCGAGACCCGGACGACTTCCGTCAGTCCCCTGGCCTCCATGTCCCACCGGGTCGACGGCGCCCGGGACACGCTGACGTTGATGCCGCGCTCGGCCATCGTCGCTTTCACCACCTCCGCCGGTATCGCATCGACGGTGCAGGACACGATGCCACACCGATGAGCCCCGACGTCCCGGACGCGCACACCCGGAAGCTCCGCGAGCCGGTGCCGAAGCTCCTCGGCAAGCCCGTTGACGCGGGTACGAATGGCGTAGATGCCCCAGCCTAGCGCGTAGTCGATGGCCGTCCCCAGGCCGATCTTCGCCGCGTAGTTGCATTCCCAGGACTCGAACCGGCGCGCGTCGTCCCGCATCCGGTAGCCCGTGCGGCTGACCCAGGTCGCGGCGTGCAGGTCCAGCATCGGTGGCCGCAGCTCGGGCAGGCGCTCCCCGCGGACGTGGAGCAGCCCCGTTCCCCGTGGCCCCCGCAGGTACTTCCGCCCGGTCAACGACAGCATGTCGCACCCGATCTCATTCACATCGAGCGGGAGCTGGCCGGCCGACTGGCACGCGTCCAGCAAGTACAGGACCCCGGCCTCGCGCGCCACCCGCCCCACCTCGACGGCCGGGTTGACCAGACCACCGTTGGTGGGGACGTGGGTCAGCGACACCAGGCGCACCCGCTCGTCGACCATCTCGCGCAGGCGATCGACGGACAGCTGTCCGGACTCGTCGTTGGGCACGACGTCGATTCGGACCCCGTACCGCTCGGCCACCTGCAGGTAGGCTATGAAATTGCTGGCGTACTCGGCCTCGCTGGTCAGGATGCGGTCGCCACGCCGGAAGGGGATCGAGTAGAACGCCAGGTCCCACGCCCGGGTGGCACTGTCGACGACCGCGATCTCGGACGCCGAACAACCGAGCAGACGCGCTGCCGACTGGTACACGCCGTCCACGGCCTCCGCGGCCGCGGCGGCCGCCTCGTACCCGCCGATGCGAGCCTCGAGCTGCAGGTGCCCGATCACGCTGTCCAGAACCGGTTGCGGCATCAGCGAGGCGCCGGCGTTGTTGAGGTGAACCACTGTCTCGCACCCCGGCGTCTCCTTCCGGGCTGTTTCGACGTCGAAATCGGCCGTGCTCATACCGCCTCCTCACCACGCCGCGGCAGAGGCGCCGACACCGGGACCGCGGCGTGCTCGACCAGCCGGAGGAACGAGCGTGCCCGTTCCTGGGCCGGCCGGGTGAAGAAGACGTCCGGCGCCGCCTCCTCGACGATGACGCCTCCGTCCATGAAGACGATCCGGTCGGCGACCTCGCGCGCGAAGTGGGTTTCGTGGGTGACGATCACCATCGTCATCCCCTCCCCGGCCAGCTCCTGGATGACGTCGAGAACCTCGGCGTGCAGTTCGGGGTCAAGGGCCGAGGTGGGTTCGTCGAACAGCACCACCTCCGGCTCCATGGCCAGAGCCCTCGCGATCGCCACCCGCTGCTTCTGCCCACCGGACAGTCGTGACGGGTACTCGTCGCGCTTGTCCGCCAGCCCGACCCGGGCCAGCAACCGTTCCCCCAGCGCCACCGCCTCGGCAGCGGGCAGCCGGCGGACCTGGCGCGGGCCCTCGATGACATTGCCCAGTGCCGTCATGTGCGGGAACAGGTTGAACTGCTGGAACACCATTCCGGTTCGCCGCCGTGCGCGCTGCGCCAGCCGACGGGCGGAACGATCCCGTGGCGCGCCGCAGTCGAACGCGCAGTCGCAGATCCGTACCCGGCCCGCGTCCGGTTCCTCCAACAGGTTCATACATCGGACGAGCGTCGTCTTGCCCGAGCCGGAGGGGCCCATGAGCACGACCACTTCGCCCCGTTCCACGGACAGGTCGACTCCGCGGAGCACCTCAACCTCGCCGAACCTCTTGCGGACGCCGGTGATCTCGATGGTCGGTTCGCTCATGGTCAGTAGGCCCTTCCCAACCGCTTTTCCAGCATGCCCTGTCCGACGGACAGGACGGTGTTGATCAGCCAGTACATGGCTCCGGCGAGGAGAAACGACTCCATGTAGCGGAAACTCGCGTTGCCCACGCTTTCCGCGACCCGGGTCAGCTCCACCACCGTCACGGCCGAGGCCAGGGAGGTGTCCTTCATCAGGGCGATGAAGCGGCCGCCCACCGCGGGTGTCGCGATCCGGATCGCCTGCGGGAACACGATCCGGCGGAAGGTCCGCCCATACGGCATGCCGATCGAGGACGCGGCCTCCCACTGTCCCTTGTCGACACCGAGGATGCCGCCGCGGAAGTTCTCGCTCAGGTACGCGGCCGAGAACAACGTCAGCGCCAGGATCGCCGACGGGATGGGTTCCAGCTGTACGCCCAGCTGCGGCAGCCCGAAGTAGATCACCATGATCTGGATCAGCAGCGGCGTACCCCGGAAGACCGAGACGTAGCTGATCGCCACGGCTCGCAGCACCCGGATGCGGGAGATCCGGGCCAGAGCGATCAGAGCGCCGAGGACCGACCCCAGAACGAACGAAGCCACGCCGAGCAGGATCGTGACCCCGAATCCGCGCAGCAGCATCGGGAAAGCATTTGTCAGTAGGTCCATGACTTCCTCCACGGAGCGCAGGGGACAATGGCCTCAGTTGGCGGGCAGCGCCTTGAGCTCGGACGCCATGTCGAGCCCGCCGAGCCACTGCTGCGAAATGCGCGTCAACGTCCCGTCGGCGATCATGTCGTTGATCGCGCGGTCGACCTCGCGTTTCAACGCGGGTGAGTCCTTGCGGAAGGAGATGCCGTTGACCTCCGCCTCCAGCAACGGCCCCGCCGGCTTGACGGCCAGACCGTTCTGGCTCGCCAAGTAGCTTCCCTGGAACCGGGAGACCAGCATCGCGTCGGCATTGCCCCTGGAGAGATCGGTGAGACCGAGCGTGGCGTTGTCGTAGGTCTTGACGCGCACGTCCGGGATCTTGTCGGTGGCGAACTTGTGCTGGGTGGTTCCGGCCGAGACCGCGACGGTCTTACCGCTCAGATCGGCCAATGAGGTGATGGTGGTGTTCGAGGCCGGGACGAAGATCGAGATCCCGTTGACCTCGTAGGGCCGCGAGAAGTCGACCTGTTGCTTGCGCTCCTCGGTGATGGTCTGGCCGGAGATCACCATGTCGAACCGGCCGGCCTTGATCCCTTCGATGAAGGTCTGGAAGCTGGCCTGGACGAACTCGACCTTGCCGATTCCGAGGCGGCGGGCCAGCTCGTGGGCGACATCGACGTCGTACCCCGCAGGCGCACCATTGGCGCCGACGAAGTTCCACGGTGGATTCGCTTGGGTCAGCGCCACCCGCAACGTGCCACTGCCGCGCACGTTCTCCAGAACATCGCCTGATGCCCGGTTGGAGCATCCGAGCAAGGCACCCGCGGACGCGAGCGCAACGGTAGACAGAATCGTTCTCCGGGACAGCTGGACCTGTGACCTTCGCATAACGTCTCCCTCACTCATGGGGACCGTGGCAGTGCGAGGTCGTCGACAACCTCGTACCCCCGCTGCGTACATGCACGTCACTCGAGTGAGTGAAACTGTATGCCCCCATAGGGTATGGGTCAACGGGCGATCACCCGGATGCGCCGGACGTAACCGAGCCGCAACAAGAGGTCGTGGCCCGAAACACCGTGAACCCGAAAGGGAAAAGTAATACTAAATGTCTTAGTAAACCGGCCAAGCGGTCAGCCCAGATCGCGCGCCAGGGGCCCCGATGGGATGCAGCCCCTGTCCAATAGCGGACCTTGAAATCCGCGACGCGGCTGAAGGCGGGGCGGCGGCGCACGTATCTCGTCCTGCCGCGCGCCGGGAGCGACGAGGTACAGACCATGCGCCGCGTCCAGATCGGCGCTCAGGGCGAGGTCGAGCATCCGCACGATCCCGGTGTTGATGAAGTCGTATGCTCGACCTCGAACGCCGCGACCACCTCGCCGTCGGTGTGCAGCGACGGCACGTCGATCAAGGCGATCGCGTCAGCGGCGGGGCTGGCCGAGAGTCGCACCGGCAGTTCCGCGAGACACCCGTCGGCGAGCCGCGTGCCCGCCGCAAGTGCGACTGCGATCGTTGCCGGCGATCCAGACGTCGAATCCCAGTGCCCTGCCGAGGTCGCGGAGCCACCCCTGCACCTCCGGCGTGGGCCACGTCCTGCTCACGAGCCGCCCTCGCGTCCGCGCGGACGCGATCCAGCTCTTTCGCGCCAGGCCGCCCTGGCCGCCTCGGTGTCGTCACCTCGCGGCGGAGCGGCGTACCTTCCGCTGCCGAGGTCGAACAGCGTCGATATCGAGGGCCGAACGACCGCAGGGCCAAGGGCGGCGAGTATCCGGCGACGGCCGGTACCGGCCCGTTACCCGCCGCTCACGTCGGCGCCCCGCTCCTGCAACCAGGCGAGCGGGTCCACCTTCTTGCCACTCGGCGACCACACTTCGAAGTGCAGGTGCGGTCCCGTCGAGATGCCCCGGTTGCCCACCTCGGCGATCACCTGGCCACCCTGCACCCGCTGCCCCTCACGCACGGAATAGCTGTTGATGTGCCCGTAGACCGTGATCGTTCCGTCGTCATGGCGGATCTTGACCCACAGCCCGAATCCGCTCGCCGGACCCGCGTCGATCACCACCCCGGCCAGCGGAGCGCGGATCGGGGTGCCGATCTTGTTGGCGATGTCCAAGCCGTAATGGGTCGTCCCCCATCGGGGGCCGTAGTTCGAAGTGATGACTCCGGTCACCGGCGGGTACACGCGGTTGCGGAGCTCTTCCTGCCTCAGCGCCTCCTGCCTCGCCGCTTCCTGCTGGGCAGCTTCTTGTCTGGCCGCCTCTTCTCGAGCCGCCTGCGCCGCCTTGTCACGGCGGGTCTGTTCGGCGTCGTCGAGTTGGGCGACCTCGTCCAAGGCCGAGCGCTGGGGAACCGGGGCGACGAGACGGTCGGCAGCGCCGGCTCCTCCGCCACCTACACCGGCGGGCGTGAGGGTTTCCGCCTCGGCGGGCGCGGAGCCTCCGTTCGGCGCGGCCTGAGCGGCCGCGACAGCCGCTCCGGCGGCGAATCCGGCCAGCAGGACACTCGTTCGCAGGCTGTTCCGGACAACACGTTGCGCATGATGACGAGCCACGATGCGCCTCTCGGTCGGGGTCGGGGGCGTTCGTTGCCGGAACGTTATCACTATGCAGGTTAGTAGAGGCGAGAGAGGGGGTAGCCGAGCCCGTTCACGCGCGTCCGGATCAGGTACGCAGCCGCCGGCCGGCGAACACCGCCCCCGTGGTGAACAACAGACCCGCCATGGGCCATCCCAGCAGCAGGTCCTGCATCCCGGCGGTCGGCAACAGTGAGAAGTTGCCGAGGTGAGCCCCGATGTGCACGACCGCCATGACCACGCCGACAGCCATGAGCACCCACCCGAAAGCTCGGCCGATGAGCCAGCGGCGGTATGCCGCCGTATAGGCCACCTTGCCCGGCTTGCTCATCTCCCGGCGGAGATTCGCCTCCATCGTCCGTTGCTGCTGGCGGCGCTTGCGCCCCCCGCTCGACATCTTCGGCATCCGCTCTCCTCTCGCCACCTACAGCTACTAAGAATCCTAGTAGGATAGCCCGGGTCGCGTAGGAGGTGACTCCCATGCCGGACCCTCGATGCAAGCCCAACCCGACTCGGCCAAGGTGCCGCCGCGGAGCCCCGGCGGTGATACTGACCGCACTCGGCTTGATCGCGGCAGCGTGCAGCGGAGGCGGCACGAACCCGCCGGGAACCAGCACTTCCACCGGGCAGCCGCTGAGCGCCCCATCAGGCACATCCGTCACAGTGACACTGACCGAGTTCGCTGTCGGGGTGCCGCAGCGCGCCTTCACGCCCGGCACCTACACGTTCACAGCCCGCAACGACGGCCAGACGACCCATGCGCTCGAAATCGTCGGTCCGGGCGGACTGGACGAACGAACGACCACGTTCCGCGGAGGACAGTCGGCAGATCTCACGGTCACACTGCAACCAGGCGCCTACGAGCTCCTCTGCCCGGTGGGCAACCACCGGCAACAGGGCATGACGGCCACGATCACCGTCGGTGGTGACAGCACAGCCGGAAGCTCTCCCCAACAGCCCACCGGAGGTGGCTACTGAGCCGACGACAACTTGCTTGCCATATACCCCCTACGGGTATACTCTGACCGCAGAGGAGGTAGAGATGAGACGCATCGCCGCCCTGCCCCCGGACGCCGCGCCACCGAAGTCGGCCGAACTGCTCGAGGGGATCATGGCCCGCCATGGGGACGTGGGGGAAATGGTGTCCACCATGGCCCACTCCCCCGCGACCCTCCAGGGTTATCTGGATTTCTCGCGGGCGATGAAGCGCGCCGCCACACCGCGGAAGGTGAGCGAGAAGGTCTCCCTGGCGCTGCAGGAGTGGATCGGCTGCGGCACCTGCCTGGCGGCCCACGTCGACGCCGCCCGGTCGCTCGGTCTCTCCGAGACCGACATCGCCCTGGCTCGCCAGGGCACGTCGACCGACGCCAGGGAGACCGTGCTGATCGCTTTCGCTCTCGCCGTTCTCGCGGAACCGTCGTCGATCGGCGATGCGGACATCGAACGGCTGCGCGCGCACGGGTGGAGCGACCGCGTGATCACCGAGATCCCGGCGCTCGTCGCCCTCAACCAGCTGACCGGGACCTTCAACCTGGTCGCCGGCCTGCAGCCGGACGAGCAGGCAACCGCCCAGGCATCCTAGGAACGCAAGCTCCGGCCCGCGTAGCCGATCAAGCGTCGGCTCTGTCGGCGCCGAGTCCCAGAGCGGCGACGGCATCACGCCGGGCTCACTCTCGTCCCGATCACGCCGATGAGTCCCGCGCGCCAGTCATGCTGAAACGGAACCGCGAATGCCTGTCAGGATCAGCCGAGCGCCGTCGTTCTTGGCGAACCGCTTCAGCAGAACGAAGTCGTCGGCTCCCGCGGAGCCGCAGGATCGAAGTTCGGCCAATCGAGCACGACGTGATGATGACCGGCGTCGACCTGAGCAAGGAGGCTGCTGAACAGGGGGCGGCGCGGTGTTGTGGTCGAGCTGCCCCCAAGGCCAGAACAGCACCCGTTGGCCCCGGCGCAGCTGGCAATGATCGCCAACGGTCGGAATCATGGCCGACCTCCTAGCCCAGAATTCGAGGGGCAACAGTACAGCGGATCCAGGTTGTCGGCGGCCCCGGAGTGAACCAGCGGCACCAGTTCAGTTCAGCCCGACGCCAGCGTGCCCCCAAGCTCGGCACGTGCAGGGGCGGAGTCGCGGGTGCACCCTGCAACGAGCGCATGGCGTTCGATGACCGGGCACACGCCGGCGTCCTGCTCCGTGCTCCCGGCGGGCACGATCCGCGAGCGGGTGGAGACCAGCGTCGCTCGCAAGGCCTCCAGCTCGGCGATGGCACGGTCAACCTCAGCGATCCGGCTGTCCACCAGCTCCCCCACCATCGTGCACGGCGTGGTACCACGTCGGTGCACGTCCAGGATGGCGCCGATATCGCTGACGGGAAGGTCGAGGGCGCGAGCGCGGCGGATGAAGATCAGTGTGTCGATGTCGTCCTGGTCGTAGACGCGGTAGCCGGCAGCGGTGCGGGGCGCAGAGCGCATCAGACCACGCTCTTCGTAGAGCCGGACTGCCCGGCGGGTCAGGCCGGCCGCTTTGGCGGCCTGACCCACGGTCAGGAGCATCCCAGCCATCGCTCGCCCCTAGGAGTCGCCCGACTTGACCTTCACTCAGCGTGAAGGTTCTAGCGTTGCCGAGACTACGCCAAACAGCGAAAGGCGGTTGTGAATCACGATGACGACGCGAGGAACACGCCGGCACAGCGGAAATCACCAGCTTGCCTGCTGCCCGATGCCCAGCCTGGAGAAGGTCCGCTGAGGCGGCCACGAGCAGCGCGGCCGGACGCCGGACTCCGGCGCGTGTTCGCCCGCACCGATTACCGCCGCCTCTGGGCAGCGCGGACGGCCTCCGCCTGGGGCGACGCCTTCGCAACGGTCGCGCTCAGCCTGCTGGTGCTCGAGCGCACCGGCTCCAGTTTGGGAGTGGCCGGAGTAGTCGCCGCCGAGATCGCTCCCGTTTTGCTACTGGCCCCGGTGGCCGGGGTGATCGTCGACCGGTTCCAGCCGGTACGGGTCATGGTGGCCGCCGACCTGGTCCGGACTTGCCTGGCTGCGGCGCTGCCGCTGGTGGCGGACTCGGTGCCGGGCATCTACACCATGGCCTTCGCCCTCTCGGCCGCGGCGGTGTTCTTCAACCCCGCCGCCGGCACCGCACTGCCCGCCCTGGTTGAGGAAAAGGACCTGATAGCGGCCAATTCAGGAATATGGACGGCCGCCGTCGTGTCGCAGATAGTGCTGGCCCCGGCCAGCGGGGCGGTGGTCGCCGCCATCGGTTACAGCCCGGCGTTCTGGATCAACGCCGTCAGCTTCGCCACTTCCGCGGTGCTGCTGACTGGCCTTCGTGTTACGCGGCAGGCCACATCAACGGCAGAGACAGCCTTCTGGCGCGAGGCGCGTGACGGCATCACCGTGCTGGCGAGGCATCGCGTGTTGCGCGCCCTGGCCGTAGGACAGGGGCTGGCCGCGCTGTCGGCAGGGGCGACAAGCGCTCTGCTCGTCGTACTGATCCGTGAACGCCTGGGACTCGGATCGCTCGGCTACGGCATCGCGCTCGCGTGCATCGGCGTGGGCGCTGCCGCAGGACCACTGCTGCTGACCCGTTGGGTCTCCGATCCCCGCCGCCCGGCGTTCGTGGTCGGCCCCTACGTGCTCCGGGCTGTCGTTGACACAGTGCTTGCGCTCATACGCACGCCCGCCGGAGCGCTGGCCAGCCTCGCCGGCTATGGCGTAGGCACGTCAACCGGCGCGGTCACCTTCAATTCGCTCCTCCAGGCCGAGGCCCCACCCTCAGTACGAGGCCGAGTATTCGCCGCGTTCGACATGATCTGGCAACTCGGCCGCCTGGCCTCGCTCTCCCTGGGCGGATGGCTGGCCGACACCAGCGGCATTCCGGCCGTCTACGCCACCGGCGCCGTCCTGCTCGCGGCCGCCGCCATAATCACCCGCGCTGGTCTGGGCCACCCTCGCCGCCGCAGCGAGGAGAGCTGAAGCCGGGGGGATTCGACAAACAACCGATTGCGAGCCGCGGGCCGGGGACCGCACCCGATGCCGGAGACAGCCACACCACGACCCGCCCTCGCCCTCGAATCGCTGCCGGCGAGACGTCCAGTTCAGCCGACAAGCTCGTAGCCGGCCTCGGTGACCGCGGCCGCGACCTTGTCCGCGGGGACGGGCTCCACGCTGGTGATCGTGACCTTGCCCGAGGCCAGATCGACCTCCACGCTCTGCACGCCGTCGATCTCACTGACCTCCTCGGTCACCGAGCTCACGCAGTGGCTGCAGGTCATGCCCTTGACGATGTAGGTGGCTTCGGCCATTGAGCTCTCCTTCGCGTCCATGGGGCCAGCGTACTAACCTACTATCGCATTTAGTAGCGATGGAGGACTGATGGCAAGCTTGCCTCGACCGCACCCGACACGAAAGACCGGCCATGCGCTCATCGCCCTGGGTGCCGCCGTCGCATTGGTGAACTGGCTCGTCGAGCAGACCGGCCTCAGGCACCTCCCGGACGGACATTCGCCCCTGTACGTCCTGGTCGGCCTCATCGTGGCCGGAATCGGCCTTCGCGTCAGCTCGGTCGCCGGCGAAGAATGACGGTTCGCCGGGCCGGGACAGCCTCAGCCCATGCCGAGCGGGCAGGCGACCAGAGCGACCGACACGGTCAGCACCGCGCCTGTCAGGAACGGAAACGCGGCGGCAGTGATCCCGGCCGCGCCGCAGTTCACGAATCGCCGCAGCCCGCTGGACGGGAGACTGCCCCCCTCATCCAGGCGCGCCAGCCGCACGGCCACCGCGTCCCGCGCCATCGCCAGCGCACCAGCGGGAGCACCACAACCGGAGACACCGAGCAGCGCCTCACGCACCGCACCCGGCCCGCACTCCCGGATGGCGACGACATCGGCAGCGACCTCGACCAGCTGACGAAGCGCGTCGGGCGCCTGACGGAACAGGGGCACGAAGGGCAGCGCGGCGCGCAGCGCGTCCGCCAGGGCGATCAACTGGTGGTGCCGCCCGCTCAGGTGAGCCTGCTCGTGCAGCAGCACGGCGGCCACGGCATCGTCCCCCAGATGCCGACGCAGCCCGTCCGTGGCGACGATCACAGCCCGGCGGCCACTCATGCTGAAGGCCAACGGAGTGTCATGCGCCAGCCACAGCGTGGTCGGAGCCGTACCGTCCGCCCGGCCCGCCAGCCGGAGTGCGGCCAGGTGTTCCCGTCGGGTCCGCGCGCGCCGACGGATTCCCCGGGCGCCGACGACGACCAGGCGGCACGCCAGGGCCGCCAGCACGATCGAGCCGAGCGCACCACCGAGCTCCTCCGCGGCCGGTGGCGACCCGTGCTGCAGCGCGTTCCAGCAGCTGTTGACCGCCGCGAGCAGCGGTCCGAACGAACCGTGGGTCGGAATCAGGAGGAGGACGACGCCCGCGGTAGCCGCCATCGCCACTCCGAGCATCGACAACAGCCAGCAGACGATCAGCAGGACCGGATCGCGCCTGCTCGCATCCAAGGCCGCCAGCCGGCGCGGCAACAGCCAGCCCGCGGCGAGCGCGCCGGCCAGCAGGGACAGGGCGGCGATCACCGCCGAGGGGCCTTCCGGCGCAGACCCTTGCGCAGAACGTCGACTTCGTCCGCCGACACCGACTGCGCGAAGCGCAACAGCACCGCCTCCGGGTCTCCGGAGGAATCCAGGATGCCGCGCAACGCGCGGGCCGCCGCCTCCTCCCGGCTGAGGGCCGGCTCATAGAGGTAGGCCTTGCCGTCGAGCTCGCGCTCGACCCAGCCCTTGCGGTGCAGGTTGTCGAGCACGGTCATCACCGTCGTGTAGGCGAGCTGCCGGGGAGTGTCCAGCTGCTCCAGCACCTGCCGGACCTTGATCGGCTCCGCGGTTCGCCACAACACGTCCATGACCGCGGATTCGAGGTCACCCAGACCGAACATCCCCACCTCCTCGACGCCGCCATGCCCGACAGCAGCTCTCCCCAGGATATCGGTTCGCCCGCCCCACCGGTTACCAGGACCAGCGAGGACGGTTGCCCTTTTCTACTACTTTGCCTAGTATCAGCCGTGGTGATCGCGTTTCTCGAAGCGCGTACCGCGTGCCCCGGTCCCCCTCCCGCGGGCACGCCGGGGATGCGGGGCGGTTCACTCCCGCCCCGCATCCGCTTTTTCTCCCTGGTCAGACCGACACCGACTCCGCCGCGAGCCGACGGTCGCGGTCCAGCATCCGGAGGCCGAAAGCACACGCGCCTCCCAGCAGCGCCAGGGCCAGCCAGGGCAGTTCCGGCCATCCCGCCGTCCGTGCCAGGTCGAACACCGTGCCGGTGAACAGGTTCCCGAGCAGGATCCCGACGCCGACGACGGTGTTGTAGAACCCGTAGTGGGTCGCGACGAGTCGCTCACCGGACAGCCTCACCACGGTGTCCATCTCGAACGGGAACACGGCCACGGTGCCCAGCGCGACCAGTGCGGCGGCGAGCACGAGGGCGACTGCGCCGGCGACGGAACCGGCGCGAGCGGCGGCGAGCGGGGCCACGAAACCCAGCGCCATCAGTGACAGCCCGATGACCAGGCAGGTTCCCGGCGACCACCGCGCCTTGAACCAGCTGGTGATCTTCAACTGCCCCACGAGAGCCAGAACTCCGGACACCGCGAACAACCCGGCGACGAGCGCGTCACTCGCCGTGGCCGAGCCCGCGACCCGCCTGGCCTCCATCGGCAGCGCCAGGTACGTCTGGAACGACAGCACGTAGGACCCGATCATGACCAGCGAGAACAACACGAAGGTCCGATTCGCGGCCACACTCCGCCACTCACTCAGCACCGAGCGTCGCTCCCCGTCCTCGGCCTGCACCTGGGCGGGAAGCGCGCGGAGCTGGACGAGCGTCAGCAGGGCGAACACGCCCGCGGCAACCAGGCAGGTCAGCCGGAAGTCGACTGTCGTCAGCGCCAGGCCCACGAGGGGGCCGGCCAGAATCCCGCCCTGGTAGAAGACGTTGAAGACGGCGAACGCCTCCAGGCGCCGGGGCCCCGCGTCCGCGGCGAGGTAGGCCCGGACCGCCGGGTTGAACAGGGCGCCGGCGAAACCGGTGGCCGCGGAGGCGACGATCAGGCTGGGCAGCGAGTTGACGGCCGCGAGCAGGCCGAACCCGCCCGTGCGGAGCAGGCAGCCAGCCACGATCAGCGGCTTGTACCCGAAGCGGTCGGCCAGCGTGCCGCCAACCAGGAACATGCCCTGCTGCGAGAAGTTGCGGACGCCGAGCACCAGACCCACCGCCCATCCGGCCAGCCCGAGTGGGCCGGACAGGTAGCTGGCGAGGTAGGGCATCAGCATGTAGAAGCCCAGGTTGATGGTGAACTGGTTGACCATCAAGAGCTGACTCGGCCGCCCGAAGGAGCGGAACTGCTGCGCCAGCTGCATCACCGGGACGCTCCCGTGACCTTCCCCGCTGTCGCCACGACGGGGTCCACCACGGTCTCGCAGCGCGTCCACCGGTCGACGACACGCTCGCCCGGGGTGGCGATGGTGTCCGGTTCCATCGAAGGCGGAGCGTCCAGCAACCGGTGGCGGGCGCAGTAGTCGTCGTTGTACACGGTGTCGAAGTACCGTTGCGGCCCGTCCGGGAAGACAGCGGCCACCCGCACGTCCGGATCGTGGGTGCGCGCCACCCAACTCGCCACGAGCGCTACCGCGCCGACGCTCCAGCCCCCACTCGCGTGGTGGGTGGCGGCGAGTTGCCGGCAGGTCCACACCGCTTCGTGTGGCGCCACCCAGTGCACCTCGTCGAAGGCGTCGTAGTCGACGTTGCGGGGGTGGATGCTCGAGCCCAGTCCCCGCATGAGCCGCGAGGCAGCGGGCTGACCAAAGATCGTCGAGCCGACCGTGTCGACGCCGATCAGCCGCAGATGGGGGAAGTGGCGTTGCAGAGCCCGGTAGGTCCCTGCCGAATGCCCGCCGGTGCCGACCGAGCACACCAGGATGTCGATGCGCCCGAGCTGCGCGGCGAGTTCGTCGGCCAGGCCGGCGTAGGCGGTGACATTGTCGGGGTTGTTGTACTGGTCCGGGCACCAGGCGCCACGCTGTTCCCCGAGCAGCTGGTCGACTCGTTCGCGGCGGGCCTGCTGCCACCCCCCTACTGGATGGGGCTCGGTCACCAGGTCGATCCGGGCACCGTAGGCGGCCAGCATGCGCTGGACGATCGGCTCCATGCCGGGGTCGGTCACCAGGGTGACCGGGTGGTCGTACACGATCCCGGCCAGTGCGAGGCCGAGACCGAGGGTGCCGCTGGTCGACTCGACGATAGGAGCGCCGTCGACGAGCTCCCCGCGCTCCCGGGCCTTGCTCACCATGTGCAGGGCGGGCCGGTCCTTCATCCCGCCGGGGTTGAAGCCCTCGAGCTTCGCCCAGAACCCGCGGTCAGAGCCGGCGACGGGGTCTTCGATCCACAGCACCGGGGTGTTCCCGACGGCGCGGGCCACCGAGTGGCAGTACGCGCCCGCGGCCTGGAGGCGTGCGGACGGCATTCGTTGCTTGGGCAGAACGTTCATCAAACCTTCGATCTCGCGTGATGCGGACATGAGCAGGCTGCGCCCCCGGACAGAGACTGTCCGGCGGCTGTACAGCACTGCTCAGGTACGCGAAACGCTGAGATCGAGAAGGCGTTGACGCCCCGACCGGCCTGGCGGCGCCGGCTGCCTCGCGACAGCGGCGGACGCCTGGTGAGGCAGGTTGGCGGGCTCCACGAACGTGACTGCCGAATCGGCTTGCGCACCGGGATCCTCGCGGACCTGCGCCCCGGCCGGTGCAGCAGTCGGATGGGCTGCGTGCTCGTGCTGGTCGCCGTCAGGGTGTTCGTGCCCTTCGGCAGCGTGACTGAGCTCGGCCACAAATCCGTGGTCGTCGGCGATGAGACCGGACCCAGCCTCCGGATGTGCGCCAGCAACGACCAGCAGCCCCAACAGAATCAGGAGAATTGCTGGCCGACGCCAAGTAGCCGTGCCCGTACGCACAGTCGCGACGCTAACAGATCCCCACGAGCGCATGCCACTGTCCACAGTGCCCATCGCCCGATCGTGTGGACAGCCGTCATGACATATCCCACAAGCAGCAGAACGCATACCGGCACATCTTCGGTCCATTCAGGACTCGGCGAACGGTACCGTCTCGACTGCCTGTCCCGAAACGACGACAACCGGATGGGAAGCCTCGGCGGCCTCCCATCCGGTTGCTCAGGACGCGGATCAGAGGGTGGTCAGCAGTTGCTGCATCTCGTTGATCTCGGCGGTCTGGTCGTCGATGATGCGCTGTGCGAGCGCCTTGGCATCGGCGTTCGATCCGTTCGCCACCTCGGTACGGGCCATCTCGACCGCGCCCTGGTGGTGCTGGACCATCATCTCCAGCCACATCTTGTCGAACCCGGCGCCGCTGGCCTGCTCCAGCTTCTGCATGTCCGCATCGGTCATCATGCCGGGCATGGACCCGTGGTCCATACCGGGCATCGACGACGGCATCGACATGCCCGGCATCGACATCGACGGCATGGTGCTCGTGGCCGCCACACCCCACTGGGTGAGCCAGGACTGCATCTGCTGGATCTCGGGGTCCTGCGCCGCCTCGATCCGGCTCGCCAGGTTCTTCACCTGGTCGTTGGTGCTGCGAGTGGGCACCAGCTTGGCCATGTCGATCGCCTGCTGGTGGTGCTTGATCATCTCCTGGGCGAAGGTCACGTCGGCGTCGTTGTGCGCCGCGGCCTGGGCGGGAGCGGACGAGGGGGCGGCGGCACTGCTGCTCCCCATGTCCATTCCCGCGTGGTCGTTTCCTCCGCCGCTGCACCCCGCCAGGATGAGACCTGCGGCGGCGACGGCAATACCAGTACCCAGAAATGCCTTGTTCATTGGTTCTTCCTTCAGTCGCGTTTGTTGGTGACCTGCTGTTGCTGGCGCGAGAACGCCAGGCAACCCATCACAGGCGCAGCACGCAGACCGAGTTCAGGATGGACCGGCCGTCACCTCTTCGCGGCGGATCGGGCCCGGCGACCACCAGCGAACGCACGACCAGGCGGGTACCCGCGGCCAGGCGGATGAACACGACGCCCATGAGCAGCAGGAAAGCCCAGAAGGCAACGTGCCCGAACACGGCGAGGCATTGGTGCAGCATCGCCGCCATACCGGTATCGCCGGAAGCCGGGTGGATCATGGCGGAGGACGCGACATCCATGACGGCCATTTCCGCGACGGGCGAGTGCGCTCCGCTGTCCGATCCATGCTGAGCCGGCGTGTGGTGCATGATCACCAGCGCCAGCGCCACCACGGCAAGCAGCAGCCACCGGACGGGCAGGCCGCGCTTCACCGTGGTCATGCCCCCTACATTAGCGACTTTCGCCGGTGGCCACTCCGTGACCGGCCACTCGAACGGGGTCACCCGTGAGCGATACGAAATACGAGTCTGCACCGATAGTACTAGAACGTCTAGTAGGGTCGCCACGACTGTGACACGGAGGTAGGACATGTCGGGACTTCACGCCGCAGCCAGGCGAGCGGCCTCAGCCGGCCGTGATGTGGTTCACCGGGGCCTGGCTGCCTTGGGGATCCGACAGTCCGAGGACGCCATCTCGCGGGATGCCTCCGAGTACTGGGAAGACTCCGCCGGGGTGAACTGGAAGGCGGACTCGCACTGGCGGGACGCCCCCGTTTTCGAGGGGAACGACCTCTGGCACCAGATCGGGGCCCGCCACCTCGCGATGTTCCGGCGCGGCGCGCGCATGGTCCAGTTCGAGCGCCCGTGGAAGCGGGTCGTCGAGTGGGGCTGCGGGGGTGGGGCGAACGCCGTGCACTTCGCCCCGCACTGCGACGAGTACATCGGCGTGGACGTCGCGCCGGCGAGTCTCGCGGAGTGCGCCGATCAGGTCACCGCCGCCTGCGCAACGCCGTTCAAACCGGTTCAGATCCCGGTCGAGCGTCCGGAGTGGGCGCTCGACCTGATCGCCGGGCCCTGTGAGGTCTTCCTGTCGTTCTACGTCTTCGAGCTGATCCCGACTCCCGAATACGGCGAGCGGCTCTTGCGGATCGCCCGGGACCTGCTGGTCCCGGGCGGGCTCGCGATGATCCAGGTCAAGTACGACGACGGCCGGTGGCGCAGCAAGCCGCGACGCCGCTCCTACAAGACCGGCGTCGCCGCGATGACCACCTATGGGATTCCCGAGTTCTGGCAGATGGCGGAGCGTAACGGCCTCACTCCCGAAGCGATCGAGCTCGTGCCCGAGAACGAACTGGACAAGCGCTACGCCTACTTCCTCCTGTCCAAACCGGCCTAGGGCCTGTATCGAAGTGGTCTCGGGCGAGCTGGGCAGCAGTTGGTGCTGTTCAGCGTGTTGATCACCGGGAATGGGTGAGGTCTCCGGTAGTTGGTTCGTCGACCAAGAAAAACCTGAACACCGGAGACCTCGTGGACACCTTAGCGGTGACGAGGCGGTTCGACCTGACCGACGAGCAGTGGGCAGTGCTGGAGGCGTTGCTGCCTGTGCTGTCGCGGCCGGGTCGGCCGTCGTTGTGGAGCAGACGGCAGCTGGTCGACGGGATCCGGTGGCGGGTGCGCACCGGTGCGCCGTGGCGGGATATGCCGGCGATGTATGGGTCCTGGTCGGCGGCCTATGCATTGTTCCGGCGCTGGCAGCGCGCTGGTGTCTGGCAGGCGATCCTGACCGCACTGCAGGCTGTGGCCGAGGCGGCCGGACGCATCACCTGGGACGTCAGTGTGGATTCCACGATCGCGCGGGCGCATCAGCATGCTGCGGGTGCCCGGAAAAGCCGTTGTCGATCGTGCTGACCGCCGGGCAGCGCGGCGATAGCCCGCAGTTCATTCCGGTCCTGGCCGGGATCAGGGTGCCCCGGCCGGGCAGTGGGCGGCCGCGGACGCGTCCTGATCGGGTGCTGGCGGACAAGGCTTACACCTCAAAGGCCAACCGGGTACACCTGCGTGATCGTGGGATCAAGGCGACGATCCCGAGCAAGGCTGATCAGGACGCGCACCGCAAGGCCAAGGGGTCAAAGGGCGGTCGGCCACCTGCGTTCGACCCCGAGATCTACAAGCAGCGTCATGCGGTGGAGTGCGGCATCAACCGGCTCAAACGCCACCGTGGGGTCGCCACCCGCTATGACAAGCTCGCCGTCCGCTACGAAGCCACCGTCCACGTCGCAGCGATCAACGAATGGCTCTGATCGACTTCGATACAGACCCTAGGTGAGCCTCACGGGCGCGTGGCCGAGGCCAGGAACATCGGCACGGCGAGGAACATCCGCCCATCATTCGCACGGCGTTGCTGCTCCTCGAGCCAGACCTCGGCTTGATCAGCGGAGACCGCACCCGACGCAGCATCGCTGTGGGCCAGCCCGGCGACGATGGGCAGCATCGCGGCATCGGTCAGCACAGCCGTGTGCACCTCGACGTTCACCTCGGTGAACCCCTGGTCCAGCAACAGGTTGCGGTAACCACGGGCCGCGCGCGGACTGGGGACGGTGTCGGCGCGAGCCTGGACGAGGGTGCGGGTCAGAACCGGATCAGCGGAGTCGATCACGAACGTCTCCCAGTCCTGGCCCAGCAGGACGATCCGGCCGCCTGGTGCGAGGACGCGCCAGGCTTCACGGATGGCGCGCTGCGGTTCGACCACCTCGTGGAAGACCTTGTCGGCCCGGTACCCCGCGAACGCGCCGTCCGGCAGCGGTAGCGCTTCGGCCGTCCCCTGGTCGAACTCCAGCTCGGGCCAGCGTCGGCGCGCGGCGGCCAGCATCGCGTCGCTGGGGTCGAGGCCGATACAACGGACCCCGAGGTCCGTGAGCTCGGCGACCGCGCGGCCCGCGCCGCAACCCACATCGACGAAACGGGCACCAGGCCGTGGGTGCAGCAGCTCGTAGGTCCGGCGCCGCAACTCGGCGGCTCCGGGCAGGGCGTCAACGGCGTCGAGGATGGAGATCAGGCTCGCGATGGGGTCGGCTTCGCTGGTGTTGGTGGACATGCTCATCAGGGTCCGACTTAATGTCCACATGAAGTCAAGCGACGCGACGATGAGCATCGGGGAGATCGCAGCCCGGTTCGGGCTGGCCACGCACGTGCTGCGGCACTGGGAAGCGACCGGGTTGCTCAATCCGGCCCGGGCAGGCAGCCGTCGCCGCTACGGACCGGACGACCTGTACCGCGTCGCGGTGATCATGCGCGCCAAGGAAGCCGGTCTCGGCCTGGACGAGATCCGGGAGATGATCACGTCGTCCGACCCGGCGCGGCGCCGGGCCGTGCTGCGGCGCCGACGCGACGAACTCGCCGAACGCATCGCCCGCGCCCAGGCCTCGCTCGACCTGATCGAGTGCGCCCTGGATTGCGAGCACGACGACTTCACGAGCTGCCCGCACTTCCAGGCCGTCGTGTCCGAACGCATCGCCCTCGTCGGCGAGGACGCACCCGGGTAGATCTGGATCATAAATTTACCCCCGGGGGGTACTTGCGCGACCAGCCCCGCGAGGTTTAACTTCTCGGCTATACACCTACCCCCTATTGGTATAGGAGACCGAGATGAGAACCGACTCCCGCCGCTGGTGGGCCCTGGGGTTCCTCGCGCTCGCCCAGTTCATGGTCATCATGGACACCTCGATCATCGGGGTCGCGCTGCCGAAGATGCAGTCCGACCTCGGCTTCACCCCGGACGGCCTGTCCTGGGTGTTCAACGCCTACGTGGTCGCCTTCGGCGGGCTGCTGCTGCTCGGCGGCCGCCTGTCGGACCTGCTCGGCGCCCGGCGGATGTTCACCGCCGGCTGGGTGATCACCCTCGGCGGCTCGGCGGTGGCCGCGCTCGCCGGCACCGCCGGGATCGAGCTGACCGGCCGGGTCCTGCAGGGCGCCGGGGCGGCATTGATCGCGCCGTCGGCCCTGACGCTGTTGATGGTCCTGTTCGGTGACCGCCCGAAGGAGCTGACGAAGGCGCTCGCGCTCTACGGCGCGGCCGCGCCTGCCGGCGGCACCGCGGGTGTCTTCCTCGGCGGCGTGATCACCGAATGGCTGTCCTGGCCGTGGATCTTCTGGCTGTACGTGCCGATTTCGCTGATCGCGATCGCGGCCACACCCGCCCTCATGCCGGTCACGCCCGCGCGGCGCGGCGCGGTGGACGTGGCGGGCGCGGTGGCCGTCACCGCGGGCCTCGCGCTCACCGTGTTCGCCATCGTGCGCGCTCCCGAGCAGGGCTGGGGATCGGCGGCGACGCTCGGCGCGCTGGCCGGCGGGGTCGTGCTGCTGGTGGTCTTCCTGGTGATCCAGCGGTCCCGCCGGGTTCCGCTGGTGCGCCTGGGCATCTTCCGCACGCCGAACCTGGGCGCGGCGAACCTGGCCCAGCTGCTGCTGGGCGCCGCGTGGATCCCGATGTGGTACTTCCTCAACCTGTACCTGCAGCAGGTCCTGGGCTACGGCGCGTTCGCCAGCGGCGCGGCGCTGCTGCCGATGACGCTGCTGATCGTGATCCTGATGGTCGGCGTGGCGCCGCGCCTGATCGCCCGCTTCGGCTCGAAGAGCCTGATCGTGGCCGGACTGTGGGCACTGGCCGCGGGCCTGGTGTGGCTGTCCTTCGCACGGCCGACCGGATCCTTCGTGATCGACGTGCTGCCCGCGTCCCTGGTGGCCGCCCTCGGCCAGGCACTGGCGTTCATCCCGTCGCTGGGCATGGCGATCTCCAGCGCGAAGCCGGAGGAAGGCGGGCTCGCCTCCGGGATCGTCAACACCGCCTACCAGATCGGCTCGGCGCTCGGCCTGGCCGCGATGACCGCGGTCGCCCTCTCCTCCGGCGCCGGCGAACTCGGCAACCCGACCGCCCTCACCGACGGCTTCTCCGCCGCCTTCCTGGGCGCCGCCACACTCGCCGTCCTCGGCGGATTCCTCGCACTGGCCACGATCCGCACCGCCCGGACCGCGCCGAAGCAGGAGGTGACGAGCCTCTGACCCCCGACGGCTGTCCGTCGCACACCCTGAAGATTCCACCGTTGGGCGAGCTGGGGAGAATCCTCGGCTCGCCCATCCATGCAGGGCGAACGATCTCTCCTCTCACCACGATGACGACCCACTAGGACTGATAGTAGTATCGCGTCAGCGTCATCGACGCTGCGCATGGAAACGGGGCGGCCCGGCGGACCAGCAGCAGATCCGCCGGGCCGCGTGCGCGCGAGCACGTGCCGCTTGATCGTGAGAGAGAACAACCGCCCCGGGTCTCACTGCGCCGATCGGATGGCGAACCTCCCGATTTGTCTACTATTGAGGCTAGTATCCCAACGGCTGGTCGCCTTCAGTAGCGACCCGGATCCGGACGGGAGTGTGGATGCGTCCACGGCACATCGCGCTCGTGCTGTGCCTGCTCGGTATTCCCGTTCTGGTTGCCCCCGTGGTGTTCGTCGCGGTCATGACGGCTGCTCGCCCGACCCCAGTCACCCCCTCACCCACGAGGGCAGGGGTGGCGACCGCGATGCTGCCACCCCTGGCCAAGGACATGTTGCCGTTCGTCGCCACGGTGGTCGACCAGCAGTGTGCCGAGCTCAGCGTGCTGCGCGTGCTGGCGGAGGTCGCGGCCGAATCCGGGTGGAATCCGGAGGCGTGGAGCGAGGACGTCAATGGGGGCGCAGCCGGCCTGCTGCAGATCAACGAAGCGAATTGGATCAGTCTCGGCGGTCAGGCCTGGGCCGGCACGCCGCCTCCGTCCGGATCCGACATCTACGATCCGAGCGTCCACCTGGCGCTGGGTGTCAATTTCCTGTGCGGCAACCTCCGGGCGATGACGCTGCACCTGCGCCAGGCCGGCAAACCGATCGACCCGATGGACGCGATGAGCGTCTGCCACATCGCGGGCTGCAGCCGCGTCGTGAACAGCCGCAGCGGGATTCCCGAGGCCGGCGAAGCCGGATGCGACCAGCGGTGTGCATCGCTGATCCGTCGCTACCTGGACAACATCCACAACTACGAACGCCGGTGGACCGCGGCGCCGACCGGGTCCGGCCCGCCAGGTGCCGTGCCGGCCGGAATCGAGGTCGGAGCACTACCCGCTGCAGTGTCGTTCACCGGCGGCCCGGCGGGCTGCACCTTCCCCGACCCCACGAGCGCTAGGGGCTGTGTCACCGCCGCCACGGCCCATGCCTATCAGGAGCTGAAGAAGGCCTTCGGCCCGCAGGTCCGCTCGGCGGGCTGCTGGGCGCAGCGGCCGTGGAACCCGACGAGCGACCATCCCTCGGGTCGCGCCTGCGACGTGTTCCCCGATCGGGCAGGGATCTTTCCCCGAGGTGAACCGCTCGCCGCCGGGTGGCGCATGGCTGCTTGGCTGCGAGCCAATGCCGGGGCGCTGCGCGTCAAGTACGTGATCTGGCAAGGCAGGTACTGGGACCCCACGACCGGAGACCAAGGAGGCTGGGGTGAGCGCTACACCGGGGGCGGCGTGTACAACACGGCCGATCCGACGGGTGGTCACTACGACCACATCCACGTCAGCTTCACCGAATGAGTGAGGCGAACCATGTGGGACGCACGACGCATCCTCACGGCGGCGGCAGTCGCCGCCGGCTTCGGCCTCCTGTGGCTGGTCGGCTCGAACGCCGAATCGCCCAGCGAGAGCGAGCTCCCGCCGACCGGTTCCACGACACCGACCGCACCGATCGGGCCGGACGCGCGGCGCGCCGCGTCCGGGGCACCCCAGCTACCCGGAGAGTCACGTGCCGCCATCCCGCCGGGCCTGGATTTCGCCCGGCCGGAGGAGGTCGCTCGCGCCTACCTGGTCGCGGCGCATTCGTTGACCGACACCGACCGCGACCGCACGAACCGGCGGGTCCTCCCGTACCTCGCGCCGACCAACCCGGCCAACCCGCGTGGCCTCGTCGTCGTCACCGCCCCACCAGCCGGGCAGGCCACCACCGCCGTGGTGGACCGGCTGGAGGCCGCGTTCTCCGACGAGACCGGCCAGACGGTCGCCTACCAGGCGACGTGGTCGGCGATCACGGGCGATGCTCGGAACACCCAGACGAGTTACGTCGTGCTCCAACGCCAGCCCGACGGGCGCTGGCTCGTCACGCAGGAATCCGCTCGCCTGCATCCCGGAGACTGATCGACACATCCGCATCTACTGCGTAGGTTAGTACGTGACGAGGGACACTTCGCCGGCTGCGGACGGACGCGTGAGGAGGACGAACGTCGATGGCGGATCTGTCGCGGTTCCAGCACCCGCGGTTCGCGCGGATGTACGAGCGGATCAGTGCCGAGGCCGAGCGACGTGGCACCGACGAATACCGGAAGAAGACGTTGTCGGGGCTCACCGGCCGGGTGGTCGAGGTAGGTGCAGGCAACGGACTGAACTTCGGTCACTACCCGGACACCGTGTCCGAGGTAGTGGCAGTGGAGCCGGAGCACCGGTTGCGTGCGCTCGCCGAACAGGCCGCCGCGACAGCCCCGGTACCGGTGCGGGTGGTGGCCGGGCACGCCGGCGCCCTGCCGGCCGAGGACAGCACGTTCGATGCCGCGGTGGCGTCGCTGGTGTTGTGCTCGGTCGCCGACGTTCCCGGAGCGCTCGCCGAAATCCGGCGCGTGCTCCGGCCCGGCGGCGAACTGCGGTTCTTCGAGCACGTGCGGTCGGCCAACCCGGTGCTCGGGCGGTTGCAGGACCTCGTCACACCGGTGTGGTCGCGGGCCGGCGGCGGATGTCATCTCAACCGGGACACCGCGGAGTCGATCCGGCGTGCCGGCTTCGAGATCGAGCAGGCCGACCGGGTCTTCTACGCCCCGTTGCGGCTGGTCCCCCGGCACGCGCACATCGTCGGACGAGCCCGCACCCGTCGTTGACTCCCGGCACCCTGCTATCTACGCAGAGGGATAGTAGGTCGGGACTTCGGCGAGCAGGAGGACGTGTTGGGCGGTGACACCGCGCCGCGCATGATCCCTGAGAACCGCCGAAGCCCCGCGCTGCGCCGGGCTGCCGTCCTCCTGCTGCTCCTGACCGGCGCACTGCTCGCCGGTGTGGCGCCGGCCAGCGCCCATCCCACGATCCTGTTCACCGACCCCGCGCCGGGCAGCGCGGTACCCGAGTCACCGCCGGTGATCACGCTCGTGTTCAACGAAGCCGTACGGCGGGGCCGAGCGCCCTGACTCTGATCGACAGCGAGGGACGATCGCTTCCCCTCGACGCGGTGACGACAACGGTCGGCACTCTGCCCGCGGGCACCTACCGCGTGCGCTGGCAGTTCACCGGCTCCGATGGCGACCAGGTCGGGGACGAGTTCCGCTTCGCCGTCGGCACCGCGGTCGTTGCGGCCGGCACGAGTGGGAGTCAGTCGACGGCCTGGGGCGAGGCCGCTCTGCGGTGGGTGTTGTTCGCAGGCCTCGCCCTCGCCTTGGGTGGTGTGGTCGGCGAGCGTCTCACCGGCTCGGCACTCGCCGAGAACAGCCGGCTTCCTGGCTTGCGCTCGTGGGTGCCGCACGGTGCGCTCGTCGGTTCCGCCGGAGCGGCTGGGCTGGCGATCCTGCTCGTTTCGGACGCCGGTTCGCCCGCGGCGCTCTGGCAGGGCCGGGTCGGGCCACTCCTGGTTTCGGAGATCCTCGGTCTGATCGTCGCATCGGGTCTCGCCTTCGGCCGGTCTCGCCGCAGACGGCTCCTTGCGGTCGTTCCGTTGGTGGTCGTGGTGGCCGCCGAGGGGTGGCGCTCGCACGCGAACGTGAACGCGCCGGGCTGGGGTGCGCTGCTCACTGGGATACACCTCGCCGCGGTGGCCGTCTGGGTGGGCGCCCTGGTGCACGTCGCCCGCGCCGCCCTCGTGTGGCGCCGGGAGCGTCCAGCGGTGAGGTGGTGGGTGCTGTCCGGCTATGTTCGCCTCGCGGCCTGGGTGTTCGCGGGGGTCGTGGCGACCGGAATCGTGTCCAGGTTGCTGTTGGTGCCGGTGTCCGCGCTGCTGACCACCTCGTACGGCAAGGTCCTGCTGATCAAGCTCGCGCTCGTCGCGATCGCGGCCGGCCTGGCCCTGTCCGCGCGTCTCGTCGTGCGCCGGCAGGCGCCCCTCGACCGGGTTCGCATCCTGACCCGGGTCGAGGCCATCGTGCTGGTCGGAGCACTCGGACTCAGCGCGGTCCTCGTGTCGACAGCGCCCGCCACCGACCGGCAAGCCGCACCGCCGGCACCGGGTGGGACCGTGGTACCGCTGAGCACCCTCGCGGGCCAGGTCGGCGTGACGGCATTCGCCAGCGAGGGACAGCTGGTGGTGCGGCTGACCGCCCCTCGCAGGGACGACTACTACGACCCGCGGACAGTCCAGCGCTTTGCCGTGGCCGGACACGTCACGGCTTCGCCGCGGCACAGCCGGCCGTTGGAGTTCCGGGGATGCGGAGACGGGTGCTTCGTCTCCGGTGTGGAGTGGCAGGAGGGCGACAACGTCCTCAGCCTCCGGGCGGAGGCGGACACGTGGCGGGGTGGGACGGTCAGCCTCCTCGTGCCGTGGCCGGCCGTTCCGGGGGACGCCGATCTCGTGCGCACTGTTCAGGCCATGCGCGACACGGACCGTGTCAGCGTTTACG
>Ga0164243_10003170_pt1 | contig 26501 bp, 17 predicted proteins | sample OricompcompostOP_FD_108781 | JGI IMG/M metagenome (GOLD analysis project Ga0164243, IMG submission 108781) | Organic Plus compost microbial communities from Emeryville, California, USA - Original compost - Organic plus compost (OP) | ecosystem: Engineered > Solid waste > Mixed feedstock >...
CTCGGCGAGGTGCAGTCGGCGCTCGACGTGGTGAACGGCTTCCGAGACCGCCCCGCGGGTCGGCTGAAGCTCAATGTCCCGATCATGGCCGCGCGTCTCGTGCTTCCGCGTATCGTGCCGCCATTCCTCGCGAAGTACCCGGACATCACCATCGATGTCACCGCCGAGGAGCGTTTCGTCGACGTGGTGGCGGAGGGCTATGACGCCGGGATTCGCTTCGAGCGGCGACTCGAGCGAGACATGGTGGCGATTCCCATTGGACCACGCACGCAGCGTGTCGCGGCCGCCGCCTCGCCCGCGTACCTCGAGCGTCGTGGAAGACCACGCCACCCTCGGGAGCTACTCGAACACGACTGTCTGCGCGGGCGCTTCATGAGCGGACCGGTCCACGCCTGGGAGTTCGTGCGTCGGGGAGAGACGATCCGCGTTGAGCCCAACGGACCGGTGATCTTCACCCTGAACACGAGCACCGATCTGGCGGTAGAGGCTGCGGTCGCGGGCAGCGGGATCGTGTACCTGCTCGAGACGTGGCTGCGCCCGTACCTCGATCGCGGTGAGCTCGAGCCCGTGCTCGAGCGGTGGTGGCCGACCTTCTCGGGGGCGTTCCTGTACTACCCGGGGCGCAAGCATCTGCCCGTGCCGCTCCGCACCTTCGTCGATTTCGTCAAGGCACGGCCGCAGGGCTGACGCGCTCGGGGACTCCTCGGGGTCAGGCTCCACTTGACCAACTTGCACGGCGTCCGGCGACGATGTCCGAGGCCGGACGTAATGGCTCTTCGGGGTCAGGCTCCACTTGGTCAACTTGCACGGCGTCCGGCGACGATGTCCGAGAACCGGACGCAAGTTGTGCAAGTGGGGTCTGACCCCGAGCGTCCGTCTCCCAGGTCGTGATCGAGCGATAGGCGTACGGTGGTCAGGTCACAGTCACCGAGAATCGCGATCAGCTCCTCGGCGGTCTGGACCCAGCGCCAGCCATGACATCTGTGGTCCTGGGGGGCGATTTCATCGTCGAGCTACGGGGCACGCGCGATCGTGATCACCGAAAACGCGGCATCGTGATCGCCGAAAACGCGAGAACGTGATCACCGAAAACGCGGGATCATGATCGCCGAAAACGCGGAACGCGATCGGCGGTCGGACCAATCGACTGAGCTGACAGAGGGCTGACGGAGGCTGGATGCCACGAGGGCGTCCTGCCGGACGTCCGCGGGCCGGACGCAAGTTGGGGAAATGGGGCCTGACCCCCAGCGGATGTCCGCAGGCCGGACGCAAGTTGGGCAAATGGGGCCTGACCCCCCAGCGGATGTCCGCAGGCCGGACGCAAGTTGGTCAAGTGGGGTCTGACCCCGTCGTCGAGGGTGCCCCCGAGCTTGATCGAGTAGAAGCCGTCGGGGCCGAGCGCCGCGCCGGTGGTGACGAGCGCCGCGTGGGTCTCGGGGGCGCGCTGGGCAAGCGAGGGATCGGGCTTGAACCGCACGCAGCCGTCGAGGGTGGACGCGTCGAGCTGGTCGGCGAGGCGAATGGTCAACGCGCTGCGGACGGTGAGGTCCTTCGAGTCGGCGGCGCCTTGCTCGAGGCGGAGGATCCCGTCCGCGAGCTCGGCGCGGAGCTCGACGCGACCGAGGTCGAGCTGGCCGAACGGGATCCGCGCAGCGGCGGTCTGCACGGCCCAGCCGGGCTGGCCGAGCGTGCAGCGGGCGCAGCCGATGGCGACGGAGCCACGGGCGCCGCCATAGAGGTTCGTGTCGCCGTGGCGCGGGATCGTGACGTCGATCGAGACGTCCGCGAGACCGGTGACCGGGAGGCGGGGCAGGAGCTCCGCGAGCACCTTCTCCACGGGGACCTCGCGGCGGTGGACGTCGATGCGCAGCGCGTCGTCCGTCTTCACGACGACTTCTTCGACGGTGAATGCGCCCGTGGTGACCTTTGGCGGGTCCGACGTGCCACAGGCACCGAGAGCGAGCAGGAGGGCGAGGAGGGCGCGGCGAGTCGCGTGCATGCCGCGCCAGGTTTCACGCGGCGGGCCAGCGCGATCGTGGACGACCGCGTACGTCGGTCCGCGTGCTTGCCAGGCTGCAAGCGCGATGTGCCGCCGGCCGACGTGACCCGCTGACGCCCGCGGCCCCGGCGGCGTGCCACGGTGACAAGCGGGAGAGCAGACGCACAGCGCTACTTGATCCGGAACCCCGGGATGGCCGTGCACAAGTTCACGGTCACGCCGACGAACGTGTCATCCGGATCGTTGAACCGGAGGTCGCGCGCCGCCGCCACCGAGACGCACAGCCCCACCGGCGTGCCGATCCCGGCCTCGAGCGTCGGCCCCAGGATCCCGGCGCCGTCGTCCATGCCGACGCGATCCCACTCGATCAGGTTGACGGCGAAGCGCGTGTACCCGACGAGGTTCTTTCCGACAGCCCCGACGTGAAATCCGCCGAGCCCGAGCGCGAGCTCCTGCGTCTCGCCCGCGCGGCGAAAGTGGGTGTGGACCGCGACGTTGTCGACGCCCAGGACGGTCTGCACGGCGAACCCGCTGTCCTGGGCGAGCGCGTCACCGACGGGCATCGTCGGCCCGCTGCCCGCCAGCGCGAGGATCGACGGGAAGTGACATCCACCGAGCACGAGGAACGTCGTGATGGCGAGCGGGCGCATCTATCCGTCCGGACGGAGCCGCGCAGCCCGGAGTCGCAGCGCGGTGCGGCGCGTCGCCGATCTGCGGTGCCCGGCTCAGAACGAGCCGCTTCGCGACGCCGACGTGCGGGATGGTCCGTCGGAGCGTGAGGCCTCGAAGGACCAGCCGAGGCCCGTCGAATCGGTGATCGCCCAGGCCGGATCCCACCCGGGCAGCTGTCCCGGATCGGGGATGCGGACGGGGTCGGGCGCACCACCGGCGGCGACGTAGCTCGGCAGCACCATCACGTCCCAGTAGACCGCGAACGAGTCGTCGTGCACGTAGAAGTAGGTGCTCGTCCAGTCGTGGTCGTTCTCCCACGTCACCGTGATCTCGTCGCCGAACGTCGGCGTCACGGGGCCCAGCGCCGGCGGCAACGCCAGGGCCACGCTCGTCTCGTCGCCCGTGATGCGGCGGCGCGCGCTGCGGCCCACATCACCCGCGACGTCGCGCACCGACGCCTCGACGGTCTGCTCGTCGGTCCCGACCAGCGCGTCGGGCGGGAACACGGGCATGCTGGAGTCGCCGGAGTCGAAACGGTAGTAGTACGCACTCGCGTTCGGCGTCACCAGCCACACGGTCCGCAGGAGGGACTCCGACGGGTCCGCGCCCGAGACCTCGATGGCGGCCGCGTTCATCGGTGCGCCGCTCACGCGCAGGTCGTCGAGCTCGAGCGTCGTATCTTCGTCGATCGTCACGTCGCGCCGGATCTCGAAGCGTGGTGGGCTGGTCCCGTCGTCGATCGCCACGAAGTCGTGCGTCCCTCGATCGACGGCCACGGAGATGCCGCCGCCCAGGTCACCGAACCCTCGGCCCCACACCCGGGTGGTGGGTGACGCCGTCTCGATCGTCAGATCGACCGTCGCGGGCGGCCAGCACTGCATCCACAACGGCGTGGCGCCGGGCCCGGCGTAGATCGTGTAGTAGTTGAAGAAGCCATTGGTGTCGCACACCACCGCGACCGCGAACGGGCCGTCCGCGTCGACGATCGCCTCGCCGTCGGCGTCGAGCTCGAGCGGCTGCCAGGATCCGCCATCGACCTGAACCGCCGCGAGCGCGGCGCCGCTCGCCTGCACCGTCACGGGTTCCGAGTCGCCGCCACAACCGACCACCGCCAGGGCCACCAGCAATCGAGCTCTCACGTCCGCGAGTATGCACCAGCACGTGGGACGTGGGGCCGGCCGGCGTGGCCATTGCCGATCGTTGCCGGCGAGCGCACAGCGCCGGCGTTCGCTACAGGCTCGCGAACCTCCGCCGCTGCAGCCAGCCCCGTGCGCGCTCGGGGTACACGATGTTGCCGAGCTCGTCGTGCCAGGTGTCGACCGCGGTCGGCGCGCGGCCGCGCACGACGTAGTCCTGGATCACGGGGCAGCGGCCGCTGGGGAGCATGCCGCTCGTCGCGCAGACCTCGATCGGCTCGACGGTCGCGGGCCGCGGCGGCAGTGTCAGCGGCCCGTGCTGGGCGATCGCGAGCAGCGCGTCACGCGCGAGCGGGCCGGCGGCGTCCATGCCCATGATGCCGTGGGTCGGGACACCATCGAACGTGCCGGCCCAGGTGCCGACGATCACCTCGCGGGTCGCGGCGATCGCCCAGGTGTCGGCGAAGCCGCGCGCGGTGCCGGTCTTCGCCGCGACCCGGAACGGCAGGTCGAACGGCAGCTCCATGCCGAAGCCGGGGCGGCGCGCCTCGGGATCCGAGAGCATGTCCATCACGAGCCACGATGTCTCGGGCGAGAACACGCGGCGCTCGGAGCTGCGCGGCGGCGACCATCGCGAGCCGTCGGGCAGGTGCGCTGCGATGATCCCGCGCGGCGTGCCGACGAGGCCCTCCTTGACGAGGAAGCCGTAGCTCGCCGCGAGATCGAGGAGACGGACCTTCGCGGCGCCGAGCGCGAGCCGGAGCCCGTAGTCCTCGGGGGCGCCCGGGAGCTCGCCGGCGCCGGCCTTGCGCAGCACCGTCATGAGGTGCGGCACGCCGATCTTTCCGAGGACGTCGATCGCCGCGAAGTTGTACGAGCCCGCGAGCGCCTCGCGGTAGCGCACGGGCCCGTGCTCTTCTCCCGCGGAGCGCGCGACGTAGTCCTCGTGGGTGTCGCGCACGTCCCACGCGATCGTCGCCGGGTGATCGCCGCGCTCGATCGCCGCCGCGTAGACGAACGGCTTGAGCGCGGATCCCGGGTGGCGGCGACGCGTCGTGATGTTGATCTGGCCGCCGGCTCCGTTCCAGTCGACCGAGCCGATCATCACGCGGACGCCGGTGGTCTCCGTGTCGAGCACGACCATGCCGGCCTGGTCCAGGTTCCGCCGCGACAGCGCGGCGACCTGCTCGCGCACGCGCACCTCGAGCAGCTGCTGGAGCTCGAGGTCGAGCGTGGTCTCCACCGTTCCGCCGGCGGTGCGCACGTGCGGCGGCAGCTGATCGCGGATCCAGCGCGCGAAGTGCGGTGCGCGGTTCGGCGGGCGGTGGTGACCGATCGCGAGCTGCGTGGCCATCGCGGTGCGGGCGCGCTGCTCGGAGATCACGCCGCGCGCGACGAGCATGCGCAGCACGCGGTCCCGGCGGCGCATCGCCGCGTCGAGGTGGCGGTACGGATCGTAGCCGCTCGGGGCGCGCGGCAGCACCGCGAGCAGGGTCGCCTCGGCGTCGGAGAGCGCGCTCGGCGGCCGGCCGAAGTACAGCTCGGATGCGGCCGCGAACCCGTACGCGCCGTTGCCGAAGTACGCGCGGTTCATCCACTGCTCGAGGATCGTGCGCTTGTCGACGGCGCGCTCGATGCGCAGCGCGAGCACGGACTCGCGCAGCTTCGCCGACAGGCTGCGCGGCTCGTGGGCGGTCGCGAGCATGCGCGCGAGCTGCATCGTCAGCGTCGATCCGCCGAACCGACCGCCCTGGAGATCGAGCCACACCGCGCGCGCGATGCCCTCGCCGTCGACGCCGCCGTGGCGCCAGAAGTTGTGATCCTCCGACTCGATCACCGCGCTCACCGCGATCGCCGGGATCTCGCCGAGCTTCGTCCACCGGGTCCGGTCCGCGCCCTCCGCGGGGAACCGCGCGATCTCGTGGCCGCGCACGTCGACGAGCACGAGCGGCGCGCTCGTCGCGACGAGCTCCTGCGGGTCGAGCGGCCACAGGAGCACGCACGCGATCGCGACCTGGAGCGCGGCGACCGTCGGCAACAGGAGCGTGACGAGCCCCCACCGGCCGTATCGCCACGCGGTCTTCGCGAACCCCGGCATCACTTGGTCACCGTGATCACGGTCTTCGCCGTGCGGCCACGCACGTCGGGCGCGTACATCGCCTCGATCGTCGACGGCATGACGCTGAACGTGCCGTCGATCGTCGCGCGCGCCTGGTACGTCAGCTCGTACGTGCCGCGGCTCATGTTGTCGGCGAACCACTGGACGCGGTCGTCGCGGATCTCCTGGTGGTCCCAGGTGATCGCGTTGCGCCAGGCCTGGCGGCGCTGCGCCCACGGATCACTGCTCGGCTGCGGGCGCGCGAGGTTCTGACCACCCGCGGCGAGTCGCGCGTTCAGGACCTCGAACCCGGCGGGGATGGGATCGACGAGCGCGACCCACCGGCGGCCCTGGTCCGCGGTCACCTTCAGCTCGACCGTGATCAACTCGCCTGCCTTGAACGACGTCTTCTCGGCTCCTCTCGCGTCGAGGTAACGGCGCGCGATCGTGAACCCGTTCGCCTGGGCCGCGCCGGCATCGACGCGCGCCTCGGTTACGCGGGCGCTGACGTGCGCGGGCTGGTCGACGCGGATCTCGAGCTGATCGCCGGGCGCCTTCGCGAGCGGGATGCGCGCGGTCGCGATCTCGGCGCCCTTGATCTTCTTGCGGAAGACCTGCTTGCCACCGACGAGCACGGTCGCGGTCGTCTCGCCCACCGCCCCGCGGCGCCCGTACTCGGCGAGCGCGACGAGCGACCACAGGTTCTCCTGCGTCGAGCCCCACGTACCGACCCGGGTGCGCTCGGCCTTGAGGCCACGCGCGAGCGGATCGATCAGCGGCGAGCTGGGGGCGACGTCGAGCAGCGCGGCGAGCGTCATCGCCGTCGCTCGGACATCGGACGTCATGTACATCTCGTACTCGTGGCCGGCGAAGGTCTCGCGCACCATCGCCTTGCCGTCCTTCACGACGAGGTTCGCCTCGATCAGCTTCTGGAGCTCGGCGACCTGCGTCGGATCGGCCTTCGCGCGGTGCAGCGCCCGCAGGAGGAACGCCTGTCCCCACCGCGGCAGCCCGGTGCGCACGGCGTACAGGCGCGCGTTGAGGCTCGGATCGGCCTTCCCGCGCAGCGCCATGACGTACGCGGCCATCGCCGCCGTCGCGCCGTCGCCGTCGGGCTTGAGCGCCCCCGACGAGCTCGTCTGCTTCAGCGCCGCGATGCCGCGATCGAACACCTCGTCCGGCACCTCCTCGCCCGCCTTCTCGGCCACCGTGAGCCCCCACAGCGCGTACGCCGTGAGGTGCGGGTAGGTCTGCGACTGCGGCCACAGCGAGAAGTGACCGTCGCCCTGCTGGTGACGGATCACCTTCTGCACGCCGGCGCGGATGAACTGGCTCGCCTTCGTGCCCTTGAGGCTCGGGTCGTCGAGGGTGTTCGCGAGATCGCGCGCGGCCATCAGCGGCACGACGCGCGACATCGTCTGCTCGAGGCAGCCGTACGGGTACTCGACGAGCGCGCGCAGGCCGGGCGCGAGGTCACCGACGCCGGTGCGGTCGATCGTGATCGCGAGCGTGCTCTCGTCGCGGAGGACGTCGGCGGTGGAGCCGATCGTCCCCGTCCACGCCTCGCGGCCGGCGAGCGGCTTCTCGACGAGGAGCCGGTTGTCGATGACGCGCGGGCGACCGATCGGCACGGTGACGCGCACCGCGTCCCGCTCGCTGCCGAGCGCGACCGCGAACTCGAACGCGGCCGACGCGTTGTCCGACGCCTTCGCGGCGAACCGCACGCGCGCCGAGCCGTTCGCGGGGACCTCGACCTCGCTGCGCGTCGTGCGCAGCGTCGCGCCGATCGCCTTCGCGGTGACCGTCGCCTTGCCCGCCGTGTCGGTCCGGTTGTGGATCACGATACCGACCGACGTCGCGTCGCCGCTGCGCAGGAACCGGGGCAGGGCGGGGGCCGCCATCAGCGGCTTGTTGACGACGAGCCGCAGCTCGCCCGCGCCGAACCGCTCGCCCGCGTCCGCGGCGACCGCCATCAGGCGGAACGCGGTGAGGTTGTCCGGCGCCTCGAACGAGAACGCGATCTCGCCCTTGGCGTCGGTGACGAGCATCGGCGCCCAGTACGCCGAGGAGACGAACTTGCTGCGCACGCGCTGGATCTGCTCGCTGCCACCGCCGTCGCCGCCCTCGTCGGGGTCACCTCCCTCGGGATCGGCGAGCCGCGCGAGGCGGTTCCAGTTGGTGCCCGCGTCGACGCCGAGGCCGTACGACGCGTAGAACGTCTTCATCGGGTTCGGCGTCTTGTACGCGATCAGCTGCAGGATGCCCTCGTCGGCCGCGGACAGCGAGACCTCGGCCTTCACCGGTGCGCCACGGTGCGTGACCGTGATCTTGCCGGTCACCTTCTCGCCGGGACGCACGGTCGCGCGGTCGAGCGAGAGCGCCACGTCGAGCTGCTTGTGCTCGCTCGAGACCTGGAGCTCGACCATGCCCATCTTGAACCGCGGGCGGTGGCGATCGCCCTTGCCGGTGCGGCCCGAGACGAGCGTGACGCCCGCGTAGACGTTCGGCGCCCACGCATCGGCGATCGCGAGCTCGATGCCCTCGGCCGCCGACGCGAGCTTCTTGACGCGCGCCTCGATGATGCCGTCGCGCTCGATCGTGATCAGCGCGGTCGGCTTGACGAGGTTGGTCTGCGCCACGAGCCGCGCCGTGTCGCCGGGCACGTACGACGGCTTGCTCGCGACCAGCGTCATGCGCGCGCCCTCGTCGCCGCTCCAGAACGCCTCGCCCTTGCCGATCACCCACAGCCCGCTCGCGACGGTCACGAGGTTGCCGCGAGCGTCCTTCGCCTCGGCCTTGATCACGTAGTCGCCGGGCTCGGTCGGGTAGATGCGCTCGGTGTGGGTGCCCGCGTTCGCGATCGTGATGTCGCGGGTCAGGACGACCTTCTCGTTCGCGTCACAGCGCTGGTAGCTGCGCCCGGCGTAGCTGTCCCAGGTGCACGTGCGGACGGTGCGCGACACGGTCAGCGTCGCCTTCGCGGACGTCCGCGCACCATGCGGCGTGAGCGCCACGAGGTTCACCCCGAATGGCATGCCCACCGCCTGCACGTACTCGTTCGTGTGCATGCCGAGGTAGAGCGATGTCTTGTGCGCGGTGACGATCGCGGTCTTGCCCATCGTCTGGTCCGCGCTGTCGGTGACGTTCGCCGAGAGGATGTAGTCGACCGGCCCCTCGAACGTCGTGGCGCTGTCGCGCGCGGCGATCTTCAGCGTGCCCTGCGAGCTCGTGGTGCCGGCGCCGTCGGAGATGAACTCGCCGTAGTCGTCGTAGGACTCGTCCCACCACCAGCGGTGCGGGTTGGCCGCGAACGTGTACTGCTCGTAGCCCTTGAACCGCACCGCGTGGTCGCGCTTGCGCAGGCTCCACTCGACCTTGGCGCCGGCGACCGGCGAGCCGAACAGGTACTTCGCGTCGAGCGCGAACGTCAGGCGCTCGCCCGGCAGCGGTGACGTGTCCCCCGGTGCGAGCGTGAGCTCGAACGACGCCGGGCGGAACTCCTCGACGGTGAACTTCTCCCGGAACACCTGGTCCGCCACGGACGCGCGGACGTAGTAGTCACCGAGCGAGGCCTCGGCCGACAGCGGCAGGTCGAACGCGAAGCCGCCGAACGCCGAGAGCTTCGCCGTCGTGGTCAGCACGGTCTGGCCGCGCGGATCCTGGACCTCGACCTCGACGCGCTTCTTCGCGGGGACCCGCGGCGGCTTCCCCTGCGCGATCTCGCGCGCGATGCCCTTGAAGTGGACCTTCTCGCCGGGGCGGTACAGGCCGCGATCGCTCTGGATGAAGCCGCGGATCTTCGTCGCGCCGCCGCGGCGATCCTCCGGCAGCCCGAAGTTCCAGATCTGGATACCGTTCGCCCAGTTGCCGTCGACGACCGCGAGGTCGCGCCCCTTCTCGACGATCGCGATCAGGCGCTGGCTGCGGTAGCTGTCCCAGTCCTCGTACTCGTCGTTCTCGTCGTCGGTCGCCTTCTGCTGCTTGAGGAGCGCGCTACCCGGGATCCGGATCAGCCCGTCGGCGTTCGTGACCTCCGTCCACACCTGCTTGCCCTGCGGCGTGTACACGGACACCTTGGCGCCGGGGACCGGCGCACCCGACGACAGCGACGTGACCCACACGAGGCCCGAGGCGCTGCCGACCTTGATCAACACGCCCATGTCGGTGACGTTCGCGAGCACGCGGTTGCGGCGCGGGTTCCACCAGCTGCGGCGCGGATCGGGCTTGATGTCGTCGGAGCGGACCTCGGCGAGGTACACGCCGCGCTGCCCGGGGGCGTTCGCGCACGTGCGATCGAGCTGCAGCTCGTTGAGGCGCCACTTGTTCTTGCCCCCCGGTCGGGTCACCTCGAGGCGCGGCGTCAGCGCGAGCTTCTTCCAGTCGATCTCCCTGTCGTCGTTGTTTCCACCCCACGGGTCGTAGTTCATGTCCGTCGTGAGGAGCTGCACGATCTTGTCGCGTGGCACGTACGCGCACTCGACCTCGAGGCTGCTGACGTTGCGCGACCACACCGGGTAGCCGCGCGCGCTCGCCTCGAGGGCGTAGATGCCGCGCTCCATCGACAGCCGCGGCTTCGCGTCGCCGGTGCGGAACTCGTGGACGACGCTCCGGCCGAGCGACTGCCCGTAGGTGTCGACGAGGCCGGTGATCGTCAGCTTGTACGCGGTCTCGGTCTCGAGGTCGGCGGTGACCGTGTACTCGCGACCCTCGGCGTCGAGGTAGCCCTCGCCGAGGCCACGGATCGCCGGCGTGCTCGAGATCGCCTTGCGCACGGCCTCGAGCGCGACCGGCGTCGCGAACCGGATCCGCAGCGTGACCTCGTCGGCGGGCACGTCCCGCCCCGTCGGTTCGATCGACGCGATCCCGAACGTCGGCCGGGCGCGCACGGAGAGGGTGTACGGCCGGTCGAGCGGGGCGTTGCCGCCGACGCCGGTGAGGCCCTCGCAGGTCAGCGTGTACGCACGTCCCGGCTCGAGCGGGGTCACCGGCGCCAGGCGCAGGCTCGCCGACGGCTCCGTCGAATCCCCGGGCACCGCGAAGGCGATGTCGCCGGTCGGCGCCGCGAGCTTGCAGCGCGACGCGGCGTCCGCCGCGTGGACCGGCTGGTTGAACGAGAGCGGGATCTCGCCGTCGGGGGCCAGCGCCATCGCGTCGGTGCCCCACACGCCCTCGACGGCGAGCGGGCGGTGGACGAACGAGAACGTGAACCCCGCGGTGCGCTTGCCGAGGTCGCCCGCGAGCGCGACCTGGTAGCGGGTCGACGCCGCGAGCGTCGTCGTCGGCTCGATCATCAGCGTCTGGCGGTCTTGCCAGAACCCCTTCCACTCGATCGCGGGCGCGATCGTGACGGTGCCCGGATCGGCGGGCTTGCCGACGAGCTCCTCGCCGACGACCGGCTGATCGAACTTGATCTCCACGAGCTCGGCGCGCTCGATGGGGCCCTGCGGTGCGTACGACATCACGCGCAGGTCGGAGCGGGGCCCACCGCCACAGCTCACGGCGCACAGGATCGCGGCGAGGGTGCCGGCGGCGATCCCGTACGACGCGGCGACGTGCCCGCGCGAGAGGTGGTCAGGGGAGTCGGGGAACACGCGACGCCAGGTCGAGACACGCATCGGCCGGCGACTCTGCACCGATGATGCCGGTTCTGGAGCGCGTGATTGCGCATGGTTACCCGTCACGTGGCCGCGCTGACACGCCGGGCGACCGCCGCGCTGACACGACGTACGCGCCACGGAGATCGGCGAGGGCCGCCGTGCGTGTAACGTCCCCACGGCGATGGTGCGCCCCGCGTTCGTCCTCGTCCTCGTGATCGCGCTCGGCGCCTCGCTCCCCGCGCACGCGGCCGGCGTCGCGCGCGTGATGGGGATGTACCCGACGGCCGCGCCCACCGCGCCGCTCCCGATGCTCGACAGCCAGGTCGAGGTGGTCGTCACCGGGCCGATCGTCGAGACCGTCGTCACCCAGCGCTTCCACAACCGCAGCGATCGCGCGATCGAGGCGACCTACATCTTCCCGCTGCCGCCCGACGCCGCAGTGACCGCGATGTCGATCCGCACCGGAGCGCGCACGATCCGCGCCGCGATCGAGAAGCGCGAGGACGCCCTGCAGCGCTACGAGGCCGCGGTGCGCGCGGGCGTGACCGCCGCGGTGCTCGATCAGGAGCGCCCCGACGTGTTCACGCAGACCGTGGCGGCGATCCCGGCGCGCGGCACCGTCGAGGTCGTCGTCCGCTACGACACGCTGGCGCGCTACAGCGACGGCAGCTGGGCGCTCGCGCTGCCGATGGTCGTCGCGCCGCGCTACGTGCCCGGCACCGCGAGCGGCCGCCCGACCACCGGCACCGGGCGCGCGCCCGACACCGATCGTGCCCCCGATGCCTCCCGCGTGACCCCGCACGCGGCCCCCCGCGCCGGCGGCGCGACGACGGTCACCATCGCGTTCGCGGATCGCGTCACCGACGTGACGAGCCCGACGCACGATCTGACGCCGGCACCCACCTCCGAGCGGACGCCCGCTCGCTACACGCTCGTCGACCCGCACAGCGATCGCGACGCGGTGATCCGGTGGCGCGCCGCGCACCCGGCGGCGGGGTGGGTCGAGGCGTCGAAGGACGGAGGGTACGCCGCGGTCGTCGTCGAGGCGGGGCCGCCGCCCGCGCGCAAGGGCCCGGTGCGGCTCGTGCTGGTGCTCCACGGCGGCGCGACGATGAGGGGCGACGCGACGATCGTCGGTGCGCCGTTCGTGCGCGCACTGCTCGCCGAGCTCGGTGACCGCGATCGCGTGGCGGTCGCGGGCGCGGTGCGGCTGCCGTGGTCGGCGCCCGCGGACGTGCAGCGCGCGCTCGGTGCGGGCGCGACGTCGATCGCCTCGCCTCGCGGCGCGCAGGATCTGACGCGCGTGCTCCGCGAGCTGCGGGTCGACGGGGCGCCGCTCGTGCTCGTCAGCGACGGCCTGGTCGCCGACGATCGCGCGGTGCTCGCGGCGGCGAAGCAGCTCGGCGTGCCGGTCCACGTGATCGGCGTGGGCGCGGCGCCCGCGCGCGGCTTGCTCGTCCAGCTCGCCGCGTCGACGGGGGGCACCGTGCGGTTCGCGCTGCCGGGAGATGACCTCGTCGCGTACGCGAAGGCGACGATCCTCGACGTCGCGAGCCCGCCCGCGCCGCTCACCGTCACGTGGGGCACGCTCGTCGCGCGCGATGTCGTGCCCGGCGTGTTGCCGCGCCTCGGCGCAGGGCAAGCGATGCTCGTGCTCGCGCGGGTCCAGCGCGCCCACGGCGCGAACGCCCGGGCGCGAGGTCAGCTGTTCGCGATCGAGCGCACCGTGTCGTCACGCACCGCCGAGGGTGCGACCACGCGCGAGGGGCCGCTGGCCCGCCGCTGGGCGCGCATGCGGCTCGACGATCTGCTCGTTGGTGGCGTCGGCAAGGCCGATCGCGCGAAGGTCACGGCGCACGCGCTGGCGTTCGGGCTGGTGTCGCCGTTCACGTCCCTCGTCGCCATCGGGGACGAGGTCGTCGTGTCCGGCGGTGTGCGGCACAGCGTCCCGGTGCCGGTCTCGGTGCCGGCCGGCATGCGGTGGCAAGAGGTCAAGCGGGAGACCACCGTCGAGCTGCCCGTCGACGCGAGCGTCGGGGGCGAGATCTCGGGCGACGCGGTGACGACGAAGGCGACGTCACCGGTCCCCGCGACCTCGGCCCCGGCGGAGCCCGCGGGTGACCTGCTCGATGCACGCGCGAGCGGCGCGGACGACGTCGAGGAGGAGGTGTACGACGCCTCGATGTCGAGGAGCCAGATCGTGATGACGAGCGCCGACGCGACCGGCAGCGAGTCGATCGCATTCCACGATCATCGCGCGTGGCGGATCGCCGCGTCGCTCGGCGTCGGGCTCGCGCTCGGGGACGGGGACACCGCACCGTACGTCGCGCTCGGCGCGCGCGTCGCGCTCGGCGGGCGCACGCGGCTCGGCGTCGACGGCTCGCTGTGGCTGGTCGACGGCCCCGACGCCGGTGTCGACGCGCACGGCCGCGTGCTGGCGTCGGTCACCCGGCGCGGCGTGCTGCGGTGGCTCGAGCTCGGCGCCGGCCTCGGGCTCCACGTGAGCGGCGACGGCCTCGGCCCGGCGGCCGCGCTGACCCTGCGCGCGGTGCTGCCGCCGCTGCCGAGGGCAACGAGCTACCTGCGCTACGACGCCGCCCTGATCTCCACGGATCCAGGGCTCCTCGATCAGCACGCGCTCTCGCTCGGGCTCGAGTGGGATTTCTGACCCATCACCGCGCACCCGCGGACCGCCGCATGCCGGGTTCCGCGAGCGCGCGGGCCCGGCCCTCGTGTCGCAGGTGCGTCCCCTGCGCACGCGCGAGGCGAGCGAGCCTCGTGCCGACGATCATGGGTCTGCAGGGTTAGCGGCGGGTCGCGTGCTGGCGCCCGACATGCACCGGCTGCGAGATACACCTCCGGTCATCGGCTCACGTGGCTTGCCGCGAGAGCGTGAGTCGGCCGCCGGCGTCTCGGGCGCCGGCGGTTCTTTTTCGGCGCGCTGTAGTAGGGTGGCGCCGTGCGTCACATCCGACTCGTCGTCGAATACGACGGCACGGCGCTCCACGGCTGGCAGCGTCAGGCGAACGGCCCGACGGTGCAGCAGCACCTCGAGGAGTCCCTCGCGAAGCTCCTCACCCACGAGGTGCAGGTGGTCGGCGCGTCGCGCACCGACGCCGGGGTCCATGCCCGCGGGCAGGTGGCGAGCTTCCGCACCGAGCGACCGATCCCGCTGCACGGGATCCGGCGTGGCCTGAACTCGCTCCTGCCCTCGTCGATCGCGATCCGCGCGGCGGAGGAGGTCCCCGACGACTTCCATCCACGGTTCTCCGCGACGGGCAAGCACTACCGGTACTCGATCTACCGGGCGCCCGATCGCTCGCCGCGCTGGCGAGGCCGTGCGTGGCATCACCCCGATCCGCTCGACGTCGCCCGCATGCGGGCCGGGGCAGAGGCGCTGCTCGGCGAGCACGACTTCGCTGCGTTCCGCGCCGCGGGCTGCACCGCGCGCACGACGATGCGCCGGATCGACGCCATCGATCTCTCGGCGGCTCCGGAGGATCCCGAGCTCCTGCGCGTGGACGTGCGGGGGAACGCCTTCCTCCGCAACATGGTCCGGATTCTCGTCGGAACGCTGACCGAGGTCGGCCGCGGGTACCGCGACCCGGCGCAAGTTGCCGAGATCCTTGCGTCGAAGGACCGGACCCGCGCCGGCATCACCGCTCCCGCGCACGGGCTCGAGCTGATCGAGGTCCGCTACGACGGTCGGCGGCCGCCGGGCGTGTAAGCTCGCGCCCTCACGAGGCGTTGAACAGGTGTCCGTGGCCTCCTCCGAACCAGCCACAGAGGTCGAGCTCGAGGAAGAGCAGCGGCTGGTCGAGGAGGCTCAGCGAGGCAACCTCGACGCCATGCGCCCCCTCCTCGAACGCTACGCACAGCCGCTGTACGGCACGGTGATCCTGCCGCGCCTCGGCGACGCGTCCTCCGCCGAGGAGGTGCTGCGCGACACGCTCGCGACCGCGGTCGAGAAGATCCAGCGGTTCACGTGGCAGGGCAAGTCGATCTACCCGTGGCTGCGGCAGATCGCCGTCAACAAGGTCTACGACGTCCACCGGCAAGCGCGGCGCTCGAAGAAGCTCGCCGACGCGATGGTGCACGAGGTCCAGGTCGAGACGGATCCGGAGAGCCACGCGGACGCCCAGCTGATCGCCGACGAGGAGCGGCGCGCGCATCGCGAGCGCATCGAGGCCACGATGCAGCAGCTCAACGAGCGGTATCGCACCGCGCTCGAGCTACGCTTGATCCAGGAGCTGTCGCGCGAGGAGTGCGCGAAGCGCCTCGGCGTGACGGTCGGTACGTTCGATGTCCTGCTGTTCCGCGCCGTGCGCGCGTTCCGCAAGCAATTCGGCGAGCGCGCCGACGCCCGCACCGGAGACACCTGATGGCGACCCACGACCACGACCTCCTCGACAGCCCCGTCCCCGCGCCCGACGCGGAGGCGACGCCGGCCGAGCGCGCGCACGCGAGGACGTTCGCGGAGCTCGTCGACAAGGCGCTCGCGGGACGTCCGCCGGTGGCGATGAGCGCCGACGATCGCGCGCTGCTCGAGGTCGCGACCGTGATCCGCGCGGCCACGCGGCCGCCCGAGCTCGCGGCCGACAAGACGCGCTCGATCGTCGAGGACGCGCTGCGGCAGGCGATCGGCGGCGTCGGGGCAGGGCCCGGCGCGACGGTGACGCCGCTGGCGCGCGCGCGCACGCGGCGGTGGGTGCCGTGGGCGATCGCGGGCGCGAGCACGTTGGTCGCGGCCGCGGCCGTGCTGCTCGTCTGGCTGCGCGCGCCCGTCGAGGTCGTCGAGGCTCCGCAGGCGGCGCAGCTGCCGATGAGCTGGACGTCGCGACCGGCGGATCGGCTGATCGGGCCGATCGAGCGCGCGCGGTCGGGAGATGCGAGCGCGCGCATCGATACCATCTTCGCCGACCGACTCGACGGCTATCGCGAGCGCCGGCTGTCCTCGCGGGGAGGCATGCGATGAACACCGTGTCGAACTGGAGCTCCGCGTTCTTGTTGTCGCTGGCGCTCGCGATCGGGGTCACGTCGGGCGGGTGCTCGACGAACGAGCGCGACACGACGGGGGCGCAGACACGCCTCGCCGAGCCGACCGACGTCATCGACGAGGAGCTGATGATCGCGCTCGGCCAGGCGAAGAACTTCCACCGCAAGGCGCGGGTCCTCATGAGCGACGGCAAGCTGGCCGAAGCCACCGCGTCCGTGCGGCAGATCCTCTCGCTGCGGTTCCCCGCCGGCGCGCCCGAGGCGGAGGACGTGCGCGCCGACGCGCGCGCGCTCCTCGCCAAGCTCCTGGTCAGCCAGGGCGAGCTCGACGAGGCGATGCGGACGGTGCAAGAGGGCCTCGCGCAGAGCCAGCGCGAGAGCTTCTTCGTCGCGAACCTCCACACCGTGCAGGGCGAGATCCACGAGGCGCGCGCGCTGCAGGCCGAGGCGGAGGGCGAGGCCGGCAAGGCGACGGCCGCCGAAGAGCGGCGCCTGGCGATCGCGGCGTACGATCGGTCGATCCAGATCAACGAGAGGCTCCAGAAGCGCCTGCTGGAGGAGCCGTGAAGGGCGGCGCCCTCGCGCTCGCGCTCGCGCTCGCCGTCGGGGCATGCGCCGGCACGCAGATCTCGCAGGACCAGGATCGGCTCAAGCACGACGAGATCGGCAACCTTTGGATCCAGATCCGGCAGTGGCGCAGCGAGGCCCGGCTCCAGCTCGATCCGCCGGTGTCGATGATGCAGTTCGTCCGCGGCACGTCGGTGAGCGAGCTCAAGGCGAAGACCTGCCCGGCGAACCACCCGGTCCCGACGACGTGCAACGACATCTGCAGCATCGCGGACAACATCTGCGACAACGCGGAGCGGATTTGCGAGCTCGCGACGGAGCTCGGCAAGGACGACGACTACGCCCAGCAGAAGTGCACGAGCGCGAAGGCGTCGTGTCGCGAGGCGAAGCAGACGTGCTGCGGCTGCGCCGAGAAGACGGCGGACTCGCTCGGGGACGGGGGCGGGACGTGGTGAAGATCGGCGGCTGGCTCGTGGCGGTCGGCGCGTGCGCCGCGCTGGTCGCGTGCGGCGCGAACCGGTCGACGGCGCCCGCAGCGCCGACCACCGCGATGCCCGAGGCGACCGCGCCGGGGATGACGCTGGATCCGCGGGCGCAGATCGAGGCGCTCGATCGCGAGATCGACGCGGGGCTCGCCGAGCTGAACGTGTCGCCGCCGGTCCCGGCGTGCGTCGCCGCGGCGACGTGCAGCCAGCTCGCGCCCGAGCCGATGGCGACGCAGCCGGCGGTCCAGGATCCCGCGTGTCAGCCGGGCTCGAGCGACGTGTGCACCGACACGTGCACGCTGTCGGGATCGATCTGCGAGAACGCGAAGCGCATCTGCGAGCTCGCGCGGGATCTCGGTGGCACCGACGCCTACGCGAACGAGAAGTGTGCGAAGGGCAACGCGAGCTGCGAGGCCGCGCGCGAGCGGTGCTGCTCGTGCGTGTGATCGACGCCGTGCTCGACCGGTGATCGATCTGTGAGCGATCTGTGATCGATCCGTGATCGACCGCGCCGTCACGACGCGCGCGCTGTGATCCGGCCGACGGGATGCCGTACAGTGGCGCGGTGTATCGCGCGTGGGTGGCCGTCGGCCTGATCTTGGTGGCGAGCGCGCCGGCCGAGGCGGGCGGGCCCGTGATCGTCGGCGGGACGCCGCGCGCGATCGGCCGGGCCGGGACCAGCGTGGCCTCCGACGACGCCGGTGGTGCGCTGCTCGTCAACCCGGCCGGGCTCGCCCGGCGCGACGCCACGCGGTTCCAGCTGGGCGTCGCGCTCGTCGATGACGCGATCGCGTGGGATCCGGATCGCGCCGACGCCCCGATCGCGCGCGATCAGGCGGGATCGCGGCTCGCTCCGCTCGGGGCGGTCGTCGGCGAGGTCCGTGGCTGGATCCTCGGCGCGGGGATCTCGACCGCCGCGATCCGCGAGCGCGCGCTGCGCGACCCGAGCGACGTCCCGGCGACGAACGTCGGGGGCGCGTTCGAGTACCGGTACACCGGCGTCGCCGGCCGGCTGCGGCGCGACGTGCTCACCGTCGGTGTGGCGCGACGCATCGGGGATGCGGCGGCGCTCGGGCTGTCGATCGGCGCCTCGCGGATCTCGCTCGGGGAGACGCGACGCCTGTGGGCCGGCTTCGCGGGCATCACCGACGTCGGTGATCCGAGGCGCGACCTCCAGCTCGCGCTGGCGGGCACCGATCCATTCGTTCCGGGGGCGACCGCGGGCGTCTTGCTCGCGCCGGTGGACTCGCCGATGGAGCTCGCGATGTCGATCGCGTGGACGGCGCGCACCGAGATCGAAGGCGACGTCGCCGCGGAGGGCACGGCGGGCGGGCCGAGCGTCTCGCTCGACGGGCCACGGGCGCGCCTCGCGTTCCGGCACCCGATCGCCGCGCGCGCCGGTGCGCGGTATCTCGGAGACCGCTACGTCGTCGAGCTCGGAGGCGATCTGTGGATCAGCCCGCGGTCGGCCCGGCAGGCGACGTGGCACGTCGACGGGGTGCGTGTCATCGATCCTTCGACGGTCAGCGCGCCGGTCGCGCGCGTGCCGTCTCGGCTGTCGCAGCGCACCCACGGGGCGATCCGCGGCGCGCTCGACGTCGAGCTGATCGCGGGCTTCCTGTGGGCCACCGCGGGCTACGCGTTCACGATCGGCGGGACGAGCGAGCCACGGTTGTCGCCGACCCTGGCGGACCTCGGCGGCCACACGGTCGCGCTCGGGATCGAGGGCAACGCCGGCGGGGTCACGTACACGCTCGGCTGGTCGCGCACGTTCGCGGTCACGCGGCGCGGAGGCGAGGCGTTCGCGCTCGACAACCCGTTCGCCGCGGGCGACGCGACCGTCGCGCTCGGGAGCTACGACGGGTCCGCGGATCAGCTCGGCGTGCTCGTCGATATCGAGCTCGGCCCGCGGTGAGCACCGGGAGCGCCGCGTCAGGTGTGCGACGCGATCATCACGAGGACCGCATGGATCGCGATGAACAGGCGGACGTGGCGGCTCATGCCTGCTGGTCGAGCACGCGCCGTGCCCGCGTAACCTGCTGACTTCAGGAGCCCCGCGGCTCCGGTGGCAACGGCGGTGGCCGCTGGTGTGGTTGCCGGTTCAGAAGAAGCAGTTCGGCGGGATCATGCTCGTCGCGCCGAGCACGCCGCGGACCTGCACGAGCTCCCGATCCCAGTAGCAGAGCGTGTCGGCCATGTGGAGGTAGCCGTACTGGTAGAAGGTCTGGTTCGGCGTCTTGTCGACGAGGCGGCGGCCGCGCGTGTCGTGGAGGTCGGCGTGGCGCCGCGCGACGACGGTGCGTGCCTGCGCGAGGAGGCCGGCCGCCGCGTCCGCGTGCGCGTTCGCGCTCGCCGCGTCGCCGTCGAGGTGGGCGAGCACGGCGTCGTACGTCGCGGCCACGAACCGCGCGCGCAGGTGGTTGATCGCGAAGCTGTCGACGAGCTCGCGGCTCCACCGGTTGCCCTTCAGCGGCAGGGCGGCGAGCTCGCGATCGAGCTCCTCGAGCTCGTCGGCGTAGCGCCGCATCTCGGCCAGCATCTGCACGACCTCCTCGCGGCCGGTGCCGGCGACGAGCTGATCGAACGTGACGCGATCGGGCTGCGAGACGATGTCGATCTCGCGGCCGAGATCGATCACGGAGTCGCGCCCGACGAGGTAGCCGGTGAGCCGCGCGAGCAGCACGCGCTCGTGCTGGACCTCCATCATCCGCTCCACGAGCGCGGCGGCCCCGGTCCCGAGATCCGGCGCGTACTCGGCGCGGAGCGCGGCCTCGGGCGTCGCGAGCTCGTAGCTGGCGCGGAGCGAGACCACGTCGTTGAGCCAGTAGCCCCACTCCCAGCCCGTCGAGAACAGGTAGTGCTGGTCGAGGACGCCGCACGGGCCCTCCGGCTGCTGCAGGCGCTCGAGATCGAGCAGCCGGCTGTGGACGTAGAGCGGATAGAACTGCGGGACCGAGTTGTCGAACGCCACCCAGTACGCCGTCTCCGGCTGGTACGAGGCGCGCTGGCCCGCGCACATGCGCTCCTGCAGGAGCGCGCGGTGGTCGGCGAAGCTGTCGTGGTGGTACGCGCCGCCCGCGTCCTCGAACAGGTTGTAGAACATCACCGTGTGGACGTCGGGGATGATCGCCGGATCGGCGAACTGCGCGAGGAAGTAGTAGATCATCGTCTCGCCCATGTACTCGACCTGCTGCTCCTCGCCGACGTGGACGAGCGTGTGCATCTCGGCCTGCGGTGCGGCGGCGCGCAGCTGGCGATACACCTCGTCGATCGAGGCGATGAACTGCGTCGGATCCGCGTTGAAGAACTCGCCGAACGAGAGCGTGTAGACGTCGAACGGCAGGTCGGCGGTGATCGGCGGCAGTCGCTCGGCGATCTGCGGCTCGATCGGCATCTCGGGCTGATCGACGAGATCGTACGCGAGCTGCAGGTTCGCCGAGCCGAACAGCTGGATGTTGAGCCCGACGCGGACGCCGCGCGCGTGCGCGTACGCGATGATCTCCTGCGTGTGCGCTCTCCACGCCTCGCCGTGCTCCGGCCGCAGGATGTTGTCGAGCGCCACCCACTGGAGGAAGTTGCCGCGGTTCTTGATCGTCCAGTCGATGATGCGCTTGGCGTCGAACAGCGAGCTGGCGCTCGGCTCCCACGTCGCGAAGTAGCCCTCGATCGGATGCAGCGTGTGGAGCTGGAACCCGCGCACGCGGATCTGGGGCTGGTGCACGGCCTCGTCGACCTCCCCGAGCTCGGGGACGCGCGGGATGTACGCGTCGAAGGGATGGCGGAACCGGAACCCGAGCGCCTCGAGCGCCGCCGACACGCCGTACTGCGCGCCGAGCACGTCCGGGGCGCGCACCTCGATGATCCGCTCGCCGTCGGAGGTCAGCTGATAGCCCTCGGCGGGGAGCGAGTCATCGTCCGTCACGACGATCTGGAACCCCGCGCCGGGGTCGTCGCCGAGCGCGAGCCCGCGGTGCGGGGTCAGCCTGGCGAGCTCGCGCAGCGCGTCGGCGTACTGCGGGTCGCTCGTGATGGTGATGTTGGCCTGGAGGTTGTCTCCACAGGCCCACAGGGTCAGAACCAGAAGCCATCCGACGGCGCGCACGCGCCGACGTTAAATCACTTCCGCTTCGACGGCAGCTGCTTCGGCGCGTCCTTCTTCCCCGCGCCGGACTTGTCGTCGCCGAGCGAGTCGTCGAGCTCGACGAACCCGCCATACAGCGCGCCGATCGCGCCACCGAGCGTCGGCTCCCACGCGAAGACGTCGTAGCCGGCGATCGTCAGCGAGGGATCCCACACGCGGGACACCAGCGCGTAGAGCCCGCAGCCCACGCCGAAGCCGAACGCAGCCTTGAGGACCGCGATCCACGTGGTCGTGTCCTTGTCACGGATCAGCGACCAGATCGGCTTCCCCACGAGGAGACCGACGAACACGCCGACCAGGCCGTACGCCAGCCAGGGACTGGCGAAACCGGTGGATTCGTGGAGCGCGTAGGCGCCGTAGCCCAGTGCACCACCGATCACCGCGCCCTTCAGGATGCCGACGAGGAGCTTGACCACGAGATCAGTGTGACGAGGAACGGTGGTGTCGGCAAGTGCGGAAGCTGCGGGGCGTGACGCCCTCGTCACGTTGCGGCGACGTCGAGGGACGTCCAGGGACATCGGGCCCGTGGCGGCTACGTCGGGGAGGTCGGGATCACGATCGCCTCGAGGCGCGCCTCGAGCTTGCCGACCTCTTCCTTGAACGCCGCGAGGTTCTTCCCCGACAGCCCTTTACGTCGGATCGGGACCAGCTTCCCCGGATCGATGTAGGCGCCGTTCTTCTTGACCCCGAAGTGCAGGTGCGGGCCGGTCGACAGCCCGGTGGTTCCCACGTAGCCGATCACGGTCTTGGCCTTGACCCGCTGGCCGACCTTGATCTTGGCGAACTTCGACAGGTGCATGTAGACGGTCTCGATGCCGCCGTCGTGGCGGAGGATGACGAGGTTCCCGGCGCCGCCCGCGGGGGCCCGGAACGTGACCTTCCCGTCCGCCGCTGCCCACACCGGCGTACCGGTCGGCGCGGCGTAGTCGATGCCGAGGTGCGCGCGCGTGGTGTGCAGCACGGGGTGCATGCGCTTGCGATCGAACTTCGACGAGATCCGCGTGAACTTGAGCGGTGTCTTCAGCAGCGTCTTCTCGGAGGACGCGCCGGTGGCGTCGTAGTAGCCGTTCTGCCACCAGAACGTGCGAAACGTGCCGGCCTTGCCCCGGTACTCCGCGGCGAGGATCTTGCCGTAGCGGACGAACTCGGTGTCGACGAACTCCTTCTCGACGAGGACGCGGAACGTGTCGCCGTCGTGGGTGTCGTTGTAGAAGTCGAGGTCGTACGCGAACACGTCGACGAAGAAGTCGACGAGCGCGGCGGACTCGCCGGCGTCCTTGATCGCGGCGTACAGCGAGGAGTCGATGCGGCCGCCGAGCGTGCGGAGCTCGATCCGCGTCTGCGCGTTCGAGGCCGTCCCGACGAGCTCGCCCGACGGCTGCCGCTCGGAGCGCACCGTCTGGATCTTGCCGAGCTCGAGCTCGAACCGCTTCACGCGGCCGTCGGCGCCGCGCTCGATGCGGAACGGCTGGCCGGGGCGGATCGTCTTGAAGTCGAGCACCTCGGAGAGCGAGCGGATCACCTCGTCGGCCTCGTCGGCGGCGAGACCGCTGCGCTTGAGCAGCTTGCCGAGCGTGTCGCCCTTCTCGACCTTGCCGGTCACCGTGCCGGGCGGCCCGACGGGGGCCTGGGCGACCGCGGCCTCGATGGCCGTCACCCCCTGCGCGCCGGCGCCGGGCGCCGGAGACGCGACGAGCGGGCGCGACGGGACCGACGCTGCGGGGATCTCCGACGTACCGGGCGCTCGTGACGCGGCCTCCGCCTCGCGCTTGATCGCGGAGACCGAGGTCTTCTTGCTCCAGACAAAGACGTAGAGGTTGACCACGACGAGGGCGCTCAGAACGAGCACCATCCACGCGCCTCCGCGGCGCGCTGGAGCGGCGCCCAGCGTCCCGAGGCTGCGAGGCGCCGTGGACCTTTTCTTGCGCGCGGTGCGGCGTCTCGTGACCATGGCTCGTACGAAGGGCCCAGCAATATCACGGGGCTTGCCCGAGGACCAAGCAAATGGCGAGCAGCGACGCGGTTAGCCTCCCCGCACGGGAACAACTAGAACTTTTCTCCAACTCGGGGCAAGGTGCCGCCGCGGCGCCGGTTGCTCCCGCGCCCCGAATCGACCACATGGCAAAGAAGTCCAAGAGCGAGAAGATCGAGAAGCCCACGAGGCGAGCGCGTGCCGCCGGCGGAGATGAAGGAGGTGGCGGGCGTGGCCGCGGTGGCGGCGATGGCCATGGTGCATCCGGCGGCGGTGGCGGTGGCGGCGGCGGCGGTCCGGTGCCCGGAGACCTGGACGCGTCGCTCGAGACCGAGGCGCGGCGGCGCTACCTGAACTACGCGCTGTCCGTCATCACCTCGCGTGCACTCCCCGACGTGCGCGACGGGCTCAAGCCCGTCCAGCGCCGGATCCTGTACGCGATGCTGCACGACAACCACCTGCGGCCCGAGGCCAAGCATCGCAAGAGCGCGACGGTGGTCGGTAGCGTGCTCGGCAAGTACCACCCGCACGGCGACGCCTCCGTCTACGACGCGATGGTGCGCATGGCGCAGGACTGGGTGCTTCGCGTCCCGTTCGTCGACGGCTCGGGCAACTTCGGCTCGATCGACGGCGACGAGGCGGCGGCCTACCGGTACACCGAGGCCCGGCTCGCGCCGCCCGCGATGGAGCTCTTGCGCGAGCTCGACTTCGACACGGTCGACATGCGGCCGAACTACGACGGGACGACCGAGGAGCCCGTCGTTCTCCCGGCGCGGTTCCCGAACCTGCTCGTCAACGGCTCGACGGGCATCGCCGTCGGCATGGCGACGAACATCCCGCCTCACAACCTCCGCGAGATCGTGAACGCGCTGATCGCGCTCGCCGAGGATCGCGACATCAAGCACGTGTCGCTGATGAGCCACATCCACGGTCCGGACTTCCCGACCGGTGGCCAGATCCTCAACACCAAGGTCGAGCTCCGGCAGATCTACGAGACGGGCCAGGGCACGGTCCGCGTCCGCGGCGAGTACAAGCTCGAGGAGAAGAAGCGCGGCGGCACCGACATCGTGATCACGTCGATCCCGTACGCGATGACGAAGGCGTCGCTCGTCGAGAAGATCGCCGAGGTGATCATCTCGCGGAAGCTCCCGTACCTCGTCGACGTGCGCGACGAGTCGACGACGGACATCCGCATCGTGCTCGAGATCAAGAAGGACGCCGATCCCGAGCTCGTGATGGCGTACCTCTACAAGAACACGCCGCTCCAGTCGAACTTCCACGTCAACATGACGTGCCTCGTGCCGCCGGAGTTCCTCGACTCGGGCGCACCCGAGGGCTCGCCGCCGCAGCCGCGCCGCATGGGGATCAAGGAGGTGCTGAGCCACTTCCTCGACTTCCGGCTGATCGTCACGGAGCGGCGGTTCCAGTACCAGCTCAAGAAGCTCGAGGAGCGGATCCACATCCTCGAGGGGTACGTCACGATCTTCGACGCGCTCGACGAGGTGATCAAGATCATCCGCGCGAGCGAGGGCAAGGACGACGCCGCGCAGAAGATCATCAAGCGGTTCAAGCTCGACGAGATCCAGACCGACGCGATCCTCGAGCTCAAGCTCTATCGGCTCGCGAAGCTCGAGATCAACGTGATCCGCGAGGAGCTCCGCGAGAAGACCGCCGAGGCGAAGAAGATCAAGGCGATCCTCGGGAGCGAGACCAAGCTGTGGGGCGTGATCAAGGACGACCTCAAGCGCGTGTCGCTCGAGCTTGGGACGCCGCGCAAGACGAAGTTCGGCGCCGCGAGCGAGGAGCTCGAGTTCGACGCCGATGCGTTCATCGTCGAGGAGGACGCCAACGTCGTCGTCACGCGCGACGGCTGGATCAAGCGCGTCCGCGAGCTCAAGGACCCGACGTCGACGCGGACCCGCGAGGGTGACGCGGTCGCGTGGGTGCTGCCCGGCTCGACGAAGGAGAAGGTCATCTTCTTCACGAACCGTGGCTCCGCGTACGTCATCAAGATCAACGACATCGCGGCGACCGCCGGGTACGGTGATCCCGCGCAGAAGTACTTCAAGTTCGGCGACGGCGAGAAGATCGTCGCGGCGATGACGCTCGACCCGCGGGCGATGGTCCCGCCCAACCTGCTCGCGATCACGAAGAACGGCTTCGGGCTGCGCTTCGCGAGCGCGCCGCACATGGAGGTCACGACGAAGGCCGGCCGCCGCTACGCCAAGCCGCAGGAGGGCGACGAGGTGCTCGGCGTCGTGCCGTGCAACGACGACGACATCGTGGTCGTGGCGACGCGCGACGGGCACGTGCTCCACTGCAAGGCAGAGGAGATCTCGAAGCTCGAGGGCCCCGGTCGGGGCGTCACCGTGATCAAGACCTCCGAGGACGACGTGGTCATCGGCTTCATCGCCGGCCGCAAGTCCGACACGCTCGTGATCGAGACCGAGAAGAGCGGGAAGAAGATCACGCTGCACGCGGATCCGAAGGAGGCGACGAGCCGCGGCGGCAAGGGCCACCCGGTCATGAAGCGCAGCACCTTCGTCGTCGTTCCCAAGCCCGTCACCATCCAGCCGCTCGCGAACGCCGAGGGCGGACAGGGAGTGAATTGATGCCGGCCCCGAACGAAGCGAAGCGAGAGAGGGGTGTCCCGAGCGGGTCGGCGAGCGGAGCGAGCCTCCCGGGTACCGGCGAGGGACAGGCATCATCCCCGAAGGGGAGCTATGTGCCGGCCCCGAACGAAGCGAAGCGAGAGAGGGGTGTCCCGAGCGGGTCGGCGAGCAGAGCGAGCCTCCCGGGTACCGGCGAGGGACAGGCATCATCCCCGAAGGGGAGAAAG
>Ga0164243_10003172_pt1 | contig 26490 bp, 24 predicted proteins | sample OricompcompostOP_FD_108781 | JGI IMG/M metagenome (GOLD analysis project Ga0164243, IMG submission 108781) | Organic Plus compost microbial communities from Emeryville, California, USA - Original compost - Organic plus compost (OP) | ecosystem: Engineered > Solid waste > Mixed feedstock >...
ACATCGCGGGCATGACCGCGCTCGACGAGGTCGCCCCGGACGAGGCGCCGCGCGCGATGTGGCGGTTCAAGACCTGGAAGCGCACGGTCGTGATGGCCGCCGGGTCGGTGACGCACTTCATCCTCGGGTTCGTCGTGCTCTACCTCATGGCCGTCACGATGGGGCTGCCCAACCAGCTCATCGGCAAGCCCGAGATCGCCTCGGTCGCCAACTGCGTGCACGACACCACCAGCGTCGACCAGAACGTGGACGACAACTGCACCGCCGGTGACGCCGCGCCCGCCAAGGACGCCGGCCTGCAGCCCGGTGACGAGATCGTGTCGGTCGGCGGGGTCGCCACGCCCACCTACAACGACGTGACCGCGAAGATCCAGCCGGCGTCCGGCCCGGTGAACATCGAGGTCAAGCGGGGCGACGAGATCGTGCCGCTGACCGTCGACGTGGTACAGGTCGCGCGCCCGGTGGCCGATCCGGAGAATCCCAACGGCGGCACCAAGATCGTCACCGTGGGCACCATCGGAGTGAACTTCCCGAGGACGCTGCAGTACAACCCGATCACCGCGTTCGCCGGTGCGGGCACGTTCACCGGGGACATGTTCGTGCAGACCTGGCAGCGGCTGCTGGAGTTCCCCGAGCGCATCCCCGCCGTCGTGCACTCGATCTTCGGCGGCGAGCGAGACCCGAACACCCCGGTCAGTGTCGTGGGCGCGAGCCGGATCGGCGGCGAGGCCGTGGAGGCCGGGCTGTGGTCGTTGTTCCTGATCCTGCTGGCCAGCCTGAACTTCTTCGTCGGCGTGTTCAACCTGCTCCCGCTGCTGCCGCTGGACGGCGGGCACATCGCCGTGACCTGGTACGAACGGGTGCGGGACTGGGTGCGCAAGCTGCGCGGCAAGGCCGCCGGCGGCCCGGTCGACTACACCAAGCTCTCCGCCGTGACCATGGTCATCGTGTTGATCGGCGGCGCCGTAACCCTGCTCACCGTGACGGCTGACATCGTCAACCCCATCCGGCTTCAGTGAGTACGCTGAGGTTGTACAGGTTCCCGTCGTAGGCCGCAGAGGATTCGATGAGCGTCGAGCTTGGTATGCCTGCCCTCCCGCCACCCGTACTCGCCGAACGCCGGCCGACCCGTCAGCTGATGGTGGGTGACGTGGGTGTCGGCAGCGAGTACCCGATCTCCGTTCAGTCGATGACGACAACGCTGACCGCCGACGTCAACGCGACGCTGCAGCAGATCGCCGAGCTGACCGCCGCCGGCTGCGACATCGTGCGCGTGGCCTGCCCGTCCGCCGACGACGCCGAGGCGCTGCCCGCGATCGCGCGGAAGTCGAAGATCCCGGTCATCGCGGACATCCACTTCCAGCCGAAGTACGTGTTCGCCGCGATCGAGGCCGGCTGCGCCGCGGTGCGGGTGAACCCGGGCAACATCAAGAAGTTCGACGACAAGGTCAAGGAGATCGCGCAGGCCGCGAAGGACCACGGCACACCGATCCGGATCGGCGTCAACGCGGGCTCGCTGGACCCCAGGCTGCTCAAGAAGCACGGCAAGGCGACCCCGGAGGCGCTCGCGGAGTCGGCGCTGTGGGAGGCGTCGCTGTTCGCCGAGCACGACTTCCACGACATCAAGATCTCGGTCAAGCACAACGACCCGGTGGTCATGGTGCGGGCCTACGAGCTCCTCGCCGAGCAGTGCGACTACCCGCTGCACCTCGGTGTCACCGAGGCGGGGCCCGCCTTCCAGGGCACCATCAAGTCGGCGGTCGCGTTCGGCGCGCTGCTGCGGCAGGGCATCGGCGACACGATCCGCGTGTCGCTGTCCGCTCCGCCGGTCGAGGAGGTCAAGGTCGGCGCGCAGATCCTGCAGTCGCTGAACCTGCGGCCGCGCAAGCTGGAGATCGTGTCCTGCCCGTCGTGCGGACGGGCCCAGGTCGACGTGTACAAGCTGGCTGACGAGGTCACCGCGGGCCTGGAGGGCATGGAGGTGCCGCTGCGGGTCGCCGTGATGGGCTGCGTGGTGAACGGCCCCGGCGAGGCACGCGAGGCCGATCTGGGCGTGGCCAGCGGTAACGGCAAGGGGCAGATCTTCGTCAAGGGCGAGGTCATCAAGACCGTGCCCGAGCACCAGATCGTGGAGACCCTGATCGAGGAGGCCATGCGCATCGCCGAGGAGAGCGGCGAGGGCGCGGGCGCCGGCGAGCCCGTGGTGACGGTCGGCTGACGCGCGGGGAGCGGGTCATGAGCACGCCCTATGCGGGTACTGACCGAGGCTGGAGCTACCTCCTGGACACCTGGCGCAAGGGATGGCGGCCGGAGCTGACCGTCGAGGGGATCCACATGAGGCCACCGCCGCGCGGACCGCACAACCTGATCGCTGACCTGGAGATCACCTCGAAGAGCAACGCCCGGCACGACCGGTCCACGACGTTGTTCAGCGACCCGGTCAAGGGCCTGTACAGCAAGACGATCCGGGTCCCGTTCGGTCATCCGATCCACATCGACGAGCCCTTCGACGTCGAGCTGGACACGTCCCGGTTCTGAAGCCGTGGCCGAGTGGGTGATCCGGCGACCGCATCCAGCCGTGCGGTCGTTGATCACGCGCTACATCGGCTACACACAACGCGATCTGCCGCCGAGCGTGCACCGTGGCCTGCCGTCGCGGCACGTCACCTTGATCATCAGCCTGGCCGAGCCGATCCGTATCACCGGCATGCCGAGGCCGGGTGAGGCCGCGGCGACCATGGCCGCGCCGGTCGGCGGGATGCACCTGAGCCCGGCCCTCATCGCACAGGACGCGTTCCAGTCCGGCATCCAGATCGAACTGGATCCGCTCGGCGTGCCCGCGTTGCTCGGGGTCGCACCGGCGGAGCTGAGCGATTACGTCGTCGACCTGGCGGATCTCGGCGTGCCGCGGTTCGCGCGGCTGCCCGAGCGGCTGGCCGCCGCCCCGGGCTGGGCGCGCCGGTTCGCGATCCTGGACGAGGCCTTCACCGCCGGAATGGCGGTGCACGAGCCGTCGCCCGAGGTCGCGTGGGCGTGGCGGCGGCTGGTGAACTCGGCGGGCAGGCTCCGGGTGGGCACGTTGTCGGAGGAGGTCGGCTGGAGCCGCCGCCACCTCACCGAGCGGTTCCGGCGCCAGCTCGGTTTGTCGCCCAAACAGGTGGCGCGGGTGCTCCGGTTCGAACGCGCCGGGACGTTGCTGCGCCAGGGGCACGACGATCTGGCCGAACTCGCGGTCGCCTGCGGCTTCTACGACCAGGCCCACCTGAGCAACGAATGGCGCGCCCTCGCGGGCTGCTCACCCGGCACCTGGATCGCCGAGGAGCTCCCATTTCTCCAAGACGATCGCGTGGCGCGGGAGCCAGACTCGGCCGCATGAGCGAAAAGACCGTATGGCCGGCACTGCAGTACGACGACGCGAAGAGCGCGATCCGGCTGATCTCGGACGTGTTCGGCTTCCGCGAAACCCTGACCGTGCCCGACGACGATGGCGACATCGTGCACGCCGAACTACGCGGCCCCGACGGCGGCGGCGTGATGCTGGGCAGCACCAAGCACTGCAAGCTGACCCCGGGACCGGCCGGGCTCTACGTCGTGACCGACGACGTGGACGCGGTGTACGACCGCGCGCGAGCCGCTTCGCTGGAGATCACCGAGGACCTGCACGACACCGATTACGGCTCGCACACCTTCACCGCGCGGGACCCGGAGGGCAATCTGTGGACCTTCGGCACCTACCGGGGCGCCGCCTGAGCGCGAGCCGTTTTCCTTTCCCGGCCATTATCTGGCAATCTGGAAGGCGTGTTGCGGCTTGCCGGTGCACGGCTGCTCGGTGATCGGGACTACCCCGCGGTTCGTGCCGTACTCGAAGCCGATCCGGTGGCGAGCTGCATGGTCAGCGCCAGGGTCGAGGTCGCCGGTCTCGACCCGTGGCGTCTCGGCGGTGAACTGTGGGCCGCCGACCATCGCGGGTCCCGGTCCGGGCGGCTGCCCGGGCTCTGCTTCTCCGGACCCAATCTGATCCCGCTGCGCGGCAACACCACGGCGCTGCGCTCGTTCGCCGACCGCGCCCTGCGCAAGCAACGCACCTGCTCGTCGCTGGTCGGCCCGGCGGACCAGGTGCTCGGCCTGTGGGAGGAGCTCGCAGGCGAATGGGGACCGGCGCGCGAGGTGCGGGAGGACCAGCCGCTGATGGCGATGGAGGCCCAGCCCGCGGTCAAACCGGATCCGCTGGTGCGTGCCGTCCGGCTCGACGAGCTGGACCGGTACCTGCCGGCCGCGATCGCGATGTTCATCGAGGAGGTCGGCGCTGATCCCAGGACCGGCGACGGCGGCGCCAGTTACCGGGCCAGGGTGGCCGAGCTGATCTCCGGTAACCGCGCGTTCGCCCGGTTCGAGAACGGCGAGGTCGTGTTCAAGGCCGAGATCGGTGCGCTTTCCCGTGGTGTCGGCCAGATCCAGGGCGTGTGGGTGCATCCGGACCGGCGTGGCCGCGGGCTCGGCGCGGCGGGCACGGCGGCCGTGGTGAGCCACCTGGTCAACGGCATGGGCCGCACGGCGAGCCTGTACGTGAACTCGTTCAACGCGCCCGCGCTGGCGGCCTACCGGCGGATCGGATTCCGGCAGGTGGGCCGGTACGCGACGGTGTTGTTCTGAGTTCGGGCACAGGTCGTAGGCTGGAGGTATGCCAGTTCGTGCCCCGTTGAAGCCCGGCGTCCAGACGCCACGCCGCCCGGTTCCCTCCAGCATTCCGCGCCCCGAGTACGTGGACAAGCCGGCCCCGAAGCGTGACAAGGGCAACGGGGTCCGCACGCCCGAGGTCATCGAGGCGATGCGGGTCGCGAGCAAGATCGCCGCGCAGGCGCTGGAGGAGGGCGGCAAGGCCGTCAAACCCGGCAACACCACCGACGACGTCGACAAGGTCGTGCACGAGTTCCTCCTCGACCACCACGCCTACCCGTCGACGCTGGGCTACCGGCACTTCCCGAAGTCCTGCTGCACCTCGCTCAACGAGGTCATCTGCCACGGCATCCCGGACTCGACGGTCATCGAGGACGGCGACATCTGCAATATCGACGTCACCGCCTACATCGGCGGCGTGCACGGGGACACGAACGCGACGTTCCTCGCCGGTGACGTGTCGGAGGAGGCGCGGCTGCTGGTCGAGCGCACGCACGAGGCCACCATGCGCGCGATCAAGGCGGTGCGGCCGGGCCGTCAGCTGAACGTCATCGGACGCGTGATCGAGTCGTACGCGAAGCGCTTCGGTTACGGCGTGGTGCGTGACTTCACCGGCCACGGAGTGGGGCCCGCGTTCCACACGGCGCCGACGGTGTTGCACTACGAGGAGCCGTCGGTGAGCACGGTGATCGAGCAGAACATGACGTTCACGATCGAGCCGATGATCACGCTCGGCACGATCGACTACGACATCTGGGACGACGACTGGACGGTCACCACGAAGGACAAGAAGTGGACCGCGCAGTTCGAGCACACGATCGTCGTCACGGAGTCGGGCGCGGAGATTCTGACTCTTCCCTGACCAGCAGCTGATCCAGGAAGCCGCCCGCCTCGGCCGCCGCGCGGCCGGGGTCGCGGCCGGCGATCGCCTCGAGCAGCCCGTCGTGTCCGATGTGTACCTGCTCGGTCAGATGGTCGCGTGAGGTGGCGGCGACGCTCGCGATCACCGCTTCGGTGATGCCGCGGTACAGCTCGGTCAGTAGCTCGTTGTGTCCACTTCGGACAACCGCGAGATGGAACTCCGTGTCGGCGTGGACGAACTCGTCGAACTCATGTGCCTCCTGCGCCCGTTGCCGGTCCGCGAGCAGTTCGGTGAGGCGACGCAGGTCCTTCTCCGTGCGGGCGGTGGCGGCCAGTCGCGCGCCCTCGACTTCCAGTCCCCGGCGCACCTGCAGGATCTCGCGCAGCTCCGAACCGCACAGCCGGCGGATCGCGCCGGAGACCTCGCTCGTCGCGCGCACGTAGGTGCCGTCGCCCTGCCGGACCTCCAGCAGTCCGCCGTGCGCGAGCGCGCGCACGGCCTCCCGCACGGTGTTGCGGCTCACGCCCAGCGTCTCCGCGAGCGAGGCTTCGGTGGGTATCCGCTGCCCGACGGGCCATTCACCCTCGCTGATGGCGCTGCGGAGCTGGCCGATCACCTGGTCGACGAGACCGGTGCGACGTGTCGTTGCTAACGGCACCGAAATATCCCTTCACCCAATCATCCGACGTCTGCCATAGTAGCTGGTGTGGTTGAAACACCCGTGAAGCACAACACCAGCACCAGGGTTCTTGTCGGCACCAGCCTGCTCGGGCTCGCTGTTGTCCTGGCCGCACTCAACCTGCGGCCGGCGGTGACCTCGGTCGGTTCGGTGCTGGACGAGATGCGCGAATCGCTGGGGGCGAGCGCGACGTGGGCGGGTGCGCTGACCACCGTGCCGGGGCTCTGTTTCGCGGCGGCGGGTTCGGCCGCGCCGTGGCTCGCCAAGCGGATCGGCATCGCCGCCTCCGTCGGAAGCGCACTGGTGCTGCTGACGGCGGGGCTGTTGCTGCGCGTGCTCGACGGGCCGTTCGTCGTCCTCGGCGGCACCCTTGTGGCGACCGCCGGGATCGCGCTGGCGAACGTGCTCATCCCGGTCGTGGTGAAGGAGTCGTTCAGCGCCAGGGTCGGCCTGATGACCGGGCTCTACACCGGCGCGCTGCAGGCCGGGGGAGCGGCGGGCTCGGCGGTGACGCCGCCGCTGGAGAGCACGCTCGGCGGCTGGCGGCCCGGCCTCGCCAGCTGGGCCGTGCTGTCCGCGATCGCGCTCGTGGCATGGCTTCTCTTCGCCCGCACCCGCGCGGCTCCCGCGTCCGGTCCCGGTTCCCCGGAAGGTGGCAGCCGGTCGCTGCTGCGCAACAAGCTCGCGTGGATCGTCACGTTGTTCTTCGGGATGCAGGCGTTCCTGGCCTACGTCGTGATGGGCTGGCTGCCGCAGGTGCTGATGGACGCCGGCGTCAGCCGGACGGACGCGGGCCTGCTGCTCGGCCTCGTTTCGATCCTCGGGCTGCCGGTGAGCCTGTTCGTCCCGCCGCTGGCCGCGCGCAGCGGTAACCAGAGCTGGTGGATCGTCGGCCTCGGCGTCTGCGGTTTCGCGGGCGTGCTCGGCGTGATGATCGCGCCGGGGGCCGCTCCGCTGTTGTGGTCGATCCTGATCGGTATCGGGATGAGCGTGTTCTCGCTCGCACTGACCACGATCACCCTGCGGGCCCGCACCGGTGGCGACACCGCGCGGCTGTCCGGCATGGCGCAGGGCTTCGGCTATCTGCTCGCCGCCGCGGGCCCGTTCCTGTTCGGGCTGCTGCACGACCTGACGGGCGCGTGGACGGTGCCGTTCGCGATCCTGCTCGCGGTCGTGGCCGGCCAGATGGTCTTCGGCTTCCTGGCCGGCCGTCCCCGTTACGTCTGATTCAGCGGCAGGTTGAGCAGCGCGTTCTCGATCAGCTCCGGCATGGCCGGGTGGATCCAGTACTGGCCGCGCGCCATCGAGTGGGCGTCGAGGCCGAAGCTCATCGCCTGGATCAGCGGCTGGATCACCGTCGAGGCCTGCGGGCCGATGATGTGCGCGCCGAGCAGCTGTCCGGTGTCCGGATCGGCGAGCAGCTTCGCGAACCCGGTGGTGTCCTCCATCGCCCAGCCGTAGGCGATTCCGGCATAGTCCTGTTTGGACGTCACGTAGCTGAGCCCGCGCTGCCGTGCCTGCTGTTCGGTGATCCCGACCGACGCGATCTGCGGCGAGGTGAACACCGCGTGCGGGACGAACCGGTGATCGGACTGGATCTGCTCGTCCGGGTGCAGCAGATTGTGTTGCACCACACGGGCTTCGTGGTTCGCGACGTGCTTGAGCTCGTGTGTCGAGGACAGATCACCCAGCGCGTAGATGCCGTCGACGCCGGTGCGCTGGTACGCGTCGACCACGACGTGTCCGCTGTCCATAGTGGACACCCCGGTGGCCTTGACGTCGAGCAGATCGGAGTTGGGCGTGCGGCCCGTCGCGATCAGGAGCTGGTCACCTGGGACGATCTCGTCCCCGTCCAGCTCCAGCTCGATCCCGGCTCCGCTGCGCCGCACGGTGATCTCCTTGCGGTTGAGCCGCACGTCGAACCGTTCGCCCGCCAGTTCGGTGAACCGGGCGCTGATGTCCTCGTCCTCCGAACGCAGCAGCGCACCCGAGCGCGCGATGAGCGTCACCTCGACGCCGAAGGAGCGGAACACGTGCGCGAACTCGGCCGCGATGAACCCGCTGCCGACGATGATCAGTCGTGCGGGCAGCTCATCGAGCCGCATGATCGAGTCCGAGGTGTGGTAGTCGACCTGGTCGAGGCCGTCAATGTCCGGAATGACCGGCCGGGAGCCGGCGGCGAGCACGAACCGGTCCGCGGTGAGGGTCTCGGCGCGGCCGTCGAGCGAGACCGTGAGCTCCTTGTGGCCGGTGAAGCGGCCCTCGCCCTCGTACACGGTGACGTTGGCGTTGTCCGCGTGCTGGATCCGGTACTCGCGGCCGCCCTGCGCGATCGGGTCGATGCGGCCGAATATGCGGTCGCGCACGTCCCGCCACCGCACGTTCAGCAGTTCCTCGTCGACGCCGAAGCGGCTGCTGACCGACGGGGTGGCGGCGATGTCCGCGGTGTGCACGAACATCTTCGTCGGAATGCAGCCGACGTTGAGGCACGTTCCGCCGAACACGCCCTTTTCCACGATCGCGGTCTTCCAGTCGGCGAAGCGGGGGTCGAGGATCGAGTTCCCCGAACCGGTTCCGACGATCACCAGGTCGTAATGAGGCACGCCTTGCTCAACCTTCCCGTCGTCCGCATTGTTCCTACCCGCCCGTCGCCGTGAAATGCATCCGGTCGGTCGGACTGCGCCAGGAGCCGCCCCAGCTCCACCCGATGGCCGCGAAATCCCGCACGGTCGCATCGTTCGCGAGTACCATCCCCGGCCGTTTCCAGGACCGGTCGAGGTAGGCGCTCGCCAGCTCCGGCAGCACCAGATCGCCCTTGGTGTAGGGATTGCAGAACGGGTTGAGGTCGATGGCCAGCCCGTAGGCGTGCGCGGACCAGCTGGTCTGGCCGCGCGCGGGGCGGCAGACGAAGGCGCTGGTGTTGTTGCCGTCGCCGGTCGGCGCCGCGTCCAGCTCGGCCGCGGCGGTGACGCGCATCTCCTCGATCGGGAACCTCGTCGCGAACAGCTTGCCGAACACGGCCGTGACGTTCTGCGCGACGGAGGCGTTGACCAGCATCTCACCGGTGTGCGCGCGCCCGTCGAAACCCCAGAACGACATGGTGAGATAGCGCAGATCGCTCGCCTTGACCGGGCAGGCCGCCTGCCAGGTGCTGCGCGCGAGCACGTCCGCCGGAACGTCGTTGATGGTCGCGGTGTACTGCCCGTTCGCGGGCGGCGGCAGGAGGTCCGTCGTGGGCAGGTTCCGGTCGCGCAACACCTCGGGCGTCGGCTCCACGACGCCGTAGCCGTCCGGGCGGAGCGGGAGCGGGTGCGCGCCGACCTGCCAGGCGGGAGCCTGCGTCGTCGTGGTGGTCTGCGTGGGCCCCGCGACGGTCGACGGCGGCGGCACAGGTTGCGACTGCTCCGGAGCCGCGCAGGCACACAGCGCCAAAGCGGTCAAAACGATCGCAAACCTGGAGAATGGCACGGCTTCCAGCTTGGCAGATACTCCGAGTACCACACGACGCCAGGCGACGAAGGAGCGTGGCGCAGGAGGACCGGTTGGGTGCGGAACCCCGCAAGATACAGACCACCCAATTCAGTGACACCGCACCAGCGGGTGAGTGAACTACTGTGTCTGCGGTCGAACCTAGAGGGGGTACACGCATGCCGAAGCACGCGAAACGCGATCGCAAGTTCCGGTTCGCGCTCGCCGGCGCTGCGGCCGTCGCCGTGTCGCTGCCGATCGTCGCGTTCGCGGCCACGCCGGATTCCCCCTCACCGTCGCCACAGGTGGAGCCCCGGATCGTCGGCGGCACCGAGGCGTCGATCAAGGACTACCCGTTCGCGGTGTACCTGACCGACAGCAGGGACAACCAGTTCTGCGGCGGAGTGCTCGTCGGCCGGTCCTCGGTGGCCACGGCGGCGCACTGCGCGTCCGCGGTCAGCCGGGACGACATGCGCGTCGTCGCCGGCAGGCAGGACAAGCGCGAGAGCGACGGCATCGTCGCGAAGGTCACGAAGGTGTGGACCGAGCCGGGCTTCACCGACCCCGGCAAGGGCGATGACGTCGCGGTGCTCACGCTGGACCGCGATCTTCCTTATCAGCCGGCGAAACTGCCCGACTCGTCCGACAAGTCGAGCTATGCGGAGGGCACCAAGGCGACCGTGCTCGGCTGGGGCCGCACCTCCGACGGCGGTGCCCGCTCGCAGTACCTGCGCAGCGCGGTCGTGCCGGTGATGAGCGACTCGTCGTGCTCCGCGGCGTACAGCAACTACGACTCGAAGAGCATGGTCTGCGCGGGCTATCCCGAGGGCGGTATCGACGCGTGCCAGGGCGACTCCGGCGGCCCGCTGGTCGTGGGCGACACGTTGATCGGCATCGTGTCCTGGGGTGACGGTTGCGCCAAGGCGGGCAAGCCCGGCGTCTACACCCGGGTGAGCACCTACGCCGACGACATCGAGGCTCAGTCGCAGGGCCGGTCGCTGCTCTGGTAGGCAGGTCCGGTGAACGTCGCCGGAACCGAGCTGACCGCCGACCAGCTGTACGAGATCCTGCGCCTGCGGGTCAACGTGTTCGTGGTCGAGCAGAACTGTCCCTATCCGGAGCTGGACGGCCGTGACCTGCTCCCGGGCACGCGCCACTTCTGGACCGAGGGCTTCACCTCGTACCTGCGCGTGCTCACCGAGGACGACCACACGTACCGGATCGGCCGCGTGGTCACGGCCAAGCACGCGCGAGGACGGGGATTCGCCGCGCGGCTCATGGCCGCCGCGCTGCAGCACGTCGGCGCCGCGGACAGCGTGCTCGACGCGCAGACGTACGCGCAGGGCTTCTACGCGAAGTTCGGCTACGTGCCCGAGGGCGAAGAGTTCGACGAGGACGGTATCCCGCACATCAGGATGTGGCGGAGGGTGGCGCGCACTCGCTGATCACCTTGACGGCGGTGTCTACGTCACCGTCGGTCAGATCGGCGCGAGCGGTAAGCCGGATGCGGGAGATGCCGTCCGGCACCGACGGCGGCCGGAAGCAGCCCACCCGCACTCCCTGTTCGGCACAGCGCGCGGCCCATTCGACGGCCTCCTCCGGCGTCGGCGCCTGCACCGAGACCACGGCGGCCTGCGGCTCGCTGACCCGGAAACCGTTGTCCCGCAACTGAAAAGCCAGATTCGCGGTGTTCGTCAGCACCTTCTGGGCCAGCTCCGGTTCGGACTTGAGCACACCCAGCGCGGCCAGCGCGGCGGCCGCGGCGGCGGGTGCGAGCCCGGTGTCGAAGATGAAGCTGCGGGCGGTTTCGACCAGATGCTTGATGACCCTGCGTGGTCCCAGCACGGCACCGCCCTGCGCACCGAGTGACTTCGACAGCGTGACGGTGGCGACGACGTCGGGTTCCCCGGCGAGGCCTGCCGCGTGCAGCGCACCACGGCCGCCCTCGCCAAGCACGCCCAGCCCGTGCGCGTCGTCGACGAGCAGGGCCGCGTTGTGCTCGCGGCAGATCGCGGACAGCTGGTTCAGTGGAGCGAGATCACCGTCCACCGAGAACACCGAATCCGTGACCACCAGCGCCCGCTCCTTGCGGCGCGTCGCGAGTGCGTGCTTGACCGCGTTCGGATCGGCGTGTGCGACGGCGGCGACGTCGGTGCGGGCCAGCCGGCAGCCCTCGATGAGCGAGGCGTGGATGTACTTGTCGGTCACGATGGCCGATTCGCCCCCCGAGAGCGTGGTGACGGCGCCGAGGTTCGCGGTGAAACCGGAGGAGAACACCAGCGCCGCCTGGAAGCCGCAGAACCGCGCGAGCTCGTGCTCGAGTTCGGTGTGCAGCTCGGTGGAGCCGGTGACGAGGCGGGAACCGGTGGATCCGGCGCCCCAGCGAAGGGCGGCAGCGGCGGCGGCACCCGCGACGCGCTTGTCCCTGGCCAGGCCGAGGTAGTCGTTCCCGGCGAGGTCCAGTTCGTCACTGACCGAGGGCCGCGGCCGGAGCTTGCGCGTCAGCCCGGCCTTGGCCCGCTTTTCGGCCTCCGTGTCCAGCCAGTCGAACACCCGCTCATGTCCATCCACGCCCTGCATCCTCTCAGGTGCCCGGAAACGCCTGCGGTGGCCACCGTCACGCGATGGCCACCGCAGGTTTGTGCAGGTGTTGCTGTCAGTCGCGGGTTCGCCGCGCGGGGCCACGGCCGGAGCCGTTGCGGCGCGGGCGGAACCCTTCGCGGGACTGACGGTGCGCGCCGAAGCCGCGGCCACGGTCACCACGCGGGCCGTTGCCACGACGCGGCTGCGGCTCACGACGCCGCTCGGCCACCGGCTCGCCGCTCGGCTCGCGGGCCCCGGTGATCTTGCCCAGCTCGACGTCGCCGGGCCTGACCACGGCCGACCGTGCCCGCACACCGGCGCGCTCGGTCATCCGCCGGACGGTGCGGCGCTGGTCGTGGGTGACCAGCGTGACCACGGTGCCCGAAGCGCCGGCACGAGCCGTGCGGCCCGCGCGGTGCAGGTAGTCCTTGTGGTCCGCGGCCGGGTCGACGTGCAGCACCAGGCTCACGTCGTCGACGTGGATACCGCGCGCGGCGACGTCGGTGGCGACCAGCACCGGGGTGTGGCCTTCCTTGAAGTCGGCGAGCACGCGGTTGCGCTGGCCCTGCGTCTTGCCGCCGTGGAGCGCACCCGCGGCCACACCCTTCGCGCGGAGCCGCTCGGCGAGCCGGTCCACGTGGTGCTTGGTGCGCACGAACATGATCGTGCGGCCCTCGCGGGCACCGATCTCGGTCACGATGGCCTGCTTGTCCTGGTGGGTCACCTGGAGCACGTAGTGGTCCATCGTGTCCACGCTCGCCGTGGCGGGCGCGACCGAGTGCTCGACCGGGTCGGTCAGGTAGGCGTCGACGAGCTTCTTGACGTCGCCGTCCAGCGTCGCCGAGAACAGCAGCCGCTGACCGCCGGGCGGGGTCAGGTCCAGGATCTCGCGGACCTGCGGCAGGAAGCCCATGTCGGCCATCTGGTCCGCCTCGTCCAGGGCGATGAAGTTCACATCGGAGAGCACGCAGGTGCCCTGGCGGACGTGGTCGGACAGCCTGCCGGGTGTGGCGATCAGCAGGTCGACACCGCGGTGCAGGACATCGGCCTGGCGGGTGAAGGCCATGCCGCCGACCGCGGTGCGGCACCACAGGCCCATCGACTTGGCCAGCGGGGAGAGTGCGTCGGCGACCTGCATCGCCAGCTCGCGGGTCGGTACGAGGACCAGCGCCCGCGGCCGCTTTGAGCGGGCCTTGCCGCCGCCGAGCCTGCCCAGCAGGGCCAGGCCGAAGGCGAGCGTCTTGCCGGACCCGGTCTGGGCACGGCCCAGTACGTCGCGCCCGGCCAGCGCGTCGGGCAGGGTGGCCGCCTGGATCGGGAACGGCGCATCCATGCCCGCGTCACGCAGCGCGTCCAGCAACGGCTGCGGAAGGTTGAAGTCGGCGAACGAAGTCACCGACGGGGACTCGATAGTGATGCTCACTAACTGCCTCTCGGACGTGGCACGTCACAAGGAGGCCCAAATGCCCGCGCGTGCGCGGCGAAGTGTTGTCCTGGGCGTTCACAGGGACGGACCCGGCGCGTTTCACGCCGTTGGTGGGTGTGGATTACCGCGAGCCTTCCGTTGGCTTGGCCGCGAAGAACAACACTTGTCCACGCCGCCGGTTGCGGTCTGTGATCAGTTTAGCGGAGTGACGCGGGTTACCGGAGACCGGCCCGTGCTTGGAGCCGGGCGACGAGGCCGGGCACGTCGATGTCGAGTCCGCGTGAAGTAAACCAGCCCGCCAGATTCGCCGCGTCGCGGGCCAGGAACTCGGGGCCGCGCGGGTTGGCGAACACGTCGACGACCTGGGGCAGGTCGATCAGCATCAGCCGCCCCTCGTGCACGAGCACGTTGTAGGCGGACAGGTCGCCGTGCGCGAGCCCTTCCCCGGCGAGCAGCTCCATGGCCTTGACCGCCTGCCCGTACAAGGAGGCGAGTTCGTCGGGATCCGGGCGCAGCTGCGCGAGACGAGGTGCGGCGCTCCCGTCGTCGTCACCGAGGAACTCCAGCAGCACCTCGGTTCCGTTGCGCTGAACGGGGTAGGGCACCGGGGCGCCCACTGTCCACAAGCGACAGAGCGACTGGAATTCGGCGACCGCCCACTGCTCGGCGATCAGGTTGCGCCCGAACCCCGTCCGGTTGGCCATGGCACGCGTCTCGCGGGAACGCCGCATCCGGCGGCCCTCCAGATAGCCGCTGTCGCGATGGAACTGGCGGTGTTCGGCGGCGCGATACCGCTTGGCGGCGAGGACACAGTCGCGGTCCTGCTCCGGCACCCCGCGCCGGAGCAGATGCACGTCGGCTTCCTTGCCGGTCTTGAGCACGCCGAGTTCGGTGTCGACGGCGGCGAGATCGGTGACCAGCCAGTCCGGGTAGGGCTGGGGGCCGCGTTCGCCGGTGTCCCAGGTGGAGTAGCGATCCCCGCCGCCGGGGACCGCGGTGTCTTCGTCGTCGGTTCGGGCCAGCCGGGCGCGTTCGTATTCGGTGAGGCGGCCGCGGCGGGTGTAGGTGTCGTCGTCGAAGCGACGGTCGCGTTTACGCATTTCGGTGGTTGGCTCCTGGTGAGGTGCCCCACCGTGCGTGGTTACCGGGGTGGGGCGGGCGGACGGGTGCTGAGGGCAGGGCCGAGCACGAAGACGGCCATCGGACTCCTCCTTCCGCCGTTCCTCTCCGGACGCGCCGATCATCCTGGACCGGTGGCCCCGCCCGCAATCGATTTACGCCGGCGTGTGCGGGAGACTGGCGGGCGTGCGCGTGATCGTGATCGGATCGGGCATCGGCGGAGCCAGTGCCGCCTACCAGCTGGCGCGGCGCGGTGCCGAGGTCGTGGTGGTGGACGAGGAGCGGCCCGGGGTCGCGACGGAGGCCGGGGCGGGGATCGTGTGCCCGTGGACGTCGCGTGCGGGTGAGGAGCATTACGCCCTCGCGTCGGTGGCCGCCGCGTTCTATCCGGCTCTGGTGGAGTCGCTGGCGGAGGACGGGATCACCGACTCGTCGTTCGAGATCGTCGGTGGCATGGTCGTTTCGGCGGACGAGCGCGAGCTGGACGACGCGTATGGACGGGTGACCAGGCGCGCGGCCCCGGAAGCCGGCGAGGTGCGGCGTCTCGACCCGGCGCAGGCACGCGAGCTGTTCCCCGCATTGGCGCCGGAGCTGGGCGCGGTGCACGTCTCCGGCGGCGGGCGGGTCGATGGCCGTCGCCTGCGCCGAGCCCTGCTGACCGCCGCCGCGAAGCGCGGGGCGTCGCTGTTGCCGGGCCGCGCGGAGCTGTTCGAGGCGGGCGGGGCGGTCGAAGTGCGCGTCGGCGGAACGGTGGTCGACGCGGACAAGGTGGTGGTCGCGGCCGGTGCGTGGAGCGCGGAGTTGCTGGCGCCGCTGGGCGTGTCGCTCGCGGTGGCGCCGCAGCGGGGTCAGATCAGCCACTTCGGACTGCCCGGGGTGGATACGGGCACGTGGCCGGTGGTGCTGCCGGTGTCGAGCCACTATCTGCTGGCGTTCGCGGACTCCCGCGTCGTCGCCGGCGCGACCCGGGAAACCGGATCGGGTTTCGATCACCGTGTGACGGCGGCGGGTCAGCGCGAGGTGCTGGAGCACGCGCTGTCGGTCGCCCCGGGCCTGGCGGACGCGACCCTGCTGGAGACCCGTGTCGGCTTCCGTCCCGCCACCCCGGATCAGCTGCCGCTGCTCGGCCCCCTGGACGGCTACCCGGACGTTCTCGCGGCAACGGGCTTCGGCGCGTCCGGCCTGACACTGGCGCCGTACGCGGGCGCCCTCATCGCGTCCCTCGCCACGGGCGAGCAGGTACCGGTCGATCTGATGCCCTACCGGCCGGGCCGCCACCGCCCGACGTGACTTCACCGCACCGCGGCGGTTGCCGCTGCGTCGGCGGTTGCCTCGGCTGCCACCGTCTGGGCGCCGCCTCGCCTGCCGTCACCTGGGTGACTCAGCCCCGGCTGCTCCGGTCGCCTGCGTCTCGTCTGCCCGCGACTGCTCCGGTCGCCGGCGTCTCGCCTGCCCGCGACTGATCCGGTTGCCGCTGCCTCGCCTGCGTGCGACCGCCTCGGTTGCCGTGGTCTCGCCGGTCGCTGCCACGCCCGGGTGCGGCCGCCTCGGCCCTCGCCGGTCGCTGCCGCGCCTGGGTGCGGCCGCCTCGGCCCTCGCCGGTCGCTGCCGCGCCTGGGTGCGGCCGCCTCGGCCCTCGCCGGTCGCTGCCGCGCCTGGGTGCGGCCGCCTCGGTTGCCGCCGTCTCGCCGGTCGCCGCCTCGGCCGTCCCCGTCTGGAGTGACCCAGCCCCGCTGCCACGGCCTCGGCCATCGTCTCGGCGGCCAACGGGCGGCGTCACTCAGCCCGGCCGCCTCGGCTGCCCCCTCCGGAGTGATTCAGCCCGGGTGCTATTGCGGCCGTGTCGGGTGTTGCCGCTTCGGCTGGTGCCGTCCGGAGCGCCGTCGTCCGGAGCGCCAGTGTCCGGGTGCCGCCGTCCTGAGTGTCCCAGTCGGGCTGCCGCCGTCCTGACAGTTGCCGTCCGGCCTGTTACTCCTGGCCGCCGCCGCACCCGGAGCGAGTCAGACTTCGGTGATCATCTCGAGTTCGAGGTCGCCGGTACGCTCGACGTGCAAGCCACCGCGGGTGGCCGTGCGCAGCAGACCCTCCACAGTAGAGGGTTCCCGGCCGGCCTTCGCCAGAACCGCGGCGAGCTTTCCCTTGTAGGCCTTGTTGTGATGACTGACGGTCCTGCCGCCGGGAGTCACCACGCGCACCGTGACCGCGCCGGGGATACGGGCCAGCGCGGCGTAGGCGCCGGAGCGGAGGTCCACGATCAACTCGTCCAGCCCGCCGAAGATCGGTTCGAGCACGGGCCGCCACAGTGAGCGCAGCGTGCCGAGAGAGGGTAGGGAGCTGCCGCCGGAGAGCCGGTAGCCAGGGATGCGGTCGGCTCCGCGTGTGATGCCGAACAGCGCGGAGGCCACCGCGAGCCGCTGCTCGGCCTTAGCGAGCTGGGATTTGGTGAACGAGCCGACGTCGAGGGCGTCGTAGAGGACACCGGTGTAGCGCTCCAGCGTGGGCAGCGTGGGGGAGGACCAAAGTGCGGCGTTGCGGGCGACCTCGTCCTCTTGGCGGGGCGAGAGGTCCAGCGCTTTGAGGCTTGCGGGGACGTCGGCCGCGAGGTCGACGAGTGCGTCGGCGATCTTCCGCCGCACCGGGTTGAGCTCAGGGAAGGAGTGCGCCTCGAGGTCCAGCGGTGGCCCGTCCCCGCCTGGCGCCTTGGTCTCGGAAGGGGGCAGTAGCACCAGCACGCTCAGCAGGTTAACCGCTCACGAAGTACGGCACGGAAGCCGTCCTCGCGGGTGTCGTCCGGAGCGCGTCGGGGTCGGGTTGTCCTGATGCGATGCTCGCCGCCGCAGGCATGGCCTGCGGGCTGGCAAAGCGGGCGTGACCAGGATGAACAGCTTGTCCCGGTGCCCGCGACGGCAGCCGGATTCGGGTGGTGTGGGCAGAGCGGACGCGGGGTCGGGAGGGCAGTGGGGTGAGGCCGGTGCCGGCGCCCGGCGGCCACTGCTTTACTTCAAGTATGGAACCCAGTGGGTCACTGAAGCTCCGGTATGCCGTCGCGACCGATGTCGGGCAGCGGCGGGATGCGAATGAGGACTCCGTCTACACCAGCTCGCGGCTGCTTGCCGTCGCTGACGGCATGGGTGGTCATGTGGCCGGCGAAGTCGCCAGCTCAGGCGTTATCGCGGCGATCACCGAGCTGGACCAGCGGCTCGAGGATGGGTCGGCTCCGGAGGATCGCGCGGAAGCCCTTGGTGAAGCAGTGGCGGACGCGGTGCGCCGGCTCACCGAGCTCGCGGAGGAGGACCCCGCGCTGCAGGGGATGGGGACCACGCTGACCGCGCTGCTGTGGGAGGGCGACCGTTTCACGGCCGCGCATGTGGGCGACTCCCGCGGGTACCGGCTGCGCGATGGGGAGCTGGCGCAAATCACGCGTGATCACACTGTGGTGCAGGAGCTCGTCGAACAGGGCCGGATCACGCCCGAGGTGGCGATGACCCACCCGAGCCGTTCAGTGCTGACGCGGGCGCTGCAAGCCGGCGGTGCTGTCGACCCGGACCTGTTCGCGGTGGAGGTTCGCGCGGGTGACCGGTACTTGCTCTGCTCGGACGGCTTGTCGGACGTGGTCGCGTTCGACACCATCCGGGAAACCCTGGCGGCGGTCACCGACCTGGACGCGGTGGTCCGGAAACTGGTCGAACTGGCGAACGAGGCCGGCGGTCCGGACAACATCACCTGCGTGGTCGCGGACGTCGCCTGACCGACTCGCCGTGCCCCGCGGACTGCGGACGGCTCGCGCTCAGGCCGGAATGGTCGCGCTCGTGGGTTGTGCCGAAGCCGCGGCTCGCGCTCGGGCCGCGATCACCGGAAGCTGGACGGCGCAGGACCCCGGCACGCCTCGTGGCTCGGCACGCGAACTCGCGCGATCGGGACCCTGCCGCGCCGATCGAGGACAACGAACACGGCGATGCCAGCGCAGCCGCTGAGCCAGTCGGACACCGTGCTTGCCTGCCCTGGGCGCCGGTGATCAGCGCGGCCTGCCGCTTGATCCTGGCCACAACCGGATGTGGGCTCGGGGACGCTCCGCTGTTTAGACTTTGGGCGTGCGGGGGCAGCCTCAATCTGCCCCCGCACGCTTTCAGCAGTGCATTCTTAGGCGGCCGCGAACCTCATTCGACGCCGGGCGACATCGATTTCAGCGATGCGCACCGGCACGGTCGCGCCGTTCTCGGGCTCGGTTGCCCACTCGGTGTGCGGCAGCAGCCCATGAATGCCCGGCGCGGCCGCCAGCAGGGCACCGAAGGGCGCCACTCTGGTCACCGTCGCGGAGAGGACGCTGCCGTCGCCATGGGCGGCCAGGAATGCGTTCCATTCCGTGGATCGAATCATGTTCACCTCCTTCCGCGGTCTCAAAGTTCGGTGAGAACACGAAGGAGGGGCGGGCCCCTGGCCCGCCGGAGGGTCACGGCGTGGCCGGGAACCTTGTCTGCTCACGGCTTGTCGCCGACCCGGCAGTCACGAAGCCACCCTAGCAACGAGCCGCCGGAACCTTCAACGGCTCGCACCGATGTTGCTGTCTGCGTATCGTGCCGGACGTGACAAGCATCGAGCCCGAAAAACTCTGTCCGCGGCCGCAACTTGTCCGCTCCGGCTGGATAGACCTGTGCGGTCGGTGGGCGTTCGCGTTCGACGATGACGGCCGGGGTGTCGCCGAGGGCTGGCACACCGGTGCCGTTCCGTTCGACCAGGCCATCACGGTGCCGTACCCGCCCGAATCGGAACTCTCGGGAATCCATGCGCCGGAGCCGCATGCTGTCGTGTGGTACGGCCTGGAGTTCGAAGCGCCACCCCTGACTCCCGGATACCGGCTCCTCCTTCACTTCGGCGCCGTCGACTACGCCGCGACGGTCTGGATCAACGGCATTCCCGTTGGCGGACACGAAGGCGGGCACACCCCCTTCTCCTTTGACATAACCGACGCGCTCAAGCCTGGCACCGCTGGACAGTCCATTGTGGTCCGTGCGGAGGATCATCCCGGCGACGCGACGCAGCCCCGCGGCAAGCAGGACTGGCAGGACGAACCTCACGACATCTGGTACCACCGCACGAGCGGAATCTGGCAGCCGGTGTGGGCTGAGGTCGTGCCCGCGCTGCACCTGAGCCGGCTTCACTGGACGCCCGACGTGTTGTCGGCGTCGGTCACCTGTGAAGGTGAACTCGCCCGCGACCCCGAAGGTCCCGTGACGATCCTGGTGACCTTCAAACACGACGACGAGATCCTTGCCGAGCAATCCGTTCGCGTCGATCGACGGTGTTTCCGTTTCGACGTGAGTGTCGCCGCTCTCGCGCACGGCCAGGACCGCAACCGGCTTCTCTGGTCTCCCGAACACCCGGTCCTCATCGACGCGAAGGTTGAGCTGCGGCCGCCACGTGCTCCGATCGATGTCGTTGACAGCTACTTCGGTATCCGGGAGCTCGGCACCGGGGACGGATTGTTTCTGCTGAACCGGGTGCCCTACTACCCGCGCATGGTTCTCCAGCAGGGCTACTGGCCGCAGTCGCATCTCGCCGCCCCCGACGCCGAAGCGTTGCGCCGCGAAGTCGAGTTGATCAAGGAGCTTGGCTTCAACGGCGTCCGGATACACCAGAAAGTCGAGGACCCGCGCTTCCTCTACTGGTGCGACCGTCTCGGCCTTCTCGTGTGGGGTGAAACCGCCAACGCTTACGAGTTCTCGCCCCTCGCTGTCGAACGGCTGACCCGTGAATGGCTGGAAGTGCTGCGTCGCGGTCGCAGCCACCCCTGCATCGTCACCTGGGTACCGATCAACGAGAGTTGGGGCGTGCCCGACATCGCCGGTGTGCCCGCGCAAGCGCATTTCGCGCGTTCGATATACCACCTCACAAAGTCCGTCGACCCGACTCGCCCAGTGATCTCCAACGACGGCTGGGAGATCACCGAAGCCGACATTTACGGAATCCACGACTACTCGCCGAGCGGTACCTCCCTCGCAATTCGTTACGGTGATGTGGATGCGCTGGCCAGGACGCTCGCGACAGGCCGCCCCGGCGGCAGGCGCCTGCTCCTCGATGAGGCCGTGCCGGGTCAGCCCGTGATGCTCACCGAATTCGGCGGTCTCTCGCCGATCCCGACCGCCGGCGAGAACTGGTTCGGTTACTCCACAGTGAGTGATCCCGAGGACCTGGTCCGCAGACTCGACGAACTGGTGTCAGCGGTTCTGGAATCGCCTGCGCTGGCCGGTTTCTGCTACACCCAGTTCTCCGACACCGCGCAGGAACGCAATGGCCTGGTCACCGCCGACCGGAAGCCGAAGGCCGACCCAGCCGAGATCCGCGCGATCCTGACCCGTCATCCGAGGGGCCTAACCGCCGAGGAAGTCAGCGCGTTCCGGGACGCAGCGATGCACAAAGCGAAGCGCGCCGATCCCGCATCCACCGACTGAAATGCGTGGTGTCACGCTCGCACTTCAGTACGCGGCGCGCTGTTTGGTGTATTTCTGGCCGGGGGCTTTGCCGGGATCGGCTCGCCACGAGTGCGACAGGAATGACGAAGCAGACTTGACTGATCACGGTGATGAGCGTCCACATGGCCTTGTCGGCTAGTGTGCGGACACCTGGGCGAACAGTTCGTCAGGAACACGCTCGCCTGTGGGTTCGGTGTGAGCACGGCGTCCACGAGCGTCAACGCGGCTCGTTCGGGCGGTGAAGTAGGGCGCGTTCTGCCGCGAGGCCGCCGCCGTTATGCGTTCTTCTGTTTCAGCGGCCTCGCGGAGCAGGTCGGTTTGCCGCACTGTGTGGTACGTGCTGCCGATAATCGGCCCGGCACGCAACTGCACCAAGCCGGCAGTGCTGCCCGGAACCGCGCCGTTTAGGGCAATCTTGTTCATGACTCCGGCGATTTGACCTTCTTTTGGGGATAAACGGCGCGGGGGCGGGCAGGCGTGATGTCAGGTCGTTCTGTGCTGTGATGACAGGCGTGGACATCGTCCGTTGTTCCTCTCGTGATCTTGCTACCGGCTCGTCGAGCTTTCTTGGTGCTGGCTGGCTTTTGGACAGGGTGGGAGCGGGCTCGATCCGACCCAGGGCGCAATCATCAGCCAGCGGCGTCAGCTGACCGATCTGGCGTACCGTCTCGTCGGCTCCCTCGCAGACGCCGAGGATGTCGTGCAGGAAACGTACGCCCGTTGCTACGCCGTGTCCGTCGAACAGCGGGAAGCCATCGCGTCCCGGGAGCGTGGCTCACCAAGGTAGCCAGCCCAAGTGTGTCTCGACCTGCTCGGCTCGGCGCGGGCCCGGCGGGAACGGTACGTCGGTGACTGGCTTCTGGAGCCGGTACCCGATCCCGTGGAGTGGTCTGCTGGCTCATCGGGCGATGAGCGGTCACACCCCCGCCGGCCAGGTCACTCTCGATGAGTCGATCAGCATGGCATTCCTCGTGGCGCTCGAAGCGATGACTCATGGGGAGCGCGTCGCCTTCGTCCTGCACGACGTTTTCCCCTACTCCTTGGCCGAAGTGGTCGGCACCGTCGGCCGCACCCCAGGGGCCTGCCGCGAGCTGGCGTCGTCGGCGCGCCACGGGATCCGCGCGTCGCAGACAACCACGTCTCCGGCACCCGCGACTCCGATTGCTCGGCGGGCCGGCGTTGTCAGAGACTTCGGGCAGGACTGGGAAGCCAAGAACATCGATGCTCTCGTCAGCCTCCTTGGTCTCGAGGCCACAGCAATTGCCGACGGTGGGGGGCCTCGCGAGGCCCTGGCCCCATCCGATTGAAGGCGCCAAGCAGATCGCGTGCTCGTTTGCCACCATCGCCCGCAGCGGACCGGTCGCACGGATCTTGGAGCGTGCCGTCAACGGCCAGCCGGGCTTCGTCATTCGGCTGGATGCAGTCACGATGATCGTGATGGCGTTCGAAGTCGCGGGGGACCGCATCACACGCATCTGGGGTGTACGCAATCCCGAGAACTCAGGTCGTGGCGCCACTCCTTTGAGTCCAAGACGAATCGGATCCGGCGAGAACCGGTATCCAGAGCTCGCCGGCTCGTCGTGAACTGGCTCCAAACATGGGAGAAATGATCAAGGCAGGTGAAGCGTCCTCCTTTCCTCGGTGAGCCGGGATGAGACCCGCGGGTGCGCCGGTGTCAAGGGGGCGGCGGCGCACCCGCGGGCGTGGGGCCGTCTTCGGGGAAACGGCCCCAAGGCTGACGATCACCGGATCAGTGTCCCCAGGAACAGTGACCGCCCGCCTTGCTTTCGATGCCCGCGCGCGAAGCGTCAGGCGCCATCCCAGATCTGGACCGCGCGCACGACGAACGGTGCGTGCGGCACGAAGGTCCCGTTACCGGGATAAGTCGTGAAATCGCCCTCCGTCGTGCACTCCATGTCCTGGTACACGGTGACGTCCCTGGTCATCCTGTTGGCGAGCGATCTGGCCTCGATCTCATATGGCAGCACGATGCATTCCTCCGGATTGGCCGTGCGAAGATCGAGTCGTTGCATGGAATCGGTGTAGAACTCGCCGGCCCAGGCACAGAACTCTCCCTGCTGGCAGTTGAATTCCGGCCGGTTGGGCGGTGGCGCCTGTTCCGCTTGTGCGACGCCGGAAGCGCCCAGCAGTCCGAGTGCGGCGATAACGAGCATCTTCGGCAAATACGCACGCAGGTTCATGTTTTCCCCTGATGAATTGTGGTGCGGCTCGAGTCGCCGCATCTCCCTCACGCATTCAAGGATGGCTGGCGGACGCAAGCTTGTCAGCACGCATTTCTACTTCTGTGGATAAGTAGTTTCCGTTCGCCTGATCGGGGAATGCTTATCCACAGATCGCGAAACCTGGTTGTACGGCGAGCCGCATCGTGCTAGGCGGCAGGTCCGGTCGATTCGCGGACGACGAGTTCGACGTCCAAAATGGTCGGCCGAGGTGGGCGTTCACCGGCGAGCATGCGCAATGCGAGTTCGCCTGCCACTTGACCTTTGCGCACCAGGTCCTGGCGAACCGTGGTCAACGCCGGCTCGGCCCACAATGCCGACGGCGTGTCGTCGAAGCCCACAATGGACAGCGAACCGGGGACATTGATTCTTCTTTGTTTCGCAACGGCCAGCGCGGCCAGTGCCAGCTCGTCCGACATGCACAGCAATGCGGTAGGCTTTCGATCGAGCAGACCGCTCGCGCCTACCATCGCTTGTTCACGGGAAAGTCCCGACGTCTCCCAAATCGGCACTTCGGCCATGTCGATGCCCGCGCCTGCCAGTGTTTCGAGGTAACCCCGCAGCCGCTCGCGATTATCTCGGAAACGGCTGCCCGCAGCCTCGGCGGAGGTCAACGGCCCACCGCGGGGAGCCGAAAGACACTGCGCGGACAAGATCGCGAACCGGCGGTGGCCGTGGTCGAGAAGGTGGCGCGCGGCCGCGACGGCGCCGCCGTGGTCGTCGACGCCGACTCGTGCCGAACCGGGGACGACGGGCTGATCGATCACGACGAGCGGCAACCCGCGCTGACGTACGGCCCGCAACGCCGGTGCGTTGTCCGCGAGCGAGTACGCCACGGCGAGGTCCGCCTGGGCGGCGAGTACGCGGTCGGCTCGAGGCCCGCCGTCGTCGCCGCCGGGCAACAACAGCAGAGCGTGCCCGCCGGGATCGACGGTCGCGGCGAGCGCGTCGAGGGTGATGGACAGTGCCGGATCGGAGAACGCCGCAGACAGGCCGGTGTCGAGCATGAACGCGATTGCGCCGGTCCGCTGCGTCGCGAGACTGCGAGCGATCGGGTTGGGGCCGGTGTAGCCGAGCCGCTGGGCCGCGCGCAGCACCTCGTCGCGTAACGAGGCGGACAGCTGATCGGGGCGGTTGTACGCGTTCGACACCGTGGCGCGGGACACGCCGACGGCATCGGCCACGTCATCGAGCGTGGGCCGCCGCCGTTCCGTCATCGCGCCAGTTTAAACGGATGGACTTTCTGAAGCGCTTAAGACATTGTGGGAGAGGGAGGTGTGCGATGGTCGACGACCGGATCGCGGTCTTTGTTGTGTTCGCGCTCAACGGAGCCGTCTACGGATCCTGGGCGCCCAGGGTGCCGGCGATCAGCGAACATCTGCATGCCACACCGGGGGCGCTCGGTCTCGCGCTGCTGTGCCTGACGATTGGGATGCTGATCTCGGCCGCCTTGGCAGGCCGTCTGGTCGAACGCGTCGGGGCGAGGGCCGCCATCGTCACCTCGACGCTGTTGTCCGCCGTGCTGCTTCCGTTCCTCGGGTTCGCCGGGAGCGTGCCGTGGCTCGCGGTGGTGCTGTTCTCCGTGGGTGTCGCGGTGGGGCTGCTCGACGTCGCGATGAACATCGGCGCGGTGGGCGTCGAGCGCCGGACCGGGCGGCCGCTCATGCCGGTGTTCCACGCCGGGTTCAGCTTCGGCGGCCTCGTCGCGTCCGCCGCGGCCGGCCTTGCCGCGGCACAGCACTGGTCTCCGCTGCGGCATTTCCTTGTTGCGGGCGCTGTGGTCGTCGTCGCGCAGTTGCTGGTCGTGCACGGACTGCCGCGAACGGTGCCGCGAGCGCGGCAAGACAGGAGCGCTTCCGCCAGAGCCGCGCCGATCCGGCGGCCCGTGCTGTGGTTGCTCGCCGCCATCGCCCTGTGCTCGGCGATCGCGGAGGGCGCGAGTGCCGACTGGTCGGCGCTCCTGCTGGTGTCGACTCAGCAGATCGGGCAGGGCGCGGCGGCGCTGGCGTACTCGGGTTTCTCCCTCGCGATGGCGCTGACCCGGCTCGGCGGCGCGTGGGTGCAACGACGGTTTGGCGCCACGAGGACCCTGGTCGTCGGGGCTGTCCTGGCCGGATGCGGACTGGTCGTCGCGGCTGTGGTGCCGGTTGCCGGGCTCGCGTTCGTCGGATTCGGCCTGGCCGGTGTGGGGCTGGCCGCGTCGTTCCCGATCGCGCTGAGCCTGGCCGGGGCGTCCGGCAAGCGCGCCGACGACTCCGGCGGCGAGCGTGAGATCGCCTTCGTGACGGCGATCGCGTACAGCGGATTCCTCGTCGGCCCACCGATGATCGGCGGAGTCGCCCAGCTGACCTCCCTGTCCACGTCATTCGTCGTGGTGGGGCTGCTCGCCGCGCTGATCGCGCCTACCGCGGTCGGCGCAGGTCGCGCACGTCACCGTGAGCTCACCGCGCCGACTCCCGTTTCCTGAGCCAGGCCTACCCTCGTGGCGTGGAGTCTGAAGCTTCCTCGCGGCGCAAGGTCAGCCTGGCGCCTCTGCTGACCGTCAGCGTGATACTCGCCGCGGTCATCGCCGTCGCGGTGGTCGCGCTGACGGGCGGCGCCACGTACGTGATCGCCGGTCTGCCGGATCCGGGAGTGGTCACGCACTACGGGCTCGGCGTGGTGCGTGTGCTCGCCGACGCGGCGTCGGTGGTGTGCGTCGGTTCGCTGTTGCTGGCCGCGTTCCTGGTGCCGCCGCAGCAGTCGGGGACCGTCGCACGGGACGGGTACGCCGCGCTCCGGACCGCGGGCACGGCCGCGTGGGTATGGTTCGTCGCCGCGATCGCGTCCGTGTTCTTCACTGCGGCGGACGGCGCGGGCAAACCGGTCACCGACCTCTTTTCCCCCGAGGTGCTGCTCGACCTCGTCGACGCGATCGAGCAGCCGAAGGCGTGGCTGGTCACGGCCGCGATCGCCCTGCTACTCGC
>Ga0164243_10003173_pt1 | contig 26490 bp, 17 predicted proteins | sample OricompcompostOP_FD_108781 | JGI IMG/M metagenome (GOLD analysis project Ga0164243, IMG submission 108781) | Organic Plus compost microbial communities from Emeryville, California, USA - Original compost - Organic plus compost (OP) | ecosystem: Engineered > Solid waste > Mixed feedstock >...
GGGCGTTCGGCGTGTTCGCAGTATTGACCGTGCTGCTTGCCGGCTTCGGTGTGGTCAGTGAGCGCATGGGCATGCCCCAACACATCTCGTTCATGCTGCTCGTCCTGGTGGGGGCGGCGGTGATCTCCCTCATGTACCGCGCCCACCTTCTGTGGCGCCTGATTCCCGTTTCTCTGCGTCAGCTCCCACCGCTGGACGGAGGCGTTCAGGAGCAGGAGGGCTGAGCGCACCCGGTTGTTCCACCATGGGCGGACGTGGTTCTCCACGCGCGCGAGCGGATGTCATGCTCAACCGTATCTGGTCCATGGGTCCTGAGGGAATGGGCTCAGAGTGCAGACAGGTCCGGCGGGGCCCCACCTTGATGCGACAAGGATCGGGTCCGATCGCCGAGATCGCATCCGAGGATGTGACCCGCGTCAAGAATCTGCTCCCGGACTACAAAACCGGCTTATAAAATTTTGGTTTAGCAAAGAAAACTCGGTTGCCGCCCCCGACTCTGCTACCTAGAATCCGGCACGTTTTGTAAAACTCGGGGGGTTCAAGCATGGCGAGCCGAAAGGCTACGAGCGGGGCCGTTCGTGTCCCGGCGGCTCTGTGCGTGCTGCCATGGCCAAAACGGATTTGGCCGCCCCACGGCTGCGTTGCTCACTCCCAACGCGACAGTTCTGAGGTAACGGGTCGCTGTACCAGCGGCGCGCAGCCGGGCGCGTGCTGGTAGCTGTGGTGGGCCGTGCCATGACGTGATGACGAAAGTGCATCCGCTCCTTCAGGGCGCACGTGACTTGAGAGAAGAGTAAATCGTAGCCGGGCTATGCGAGACCAAATTGCCTAACAGCAGACGCCGCCGAATACTTGTATTGACCCCGCGTGATCCATACCCGGTCGTGGGCGGCGACCGCCTCCGCATTCATCGGCTCGCTCGCGAGCTGGCGCGACGCTTCGAGCTGACGCTGCTTACGTTCTGCGAATCAGAGGAACAGAAGCGGGCGCCGCTGCCCCAAGACGGTGTGTTTGCGCACGTCCATCGCATCGTGCTGCCTGCCTGGCGTTCGTGGCTGAATGTTCTGCTTGCGTTACCAGGGCGGCAGCCGCTTCAGGTGGCGTACTACCAGAGCGGCGAGTTTCGCAAAGCCGTCGAGGCACTCGCTCCCTCGCACGATGTCGTGCTGGCCCACCTTGTCCGTACCGCGGACTATGTGCGGGACATGCGGACCATCCGCTTGCTGGAGATGACCGACGCCATCTCCATGAGCATGAAACGTGTCTCCTCGACGAAGCTCGGGTACTTCGACCTGCGCCGGTTCGTGTACGCGGTAGAGTCGGGCCGACTCGCCGATTACGAGCGAGCGGTCGTGCGGGATTTCGACCTCGTCTCACTCAATTCCCCGGTTGACCGCTCGTTCCTGTTCAATTCGCAGGACGACTGCGAACGCCACGTCATAGTGGCTCCGAATGGAGTGGATCTGCCGACTGCGCTACCGCCCCCGATCACGGCGCGGCGCCCCGACGAGATCGTGTTCGTCGGCAATCTTTACAGCCTGCAAAACTTCGATGCCGCCTGGTTTTTTGCAGAGCATGTGTTGCCTCGAGTCCGGGAGCGCCGCCCGGGGGCGTACCTCCGCATCATCGGTCCGATCCGCAAGTGGGCTGCCAAAAGGCTGGCCGGCCTTCCTGGCGTGCATGTGGAGGGCTTCGTACCGGATCTCACGCTTGCGTTGTCAACGGCGCGGGTAGGCGTGTGTGCCGCCCGCATCTGTTCTGGCATGCAGAACAAGCTGCTGGACTACTTCGCGAACCGTATCGCGGTTGTGTGTTCGAGCAATGCCTTCGAGGGGCTCGAGGCTCGTGTCGGTGAGCAATTGCTCCTGGCGGACTCACTCGAGGACTGGGTGAACCATATTGTGCGGCTCCTCACGGATGATCTGCTGGCCCAACGGCTAGCCGATGCGGGCCGCACGCTCGCGGGCGAGCACTATCGCTGGGCGCGCTGCGCGGCTCCCCTTATGGCGCGGCTCGAGCACCTTGTGGTCGAGCGCTTGGCGTGCGCGCCTGCGAAAGCCCTGGTCCCTCCACCGGTTCCTTCGACATGGACCGAGATCGACGCACCGCGTTCCAAATCCAGCGCGATGTGATTTACGCGCTACTCCTGCGTGAACTGATCGCGCGATTCGGCAAGAGTCGAGTGGGGCTCATGTGGGTGCTGATCGAGCCCGTAGCGCACCTGGTATTCCCGATCCTGATATTTGGGTTCGTGCGCGAGCGCGTCGTTCCCGGCATTGAATACCCGGTGTTCCTTGCATACGGATTTCTGCCGTTTCTGCTCTTCAAAACCATCTGTCTGCAAACCATGGACGGGACTGCGGCCAGCCGCGGGGTGCTGTCTTACCGGCAGGTGCTGCTGATGGATGTGTTTGTGGCGAAGATGCTTGCGTACTGCGCCATCGAATCCGTTGTTTTCATCACCGTGTTATCCGGGCTTGCCATGTTCGGGTTCGACGTGCTGCCCCAGCACCCCGTGGAACTTGCCGGCACGCTCGTCCTTACGGTGCTGCTCGCATTCGGTCTCGGGATGCTTTTTGCGGCAATGAGCAGCGTGGTCCCGGACGCAAAGTCCGTTATCCGCGTGCTGTTCATTCCGCTGTATTTCCTCTCCGGCGTGCTCTTTCCGCTGTCGCGCCTGAAGGAGGAGTGGGTGGACTGGATCGCCCTCAATCCCGTTGCACACCTTGTGGATATGTCTCGTCTTGCCGGAGTTGCGCACCATGAACCCATGCGCCAGCTCAGCATCGGCTATCCGCTGGCGCTTGCAGTGATCACGCTGTTCATCGGTCTTGCGTTGTACCGGCTGCGCTACCTCTCGCGGGTGACCATGTGATTCGGCTGGAGAATCTCACGAAGTCGTACATGACGCTGCGGGGGCGAAAGACCATCTTTCGCAACTTGAGTTTCGAAATTCCGTCTGGCGTGAACGTGGGGATCATCGGCCGCAACGGCGCGGGCAAGTCAACGCTCATGCGCCTGCTGAGCGCTGTGGATCTTCCCGATTCCGGAAAGATTGTCACAGGCGCAAGTCTATCGTGGCCGGTGGGCCTGAGCGGTGGCATGCAGTCGACGCTCACGGGGCGAGAGAACGTGAAGTTCGTGTGCCGCATTCTTGGAATGCGTGGTGCTGTCATGCGCGAGAAGGTGCGCTACGTTCAGGAGTTCGCGCAAATTGGCGAATACTTCGATCAGCCGGTGGCGACGTATTCCTCCGGAATGCGTGCACGGGTAGCTTTCGGCACCAGCATGGCTTTCGATTTCGACTATTACCTCATCGATGAAGTGATGTCCGTTGGCGATGCAACTTTCAAGGCCAATAGCCGCAAGGTGTTCGCGGAGCGCTTGCAGAAATCCAGAGTGATACTCGTTTCACACAACATGGGGCTTATCCGGCGGATGTGCGACGTGGTAGTTCACCTCGATCGTGGGCAGGCCACGCTGTACACCGACGTCAACCAGGGGATTGCAGCGTACGAGAAGGCGGGTGGCATGCAGTGAAGCGGATTCTTTCACTGCTCAATGCGCGGAACCTGCGCATCGGCATCATCGCTGCACCGGTGGTGCTCGCGGCACTCTATTTGTGGCTGTTCGCGGCGGATCGGTACGTTGCGGAGTCCGTCATCGCTCTGCGCGACAGCGGCGAGCGGCCAATGAGTATCGACCTCGTGTCCACCCTGTTTGGTGGAAGCGCGCCTGCGGCGCGCGCGGACGAAATGATGCTCGAGGCACATATCCTGTCGATCGACATGCTGCGCCGGGTGGACGAGAAACTTTCCCTGCGCGAGCACTTCAGCGCGCCGCGCGCGGACTGGATTTTCCGCCTTTCGCGCCGGGCGACTCAGGAAGAGATGCTGGAGTATTTCCGCAGCCGCGTGGAAGTCGTGCTGGATGAAGATTCCGGGTTGATCACGGTGCGCACGCAAGGCTTCACTCCCGAGATGGCGCAGGCGCTTAACCGCGAGCTCATCGCGCTGGCCGAGCGGTTCATCAATGAAAGCTCGCACCGTGTCGCACGTGAGCAGATGGCCTTCGCGGAAGGCGAGCTCGTCAAGGCGCAGGGTGAGCTCGACAAGGCGAAGGCGAATCTGCTGGCCTTCCAGAGCAAGCATGGTGTGCTGGACCCCGTCGCGCAGGTGGTCGCGAACAGCGGCCTCACCGCGGAGCTGCAAGCCACACTCGCGCGCCAGGAAGCCGAGTTGAAAGGCCTCCTCGGCTACCTGAATGAAGACGCACATCAGGTCAAGGCGTTGCGTACACAGATCGACGCGACCCGTGCGCAGCTCGCTGTAGAGAGCCGCCGTGGGATAACAAACTCGACCGGCGCGAGTCTCAATGTTCTCGCGGGCGAATATCAGGAGCTTCTGGCGCGAGTGCAGTTCGCGCAAGACGCGTACAAACTCGCACTCACCGGTGTCGAAACCGCCCGCATCGAATCCACTCGCAAGCTGAAAAGCGTGGTGCTCGTGGAATCGCCGGCGAAGCCGGAATCGCCGGAGTATCCGCGCCGGGTTTACACGCTTTTCGCTCTGCTCATCGGGCTCACGCTGCTCTACGGAATCGCGCGGCTCGTGGTGGCGACTATCGAGGATCATCAGGAATGACATGCACCGTTTCAGCCAACTCTTGCCGAATGCTGTGCTGGTTCGCAGCCCTCGCGCTCGTGCTGGCGGCGCCTTGGTGCATGGCGCAGAGCGCGCGGACCACCGAGCAGATTCTCACGAATTCGAGCGCTGTCGCCGAAACCGCACGGCGCGCGCAAGCAGCCAGGAACGCGCAAGCGACCAGTCAGGTGCAGTCGCAGATACCGCAGCAGATAAGCATTCCTCCGGTGCCGAATGAAGCGCCCGTTGCAGATGCCGCTGCGTTGCTTGGCGTTCAGCCGGAGCCCGCAGGTGCTCAGACGATGTTCGGGGAGCAGCTCTTCCAACCCGGACCACAGCGTAGTTTCGGCGCGAGCTTCAATCCGGACTACACGCTCGCCATCGGAGATCGCGTAGTCCTTCGGATGTGGGGCGCGTATGCCTATGAGGCAGTCCAGCTCGTAGACCCCCAAGGTAATGTCTTTCTACCCAACGTGGGGCCGGTCCATCTCTCTGGCGTACGCAATGCCGACCTGAACACTGTAGTGAGCTCGGCCGTTCAGCGCGTGTATCGGGACAACGTGGAGGTGTACGCGTCGCTGGATGCTTCGCAGCCCGTCCGCGTGTTCGTCACGGGGTTCGTCCGTGCTCCCGGCCAGTACGCCGGCGTTGCTGCGGAATCTGTGCTCGGATACCTGACGCGTGCAGGAGGCGTGGATCCGGAGCGCGGAAGCTACATCGACGTGCAGCTTCTGCGCGGTGGGCAGATACGTGCGACCTTCAATCTTTACGATTTCCTGCTACAGGGCCGATTGGAGCCGGTTCAACTGCAGGACGGCGACACGATCGTCGTTGCCGGCCGGCATAACGCGGTCTACGTGACGGGAGACGTCTTCAACCCCTATGGCTTTGAGTTTCCCGGCGAGCAGATTTCGGCCGAAGAACTCTTGCGGCTTGCGCGCCCAAAGCCGGGCGCCACGCATGTCAGCGTCGTATTCAAGCACGGTCTGCGGCAAGTGGGCGAGTACTACGCGCTCGACCAGCTTGCGGGCGTAATGCTTTCCGCCGGGGACCAGATCTCGGTGGTATCTGACCGGTCAGTCGAGACGATTCTCGTGCGGGTGGATGGAGCAATCGACAGCTCCCGCGTCCTGACACTTCCGTACGGCGCGAAGCTTCGCGATGCGTTGGCACTCGTCAAGCCGAAACCGCAGGCGCGCATGGAAGCCGTACAGCTTTTCCGCGCGTCGGTGGCCGAGCGGCAGAGGGAAATGCTCGAAGTGTCCTTGCGGGTACTGGAAACCTCTGCCCTGACCGCGCGCTCGGCAACGAACGAGGAATCATCGCTTCGTGCCCAGGAAGCGGCCCTCATCACGCGTTTCGTGGAGCGTGCCCGTACCGTAGAACCAAAAGGGCAGGTGGTGCTGGCGGACCGCAGTGGTGCCATGGATACGCTGCTCGAAGACGGCGATGTCCTCGTCATACCCGAGCAGACGTCTGTCGTAATGGTGCACGGAGAAGTCACACTTCCGAACGCGATAGCGTACGACCGGCACTCGTCCGTTGCAAACTATGTGCGGCTCGCTGGCGGGCCGACTCAGCGAAGTGCCTACACGCGCATTCTCTTGATTCGGCAGGACGGCACAGTGATCAACGACGTGCGCGCCCAACCGCAGCCCGGGGATGAGATCATCGTGCTGCCGAGGGTGGGCACGCGGAATCTGGAGGTCGCCCGCGGCATTACCCAGATCCTCTACCAGATTGCCATCGCGGCGAAAGTCGCGCTCGATCTGTGATGGACAATCACATGCAGGCACAGCCAGCGCATGAGAAGCCACCTTCATTCGAGGACGCCTACTGGCAGGCGGCGCTGGATACTGCGCTTCGTGCTGCCGGCGAAGCGGAATGCGTGCTCGTGCCTGCGGAGTTCCTGCCGTTCCATCCACGGTTTGCACCGCTCGAGTACTCCTGGGGCTTCGAGAATTTTGTACGGCTCGCGTGGTGCTGTTCGAAGGACGATGTCGATCGCTTGGCACCGTGGGTGCATACGGTGCAGGCGGCTTACTGCTGGTCGAACGAAGTGTTCGTCATCGGAGGCAACTTCCGCTGGGCTCGCGCGGCGGACGCGGAGAGCAAGCGGCACCTGAAAGCCTGGCACGAGCGCGTAGCACGCTACCGCAGGGGCATGCCCGCCCGTGAGCTGCGCGTTCGTCCTGCTGCTCAACGCGCTGGACACGACGCGCGCAAAGCAACCGGCAGGCGCGTGCTGCTGGTCGGCGCGTCGGGAATGGGGAACGTCGGTGACGATCTGCTCGCGCACGTGCTTGCGGACATGTTTACTGGCTGCGACGTTCGCGTGGACTTTTCGGGGCCCGATATCGACCCTCTGCACGTTGCCAAATACGATGCAGTGATCGTAGGTGGTGGCGGCCTTGTCTACGCAAGCCGCGACGGTGCGAACGAGTGTCAGAATCTTGCGAACTACCTGAAGTTCGGCCCGATTGGGCGGCACCTGCGCATACCCGTCGCACTGATCGGAGTCGGGGACCAGGATCACGCCGGGGGTATTCGTGCGCACGCTCTTACCGAGATGTTCGCGCGCAATACGCTTTCTCAGTTCCACGTGGTGACCACGCGTGACGCGTCGTCCGCGGCGTTGCTCGAATCGCTCGGCGCGAACAAGCCACAGGTGGGGTGTGATTTGCTGTTCGCCTGGTTGGCGCGCGCGCGTGAAGCTGTTCGGCCCAGCGCGGATCAATCGCGGCGTCTTGGCCTTGCTGGCGAGTTCTACCGATATTCGGTGTTCTCGAAAGGTTTGGGCGATGGCACTGGCCCATTGGCCAGGTGCCTCAAAGAGCGCGAGTTCGATCTGCTCGTGATGTCCGACGACGACGTGCCTCATGCACAGCGCCTGAGAAAGGCTTTGCAGCGCGCGGGCGCCACGGGCTCGATCGTGGATTTGCGGGGCCTGAAGTTCGATGCGCTCGTGTTTGTGTTCGCGTCCTTGAGCGGGCTGATCACGACGCGTTTTCATGGGCTGGTGTTTGCGGCTATGACGGGCACTCCCGTGCTCGCGCTGGACGTACCCGAAGGCAAGCTCGCGCGGCTTACGCACGATCTGGGCGCTCCAGGCCTCCTGCTTGCCGAGGGTTCAGTGGAGAACAGCATCGCGAGGATTGCAGCAGCGCTGGATGGTACGTTGGAGCGTGCACCCGCAGAGCGGGTGGAGCTGCTCGCGCAGCAGGCCGATATTCATGCGAGGGCAGCGCGCACGCTCGTGAGCACGCCTTTGCGAGTTCGCCTGCACCGAGGTTTCGGTAGCTCTGCTCATTCTGCTGCAATCGTGACCCCCGCTCCGCGCATTGCCCGTACCCTGCAGCGTGTATCGGCCGAGGCGCTCGAGCGGGACGGCGGTATCCAGTTGTGTTGGGCGGCGTCCTCCGTGGAGACGCGAGGCTTCGCGAACCTCGGCGATTCGCTGAGCGCGGTCGTGGTCGCCGGCTTGTCCGGGCGCGCGGTGCGGCATGTGGCCTTCGACAAGCGGGCAACCAAGCTCGTGGCCGTAGGCAGCATTGGTCACGCGATTCGGAACGGGGAAGCCGTGGTGTGGGGGAGCGGTGTCTCCATTCGCGGCGGGTTGCTGGCGCAGAACGCGCCGGAGACACAGTACGACGTGCGTGCCATTCGCGGTCCCATAAGCGCGCAGCATTACCGGGATTTCGGAATTCCCGTTCCCGATGTGTTCGGCGACCCCGTGTGGTTGCTGCCCTCCATCGTGAATGAGCCGGTGGAGAAACGATACGAGCTGGGCGTGATCCCGCATATCCAGGATGTGGAGAAGCATCACCCGGATGCACCAGCGCGCCCGGATTCCTTGCGGTACATGGTGGACGAGTCGGATGCGAAAGACGTGGTCGTCATCAACACGTGGCACGAACCCACTTGGGAAGGGTTGCTCGCCAAGTTGCGTCTGATCCGCTCGTGCAAGCGCATCGCTTCGCAAAGCTTTCATGGTGTGGTGATCGCGGAGGCGTACGGCATTCCGGTGCTGAACTTTCGTCACCTGCTCGGCGCGGACAACGGGGCGGTGCGCATCGATCTTGGCCGCGCCTGTACCACTGACCCGCGAGTGTGGGAGTTCTACAAGGGCGGGCGGCGACCCTACTTCCATATGTACAGCCAGCAACGTCATCAGCGCTCCGACTGGGGTGCGGTGGTGCGTGCAATCGATGCCCTGTGGGAGCCGTTCGAGTACGACGCAACGCCGCTGGTGGAAGCGTTTCCGCTTCCGTTGGCATACGACCCGCTGCGTGGGCATGCCCCCTCCCATCAGAATCTGGAGGTACTCCGATTTTGAGCCCGGAAGCCTTTCGCGCAGCGGAGCCCGTTTGCGCGGACACGCCGGTTGCAGTGAGCGCGCTTCGTGGCCGCACCGGCGGACGTCCGTCCGTCGTCATCGACGGGTTCAACCTGAGCCTGGAAAAGGGTACGGGGGTGGCGACGTACGCCCGCAATCTGAGCTTCAGCCTGCGCGACATGGGCTGCGATGTGGGCGTGCTCTATGGCGGAAACTTCTCTGCCGGGCAACCGCCGCTGCTGCAAGAAATCTCGTTCTTCGATCCACCGTCCACGCGGCGCCGTTTGATGCACCGTGTGCTGAGTCAGGCGCGCAGCGCCTTTGCACCGAACTGGAACCGAGCTTTCCGCGTGCCCGTGACGGGCGCGGTGATCACACAGGGATTCCAGTCCCGGTTGCCGTACTTCGACACGCTCTGGAATGCCAAGAACCTGTATGACAAGGCGTCCGTTCAGTTCGAGCTGCTCGGCGTGACGAACCGCGTTTCAATTCCACAGAAGCCCGATCTGTGCCACTGGACGTATCCGTTCCCCGTGCGCATGGCGGGCGTTCCCAACATCTACACGCTGCACGATCTTGTACCGTTGCGCCTGCCGTACACGACGCTCGACAAGAAGGGGCGCTACCTGCGTCTGATGAAATGGCTCTGCCAGACGGCTGAGCACATCGTGACCGTCTCGGAGAACTCCCGGCGCGACATCATCGAACTGCTCGGCGTGGATCCGGAGAAGGTCTCGAATACGTACCAGGCCGTGAGCATTCCCGAAAAGGATCGCGCGCGTCCCGAGGACGACGTGCGGCATGAGATCGAGAACATGTTCGGGCTCGGCTTCAAGGCGTACTTCCTGTTCTTCGGCTCGATCGAACCGAAGAAGAACATCGGACGCATGATCGAGGGGTACCTCGGCAGTGGCGTCGACGCACCGCTGGTGATCGTCGGGGCGCAGGCATGGAAGTACGAGGAGGAGCTGCGGATGCTGCGCGCGGACGAGATCCGCGCCGGGCGTGCGCTGGGCTCGCGGATTATCCTGCTGGAATACGCGCCGTTCTCGATGCTCGTGAACCTGATCCGGGGCGCGCGAGCAGTGCTGTTTCCTTCTCTGTACGAGGGCTTCGGACTGCCGATCCTCGAGTCGATGCTTCTCGGCACTCCGGTGCTGACGTCGAACACCAGCTCCGTGCCGGAAGTCGCCGGGGACGCGGCGTTGCTCGTCGATCCCTACGATACGCGCCAGATTGCCGAGGGTGTGCGCGCGCTGGCGGAGCAGGATGATCTCTGTGAAGAGTTGAGTGCGCGCGGGCGGCGGCAGGCGGCGCTTTTCAGCGAGGCGTCTTATCGTCAGCGGGTGACGGCGGTTTATGAGCGAGTGCTTCACAACTGGGGCTCATCAGTTTCCGCTGCGAGACATGGATGAATCGCCACCAGCACGAAATCCAGGTCCTCAGGGAGCAGCTTGCAGCGCTGCGGCAGCAGTATTCGCGGTGTTCCGGGATCGCATTCGATGTGATCGCCTCGTTCCACGAGACATTTCGCCGGGCATGCCGACAGGACCATGGTGCATTCGACGCGAGCCTGCAACTGTCGGATGTGCTGCTAATTCCATTGAGCGTCAAGCAACAGCAAATAGAAATCAGCCCATCTGACGCGATGCGCAGCGTGATCGCGAGTGTGCTGTGCGCGGACGCCTCCGATGTAGTAGCCATTGAGCTGGAGTTCGAGGGCGGCTGCACTGTCTGGCCCGAGCTCAACCAGAATCACGAGACCGCGGAGTCTCGTGACAATGCCGAAACGCAGTTACGGTCTTTGCAGCTGATCGCCGGCGAGCCAAGACGCCTGCTTGACTGCCTGCCTCACCGGGAAAAGGGGGCGTTCAGGTTACGGCGCATAGGTGGCGAACTATGCCTTCTGCGGCTGGAAATCCGTCCGAAGCTCGCTCCCTGCGAAAGTGATGTGAGCTCAACGAAACTCGCACACGACGGGGATTACGGTCCGCGCAGCCGCCGCTCGCCATACAAAGGGACTCTATGGAAGGCGCTCCAGTTCTGGCGAAATGGAAGAACAGACCTCGCGATGGAGGTTGCCCTCGCGCACGCCAGCGATGCAGAGCGATCGGCGGTTGATCTCCTGCGTGCGACGCTGGTCCCGGACGACGACGCGGCCTGGCTGTCGCACGTGAACAAGTACGTCGAGCAGTTCGCCATTGCCCCGATCCGTCTGAGGCCCGGGAAAGAACCGCGTTTTCTTCGCCTCGACGCGACACCCACGCGAACAGTTTCGAACGGTCCTGTGGTTACGGTGATCATGTCGGCTTTCAATGCCGAAAGTACACTGGAGTTCGCCGCGGGGTCGATACTCAGGCAGAGTTGGCAGCCGCTGGAGCTGATCATCATCGATGATCACAGCTCGGACGATACGTGGCAGATCGCACAACGGATCGAGCGCCTGGATTCCCGCGTAAAGACGTACAGAAACAGCGTCAATGTGGGACCTTACGTCTCGAAGAATCTTGCACTACGCATAGCTACTGGCGCCTATATCACGTGCCAGGATGCGGACGACTGGGCGCACCCGGAACGCATCGAAAAACAAGTCGAGGCGATGCGCGGAAACGGCGGGTTCGCTCCGGCGTGCGTCAGTCGATGTCTGCGGGTCGATCGCAATGGTGCCTTCACGGGCTTCACGCGGGTGGGTCGACAATCGGACGACGGTGCGCTGCAAACCGCTCATGTGACCTGCATGATCGAATCGGGCTTCATGCGCCGTCAGGTCGGCTACTGGGACAGCGTCCGCTTCGGCGCCGATGGCGAGATGCTTGAACGTCTGGAGCGCATACTGGGCGACAGATTCCTGAATATCAGGCAACTCTCACTTCTTGCGCTGGATGGCCCGACCAGTCTGACCAATCACTCGGTGCATGGAATTTCCAGAATCTCCGGATTGTCACCGACCCGGAGAGCTTATCGGGACGGTTGGAGACAGTGGCACGAGACACTGTCCCCCGATAACGCCTACATCGATTTTCCGCAGACTGTCAGGCCCTTCCTTGCACCCGCTGAGTGCGCAGTCTCACCTGACGAGGTCTTGCGTCTGGTGCATGCGCGTGGCGTGAGTGCGTAGATATGCCTTCAGTTATCAGGATTGCAAAAGCCGACGCCTCGCGCGAAAGGTCAGCATCGGGCCGTGGCATGTTTCCGTGTAGTTCACTGACGCATCGCTCGCGCCCGGGAACTTTGTCTGATGAGAACGGATACCTGACTCAACCAGACGCCGCGAGGGGCTCGTGAGTGAGAGATGTAATGCATCAATGCGCGCGAGTGCACCCACGGTATTTCGCACCATGGTGCAGGCAATACGGGGGCTGCAGCCCAGGTCGAACCCTGCCACTGAACTGATGCACGGCCATGTCAAATCAAGTAATCAAGAGTGATAACCAGGCCACTGTTACCTATGGGGCCGTCCAGTTCCGATTCGCGCACATTGATCCGAGCGATCACATCTTCTCGGTCTTGAAGTCTACTGGCCGGTTCTACGAGCTTGAGCTGCTCGACAAGGTGGCGTCGCTGCTCTCACCCGGGGACATCGTTGCCGATGTTGGGGCGAATATCGGGACACATTCGATATTCGCTGCCGGCATTTGCAAGGCGCGAGTGGTTGCCTTCGAGCCTGACGAGCAGACAGCGGCAATCCTTCGTCACAATGTCGAGCTCAATGGGCTGCAGTCCAGCATCCGCATCGAGCAGATCGGGTTGGGTGCAAGGCAGGGGCAAGCACGGGTAGCTCTGGGCGAAGAGCACAATCGCGGGATGGCCAAGCTCGTCGCGGACGAGGCCGGCCCCGTTCGGATCGCCGCACTCGACGAAATCTGTTTCGACGGCCCCGTTCGGTTTCTGAAGATCGACGTGGAAGGAATGGAGAGGGAAGTCCTCGAGGGCTCGCAGCGCATGCTGAGTCGCGATCGTCCCGTCATCGCACTCGAGGCTGCAGACCGCGCGATGTTTGCCGAGATCGCGAGCATTTTGCGCCATTTCGGATACAAGCTGGTTGGTACCTTCAACTGGACCCCAACGCATCTTTTCGTTCCGCCCACTGAATCGGGTTTCAGCAACGTGGACGGTATGCTGATGGAACTGCTTGCCCTGTCGCGGTTTGAGTGGGCGGCGATTCGCGATACCGTCATGGCGCGTATCCGTTCGCTCGACAGAAGGTTGAACGAGCAGATTCAGGAGGTCAGGAAATCCGCTGCGGCGAGCGGCCAGTTCGAGCAGATCACAAAGCTTATTTCCGTGGTGGAAGAACTGCCACTGCTGAATCGCGCTCAGGAGGCGCTGGCGAGCGCGCAAGCGAAGGTGGCGGCGCTTGAGAACCAACTCGCAGCCAACGTTGCAAGCAGCATTCAGGCAAATGCCGCTGCGAACACTGCGCGCGCTGAGGCGGCAGCACTCCAGCGGGAACTCTCGGCGGTAATTGCCGAGAGCAGCCAGGCGAGGGTCGCTGCGCAGGCTCTCGAGGCGAAGTACGCGTCTCTTCAACAAGAGCTCGCCGCGAACGTCGCGCTGAGAGAAGAGATGAGAGCGGCGGTGGAAGCTGCGGGCACAAAGATCGTGCTACTCGAGCAGGAGCGCGCCGCCGTCCTCACCGAACGCGATGGTTTGAAGTTCGCTCTGGAGGAGACGCGTGCGAGGGTTGCGACGCTCGAACAGGAGCTAGCGAATACCACGGCGGCTCTGAACGCTCTCGTGGTGGAGAAGGAGAGGGAACAGGATCAGCAATCCAGGAGGATTACGTCCCTCGAGGAGGCGCTGTCCAGATGCCAAGTGGAGTTGAAGCGCGCAGTGGATCGCGCGACTACCGCAGAGAGGAGAGCGAGAGTCGCAGAAGGAGCGCTGGCGTCGTATGAATCTGAGCTTGCGACGAATCGTGAGCGCTCGAACAATCTACGAAGGAAGCTGGAAAGGATGCAGGAACGTGCCGCGAAACTTGCAGCGCGGTGCGAGCGGCTCAATGTAGAACGAGCTCAGCTGCAACAGCTTGCCGACGGTGTCGAGGCGATTGCTGCCAGTCGGCGCTGGAAGATCGGGGATGCGATCGGAAATGCAAAAGACAGATTTCTTCTGAGGGCACGGTCTCCCCGTGTGATGGACGAGTTGCTCGTTACTGTATCTCAGCTTCGTGGCGCGCAGGCGTCTGCTGGTGCCGCATCTGGGAGCAGTCCTTCGATGCGGAAGGATGAACTTGCTAAGGAAGGCGGTGCGCACCGGGGCAAGAGCAACCGCGATGCAGTGCGACGGGAGCGTGTCTCAACTGGTATCGACAGTGGCGATCAGGTACGCACGGACGAGCCAGCGTCCACACAGATCGACGCCCGAGCATCCAGCCGCGGGGAGCTGAATCCCGAAATGCGGGCAAGGCCTGTTCGCGTGGACGTACATATCGAGAGCGAATCGAAACCAGGAGGCGGATCACCAGAAGTATCGGCCAGTACGGCTTTGACTTCGGTGGACGCGCACAAGCACGTGACGTTGGGGACGGAGGCGGCAATCGCGGCGCTGAATTCCGCGCGCGTCACTCGGCCGGACAAGCATTCCCAGGTGGCAAGGATCGGCGAGCATTCAATTCACTCCGCGGCCAGCCTGCCTTCCCACCGACCCGGCAGGTCCGCGTCTTCGGGCGCGTTGCTTGTGCACAGGGTTTCGCATGATGATCCCGGTGCGCTGTGTGAATCGTTGCGGGAACTCGCCGAACGCGAGCCAGAGTTGTGTCATCACGTCGTTGTGCTAAGTCCCGGGGCTGATCCTGCGGCAATCGATGCCGAACGAATCAACCGTATTCTGGTGCTCAGTCGGCGTATTCACGTTTTCGACCCCAGCTTTGGCGAGCCTGGTGCCTCTCCTTGGCGCACCTACCGGGTCGCTGTCAACAAAATCCTTCTCTCGTTTCCCAGCAGATCACGTTGCCAGTTCGGTTTCGATGACATCCGTCTGGGCGTCGAGGCAGCGTTGCGGGAAGCGCAGACGTTGCGATCAGACGTGGCAGAGCCGACGCTCGATGCGCTTGCTCACGCTTTGCGGAACGGTGTTGCCGACGACTTCCTGGCGGAGGTGGAACATCACCTGCACGATATCGTGCGGCAGATGTGCGAGTCCGACCGCAGACGCTCCCGGCAGGTTGGTGGACTCATTGGCGTGCTGAACTATGCGCCTGACCTTCCTGATCTGGTGCGGGTGTTAGCCGGAGCGGCAGTGCGTGCAACGAAGAAGGCGGCAGCCTTCGGGTCGTCGCGCCGGGCCGTGATCGCACAGCGCCGGGCGGATACGTACCTTTACCTTGCATTCGAGCTGTCACCCGAGGACGTCGAACGCCACGTTGCACCTGCGATTGACGAGCTGCTCGAAGCTGCCGTTGCTACTAGTGCACCGTGGCCGCTGCTATGCCGTGGTCTCCGCAACAGTTTCCTGAAAGGGTTGGCATTGCTCGCTTCCCGGCCTGCTTTGCAGCGTCTGGTCGATGCCACCCCGAGCGACGACGCCGCGGGGTTCAGAATTATCCAGTGGGCTGTTCGCGGCTGTGGGTCAGTGGGAATGGATGCTCGCGACGTGGGTTGGCTGGTGCGGCAGGTGCATTCATTCTCGAAGCGTACGCTAGTATCTCTGGCGCGGGACTTGCGGCGGACCGTGCCACGGTTTCATGGCCCGTCGCACGATCATTCGGAGGCGCTTGTCGACGCGTTCGAGCGCGAAATGGACCAGGGCCAGCAAGGTGCGGCCGACCGCGAGACCTGGATGGCGCGCTGCCTGCTCTGCCTGTATGCCGGAGTTGCCGGCCCGGCATTCTTGCGCTGGATCAGCGTCAACCACGCGCGCCTCGGTCTCACTCCAGTCGATCGGGATGTTCTCGCAGCCATCTGCGGCGATGACGTGCCTTACATCCAGCTCGTGAACCGACGTCTGACCTCGGCTGGAATCGCAGGAAATCTTGTTCCGCCGCCGTCGCGCTGTACTAACGTCCGGGAGTTCATGAAGGAAACGCTCGCAGGGTGGGCCAAGGCCCGCGATGTGAAGGCATGGCAATCCCCGAACGGATCAGTCCATTGGCCAACTGTGAGTGTGATAATCACGACGTTCAAGCCCGATGTAGACCTGCTTGCGCTGTCGCTGCGATCAGTAATCGGACAGGGCTATCCGTCGCTCGAGATTTTCGTAATCGACGACTGCTCGCCACCCGAGTTGAGTAGTCGCATCGAGGCGTGCGTGCTCGCATTGCGCAATGAATCCGCGCATCCGATCGTGTATCGGCGAAACGCTACGAATATCGGTCAGTATGCGTCGCGTAACGAGGCAATCGCGATTGCCAAGGGCGAGTTCATTGCCATCCAGGACGACGACGACCTATCACATCCCGACCGTATCCGCGTCCAGGTGGAGCCGATGCTGCGTGATCCGCACGTCGTCGCGACGCACGCGCAGCACCTTCGTATCGCGGAGGAATCGCGACTGATGGTTGACGGCGACGCGATTGGTGAAATCGAAGGCGATGCACCGGTCTCGTTTATTTGGCGAAAGGCGCTTTTTGACCGCATTGGCGCGTTCTTGCCTACTCGCACACGCGGCGATATCGAGTTCCGCGCGCGCATCAGGCGGCACCATCCAGAGCATGCAATCCAGATCGTGCGTCAACCGCTGGTGCTCATGCGCGGCGGTCTGGGGACCGTTTCGTCGAGTCGGGAATACGTGTTCCGCAGCGCTGTAAGCGCGCTGCGCTTCATGATGGATCATGTCGAAATCGGCAACGAGGCGCTGGGCGAGCGCTGGATTCCAACCAACCTGTCCTAGCAGTCGCAACGTCGTGCCGGAGAGAAGCCTTGCATCACATCTACGTATCGCTCACAACGATCAGTGCCCGTCTGGCTGACGTCCATCGAGTCGTGGAGTCGCTGCTCGTACAGGAATTCGAGCCTGCGCACTTCGAGGTCGCGTTATACCTCTCGCGCGAGCCCTATCTGTTGGATGAGGGGTGTCCCGCGCTGACGCCGGAACTCGAGCAGCTCGTCAGGGACCACAAGGGGCGCTTCGCAATCGAGTACGTCCACAACACAGGCCCGTATCGCAAGATCTTTCCCGTGCTCGACCGGGTGTACGCGTTACCGCAGAGTGAGTTCATGCGCTCGCTTGTAGTTACGGTCGATGATGACACGGTCTACCCGCCAGGATGGCTACGGGGTCTTTACGCCGCCTATCTGCAGCACGATTGCGTTATCGGGTACCGAGGTCGCGCCATGGTTGTGAACGAAGGTCACATCGCGCCATACCGAAAGTGGTCGAAAATCGTCCAGGAGAACCCGTCAGTGAGCAACGTGTTGACCGGCAAGGACGGCATCCTGTACTCACCACTGCACTTGCATCCATGCGTACGGGATGAGCGCGCTGCCCTTCGAGTTGCGCCGAAGGCGGACGACCTCTGGCTCAAAGCACACGCGCTGCTGCTCGGTGTACCGGCATATGCGATTCATAACTCGCTTGCTCATGAGTTCCCGTCTGTCAGGCCGGACCAGCAAGTGATCTCGCTCTACCAGGCCTTTAACCGTCGCGGCGGTAATGATGAGGCGATCGAATTGATCGATCGCTACGTGTCTCAGCGCTTTGGTAAGACGCTGGTCGAGTTGACGGCGGGGGTTCCGCCCCGGCTGGGGCGCGCCGCCTTGTTGGCTACGGGTGATTGGTGATGTGGAACGAGATTGCAGACTGTGTGCCCGATTGGCACGTCGATCAGGTGACGGCTGACTGGATGCTGGGGCAGCAACTCCCCCGGTTGCCAAAATCTGCGGTCGTCGTGGACCTTGGATGCGGGGCAGGTAACTCTGTGGACCTGTTCAGGCAGCTCTTGCCGCACTGTGATTGGACCGGAGTCGATATCGAGGATTCACCCGAGGTTCGGCAGCGCCGCAGGTCCGACGCGAACTTCAAGACCTTTGACGGGATCAACCTTTCGTTTCAGGATGAGGAGGTCGACCTGGTGTACAGCAAGCACGTTCTCGAGCATGTGCGATATCCTGAAGCGTTGCTGCGCGATGTACGCCGCGTCCTGAAACGAGGCGGCCTGTTCGTGGGAGCGACGTCCCACCTGGAGCCTTACCATTCGTTTCAGCTTTGGAATTTCACGCCGTATGGTTTCCGGCGCATCGTGGAAGACGCGGGGATGAGGCTGCTGGAGATCCGGCCGGGGATCGACGGGCGAACCTTGGTGGACAGGACATACGCGGGTCGTCCGAAGTCTTATAGCAAGTACTTCTCCGAGACATCACCACTCAACGCGGAGATTGACCGTTGGGGCGAGCAGAGCCGGCGATCTGTAAGGCAGATTCTGGTCAGAAAACTTTCCGTCAGTGGTCAGTTCGCGTTTCTGGCCACCAGGGACTAGCCGAATCGTCGATGAAAGTGCGGTGCGCCCGGGATGTGTTATCGGGTCGGATGCGGCGAATTTGTGTCGTTCCTATCTGGCGTGAGTCGGCTCATCATTTGATATAGGGGGATCCGCTCCGATTGGCGAAAGCGTTCCGGCAACTAACGAAGAGAGTGCGCCGGTCTCGGCACATTCCAATGAGGCTGATGAACTCCCGAGAGGCTGGTGCCTGCTGGCCTGTCGATGAACCATCAGGTTACGAAGGAGAGCAGTGGCTACGGGCCGAACAGGAGATGCTCGGATGACGCAGGTCACGGGGACGGGCGGGCCCGCAAGTCCCGTTCTCGTGAGCTTCTACTACGGCGATGCATATTACGAGGCCGCGGCGCGGCGACTCGCCGAGGATTGCGCTCGGTTCGGTCTCGACTACGACATAGTCGCTCTGGAATCCGGAGCAACGCTGGACTGGCTCGCGGTCTGCCGCCGCAAGAGCTCCTTTTTCCTGGAGATGCACAAGAAGCACCAGCGCCCCATATTCTGGCTCGATGTCGACTCGCGTCTGGGTAAGCCCCTGGATGTCATTGCCGGCGCCACATGTGACATCGCTGGTTTCCTTCGCGGGTTTCGTTATGTGCGTGACTTTGATCCGCTCCTGGCTCCCCGGTTCTTCGCGCCCTTCGCGTTGTACTTCAACGAGACGCCGCGCGTCACAGCTTTCCTTGAGCTCATGGCCGGGCTCGAGCGGCAACACCCGGGTTCCGCGACGGACGACTTCTTTCTCCAGGAAGCGTGGCTCCGCCACCAACAGCAGCTCTCCGTCATGATCCTGCCGCCCGATCTCGTCGGCCATGAATGGCCGCTGACCGGCGATCAATGCATCTACGTCGGCCGGAGTGGCAACGTGTCGAAGTTCAGGAGTCAGGCGGAACAGCACACCGCGCCGATTTTCACGCCCGCGCACCGACAGGCAGCTCTGATGTTCGAGGCGGAGAATGCGCTCGAGGGAGGCCAGACGGAGGAAGCGCTGGTGCTGTTCAGTCGGGCGTTCGCGATCGAACCGGGAGATGCGCTCGCCGAGCGGATCGGGCGCCTGCTGCGCCGGGCCGGGCGGCGCAAGGAAGCTGAGGAATTCCTGCGGCAGCATCGGGGCGGCCGTCCGCCGGGCGACTCTGTCGACCGGTCCAGAGAACCGTTCTGGAAGCGCTGGTTATTCTCGAGGCAGTCGGAGTAGTGCGAGCATCGGGTCTCGAGAATGCGCGACAAAGATCTCTGCCGAACGTGAAGCGCGTCCTGGTCTTCAACTTCTTCGCCGGCCTCATGGACCGCGGCATTCCTCTGTACGCGCGGAACATCATCGCCTGCATGCGGCGCGTCGGGCTGGAGCCGATCGAGTTGTGCTGCCCGCGCTGGCTGCATGGGACTCCGCGTCCGCTCTTGAATGTGCTGTTTGTCGTATTTGAGCAGGTGGTCGCGCCGCTAATGCGCGTGCTGCGTCGGTGCCGCCTGGTGGTGTATCCGTACAACTCCGCCGGGATCGTCGATGCGGCGCTCGGTCGCTCGGTGCTGATCATCCACGACTTCATCGGGAATGGCGTTCGCCGCTCGAGCCTCGCCGCACGGTACATCACGTTTACCCAGGCTTTCCACCGGCGCTTCAAGCGGCCCGTGGTAGCCGCGTCCGCGCACACACTCAGGCACCTGCGCCGCTTGCCGGCCTTTCGGGGCTGTCTCATCAAGTTATGGACGAACCCGTTCTATTCGTTCGAAGAGGCGCTCTCACGGTCGCCCCCTCGCATGCACACTGCGCATCACGACCGTCTTAAAGTGCTTCTCTGCAGCGGCCTGGGCCAGAACAAGGATTTCCGCGGAGCGCTCCGATTGTTCGCCTCGAGCCATCACCTTCGGGATGCGGAGCTGCGCATCCTGGGGTTCGGAAACGACGCGCGAGTGGCCGAGCGCTGGGTCGCGAGGCTCCCCATGGAGCTGCGAAGGCGTATCACGGTGCTGCCTCGGCTGGATCTCGAGCAGGTCGTGATGGAATACCTCACGAGCGACCTCGTCTGGGTGCATTCCGCGAAAGAAGGCTTCGGGCGCTCCGTGGTGGAAGCCCGCCTTAGCGGCCGCACGGTGTTGGCGAGCAACATCGGCGCGTTCCGCAGGCTCCACGGCCCGGGTGTCTACCTGTATCGCAAACATTCGTTTGACGCCGTTCTGGCCAGAGCGCTGGGCGCGCCACCCGCACCGCGAGGCAATGCCCTGCGCTACCATCAGCGCCTGGAAGCGTCCGTGAGCGCGCTGACCGCCCTGTATTTTCAGTCTGCCCAGCCCGCACGGCTCGCCTCGGCGGGTGAGACCGAGGCGGACCACAACGTCGAGAATCTTTACTAAAGACGCGCATGCCACACGAAATGAACCTCGGATTGCAGAAGGTCTGCGACATCCACGATTTCTTCCATCCCGAGATCGATCACATCCTGCGAAAGGAGCTCGAGAGTGTGCCGTTCGGGTCGCGCCGGGCATGGGAGTTCGCGATGATCTTTCGTGCGCTCCGCCAGAAGGGGAGCCTGCACCGGGATGCCGTAGGCCTCGCCATGGGCGCGGGCACGGAGCGGCTCATCTACGCCATCGCGCGCATCGCGAAGAAGACGACGGTAACGGACTTATACGTCCCAAACAGCGCCTGGGAAGGCGTGCGGACAGACGATCCCCAGGGGCTCGTCATGAAAAAGGCACCTTGGAAGGTGGAGCCGGGACGCATCGAAGCGATGGCGATGGATATGCGTGAGCTCAAGTTCCCCGACAACTCTTTCGACTTCTGCTGGTCCACCGGTGCGTTCGAGCACATCGGTGACGATGCGGACTTCGCGCAGCATCTCTCGGAGGTGCATCGCGTGCTGAAGCCCGGGGGAGTGTATGCATTCACCACGGCTGTGGTATTCGGGCCGCGAACGCTGGCCATTCCGCACAACTACTACTTCAATCCGGAGCATCTCATCGATCTGCTGCATGCCTCGCCGCTGCACGCGGAGCCGAGTTTCGATTGCCGGGTGACGGACCACCTCTTCAATCGTCCACACATCGAGCGCTTCCAGGACTACGGCTTCCCTGCAGGCCTGCAGATCAGCAAGCCCGTCATTTCGCTCCGGCGCGGAGCACTGCTCACCGCGAACGTCATGGTGCTCACGAAGGACGATAGCCGTCAGAAGAAGCGCCCGCAGGTGGTGGGCTTCGATGCCACGTGCCGGCAGCTGCGCCGCCATGCGGAAGCATTTACGACCCATCTGTGGAAGGAGCCGCAAGTGCTGCGCCCGGAAGGGGATCAAGAGTTTGTCGTCCAGCCGCAATACTTTGGCAGCCGCAAGGTGCTCGTGGACGTAGTGATCGGCGCCGGCGGACCGGCGGAAGTCGCCGTCGCCGTGAAGAGCCGGCCCATCGAGGAACATCGCGGATGGAAGATGGACCGGTGCGCCACCGTCTCGCGCGAGCGTCCGGGTGCCCTGTTGTTCGATGCGGTGGATACTCGCGTTTACAGCATCAGTGTAGAAGGCGTGTCGCGCAAGGCGCTCGAGCAAGTTGTGATTCGCGCGCGCCATGCCACTGAGGAGCAAGCGGCTGCCAGTCTTGCAACCACCAGCCCGCGGCGCTCCCTGCGCACGCGGCTGAAGCTGCTGAAGAGCGCACTTTCCTAGCGGGCCGGTCACGCCGCGGAGGCACAGGGTCGCAAGCGGATTTGCCGATGCACGTCACCCGATCCGTCGCGGGAACTGTCACCGCGGGCGGCGGAGTCGAAGCCGTCTCCTCATTGCCTCCACCGCAACCGGTAACACAGGGCGGCAAGGCCCAGGGACAAGGCATGTGGCCATGGAGAACGATCACGATACGAGTTCATGGAAGCAGTTGCCCGCCGGCCAGCAACCGCTGTCGGAGTGTGTTGTAGTTCACCGCTTGCACGCTCTGCTGCTGCTCGATGGCAAGCGCAGCAGCCGCTCCTGCCGCTTGGCCCAGGATCATGAACGTGGGTTCCATGCGCAGCGCGCTGTATGCGATGTGCGTGGCGGAAAGCGTCACGGGGTTCAGCAGGTTTGTCGCATCCTCGGCACGAGGCACCAATGAGCGATAGGAAACAGGGTAGGGCGCGTCGTCGGGCAAATGTGCGATGAGGAAGCCCTCGAGCACGATGGCATCCCTGCGCGATCCGTCTGGCCAGTCCACCGTTCCGGCGTGATAACGAACGGTGTGCACGTCCACGTTGTAGCTGCCGAAGCCCACTGGGTCCGTGATGGGCGGACGACGGCCGTTCTGCATGACGTCGTTCTCGTTCATCACGTACTCGCCCAGCATGCGCCGTGCTTCACGAATGTAGAGCTGGTGCGGCCACCCGCCACGATCCGTGAACTCATCCTTGCAGAAGCCGAACCGCCCGACCTTTTCGTTCAGCCCGCCAAAGCGCGGGTCCGTTTGCCAGAAGTACAGCAGTCCACGGATGTATGACTGGTACGTGTCCCGGATCTTTGCACGCTCGCCCTCAGTCGCCAGCACATACGCTTGGTTGAGGTGCGGAGCGGTCATGTCGATGGAAAAGGTGGAGCCGCCGTTCAGGTCGTACTTGAAGTACGCGGGATTGGTGGAGCGCACGGTAGCAGCGGGGTTGAACATGTGGACGGCGAGGTCGACGTGTTTCTGTTCCGCCAGCCCCTGCGCGAGTCGGGCATGCGCTTCGTACTGCGTCGGGTCGTAATCCGCGGGCGGCGTAAAGGGCGTCCGATTGGAGGGATCGTCTGTCACACACAAGCGGTACGTGTACGCCATCACCCGCGAATCGCCGGCGCCGGCGCGCGGCGTCGGCTCGGGCCGCGGCTCGATGTACGGCAGTGTTCCGGTCGAAGGGTCGCCCGGAACGATGTACGGATCGACGTACGTGCCCTGCGGAACCCGATAAGGTGCGGTGCTGCCGCCGCCTATTCCGGCGTGGTCCTCCTGCAAGGCGAGCGCGGCCGCATCATCCGGCGCAGTTGCCTTCACGCGGGGCTCGCGGCCCAGCGCGTAGGGGACACCCGCCATCGCCATGAGATCGCCTTCGTAGCTGGCATCGATGAACATGTCGGCACTGACTTCTCCGCCCGAGGTGACCAGGCTCGTGATTTGCGGGCCTTCCTTGCGCACGTCGTACAGGTCGATGTTGCGATCTACGATGACGTTCGCCTCGGCGAGCAGTTCCTCGAACACACGCTCCGCGACCTGCGGCTCGAAGTCATACAGCCCGTTGCACGGTGCCAAACACGCACCACGCTGTGCTTCGACTCCCCGCACGCGTTGAAAGAACTCGTTCGCAAAGCCGCCGATGATCTCGGTGCCGCGTGGGCCCACGTCGGTTTTCGTGAGGCCACCGCTCATCATGCCGCCGACCCACTGACTGGGCTCGAGGATGGCCACTTTCCTGCCCGCACGCGCTGCCGTTATGGCGGCACTGATTCCGCCGGGGGTCGCGCTGAACACAACGACATCCGGCCTGACGATTTCGAGCGTACGACTCTGCCGCGTCAGGAGTGTGTCGTCGGACCGACGGCGGATCTCAACCTGCAGGGTGTATGTGCCCACGGGCAGAGACCAGTATTCAATCCTGCCGACCTTGCTTGCCTTCAGCATGCAGGGAGACATCGGAGTGCCGTTCAGCGTGCAAACAGCTTGCTCGGTTTTATCGTCCAGTTCCGGGAAAACCGTGAATGTGACATCGCCGGTCGGAAGCACCGAGCGCGCGTGTGCGCGCACGAATTCCACTCGGTCGGCAGAAGGGGGTGGGGGCGATTCGGTTGGGGGCGATTCGGAGGAGCCTTCGCCGCCACAACCGGCAAGCAGCAAGAGACCCAGACACAGCAACATCAGCGCCGAGCGGGCGCGAGCTAGCAAGCTATTCGCGACAATAGGCTGACCTTCGGGCACTGCTCTGCCCCACGCCTGTTCCGGCATGTTTCCCGACTCCCGTGGCAACGTCGTCTGTTTATTCGGCGCGTGCACGCGCCGCGGGAAGCTTATCCGAATCCGTTGTGTCCCGGCCCCTCAGTGGAGCAGCAGGTGATGCAGCCAGGAAAGGCTCAAACCCCGCAGGCTCCTCCGCCATCCGGTGCACGGTGGTGCTGTCGCTCCGGCCGTCTTCAGGGAACACGGCGGCCGGTCGACCGACCGAGGCGGGTGAGGTTGCGGGAACCGAGGCTCGCCGAAGAAGGTGGTGGGCTCGCCTTCGTGGCCGTATCGAGGCGAATCACCCGGACCGGACCGACATCCAGATCGAACACGCCCGCCCATCGCACGTGAAATGTCATGCGATTGACGGGATTGTTGATCGCGGTCAGAACTCGATACCGCAACCAGTCGCCGTTTGCCGCCAGATCACCGGAGCCGATGCGCGCGGTCGCAAGCTCGCCGGCCCCGTCATTCACGGCTACAGTAGCCACAAGCGCGTCTCCCCGCCCGCCAGAAGGCAGGCGCAGCGTGAAATCGATCGCGTACGTGCCAGGCACGAGCGTCTGGTCCGGACCGATGAGCATTTCGCCGGGTGTGGAGTCCGGGAGGCGGGCGGAAAGAACGTTGTGTCTGCCGCGAATGAAGCTGCTGTTCGCCGGAGAGAGCGGCCCATGCCCAGGTTCGAATACAAACGTCGCGTTCGCTCCGAGCGCCAGAACGGCGATGGAGATCGTCTCGGTGTTCATGAGTGACAACGGGTTTCCCGGTGCCGTTCTCCAGCCCAAGCGTTGCCCACCTGCATTCCGCTCCTGTCGGGCAAGCAGCTCCGAGGCGATGGACACCGCATGTTGCAGAACCTCGTTGCGCCCACGGAAGTTTGCGCTAGCCGCAAGCAGTCGTTCGGAGAGGATGCCCCAGAGCCCGAGCTCGTAGGTCTCCTCGATCAGGGGATAGACAAACCGTCGCTCGGTCGCATCGTATGTGGCGCCGCTGCCGTTGCGTATGGTCCGCCAGTATGCGTAGGCCGCGGCGAACTCGCCGGCGTTGATGCGATAGATGCCGTTCAAGCCCAGATCGCGCACATGAGGGCTCGGAGGGTACGGAGTGAAGTGACTGTTGTCGCCCCCCAGCACTCTCCACCTGATCGTGTAGCCGTGGTCGTGAAGGCCGATGGGGTGCTCGCGGTTGTAGGCCTCTGCGACGTAGCGAGCCAGCCAGTTGTCATCGAACCAGAACTGATGAAACGGAGGCGCCGTACGCTCGCCCGCAACACCACGACCGGAATGCTCGATGAACGCGAAGCCCGCCGGCCGATCGTCAGATAGTTCACCGTCATTGTTGAGATCGCTCAAGATCAGGCAATCGGCGTCCGGTGCGGCCATGTTTTGCGCACTACCCTCGATGATGAGCATGGTTCTGGCGAACGGATGTCGGTCGGTCGCGCACTGCTCGTAGTAGTTCCACACGTATTGCAGGCCGGACTGATCGCGCCACATGCCGTTCGGGCCGTAGATGTAGTTCACGGCGTCCAGCCCGTGAGGAAAGTGCTGGCCGAAGCGGGCCGGCGAAGTCTGCGCATACGCAACAGCGCCGCCGAACGCAACTACCAGCAGTGCCGCATACCACGCGAATCGCCTTGCCATGGCATCTTTCCCGACGCGCAGGCAAGTTCCTGGGGCTCGCGCTGCGTTGCGTCTATGAAGATCGGGTGATTCGCTTGCTTGAGCCCGAGTCGTCGCGTGCCGTCGGACCGCTTTTCGTCGCACGCGTCGCGCGAGACACGCGCAGCAATGCATGTACCCGCAGCGTGGCAGCGCGTTACAGGATACGGGGGCAGGTGCGATGGGCCGTGCCGAGACGACAACACGGATGTTGAAAGACGTGACAAAGACTCGCCGGGCCGGGCAAGCGGATGATGTTCATCGCTCGCCGGCGTGGACGCGATCCGAGCGAAATATGGCTTGCTTTCCTCTCAGTGCACGCGTGAGAGCGAACGCTCCACGTGCCGACGAGCAGGCTCGTTTCCGGGATTGTTGCCCGGATGGCGTGAACGAACTTCATGGGTCTCGTGTGCCGGCAAGCCTTGGTTTCCGGTTATTATCACCGCTATGGGGATGGTCTCGGCGGCGCTCCGCGAGCTATTAACCCGGCAC
>Ga0164243_10003175_pt1 | contig 26486 bp, 19 predicted proteins | sample OricompcompostOP_FD_108781 | JGI IMG/M metagenome (GOLD analysis project Ga0164243, IMG submission 108781) | Organic Plus compost microbial communities from Emeryville, California, USA - Original compost - Organic plus compost (OP) | ecosystem: Engineered > Solid waste > Mixed feedstock >...
GAAGGTCCAGGTCTCCGCCTACCCCGACCACTACGCCAAGCACGAACAGCAGGCCGGCGACATCATCGCCGCCCTGCACGGCACCGGCCCCCACGCCGACGCCGCCAAGAACATCAGCTGACCGGCATCAATCCAGGACACACCGGCCGATCGGCGAGTCATCCAAGATCCACGAACGACGAGAAGGTAAGGAGAGCACCATGGCGACGAGGACCTCGAAGACCGCCCGCGCCTCCGTCCGCGCCGGCCAGTCCGCGGGTGCCCAGAGCGTGCTGGGTCAGTTCAAGTACCTGATCCCGCTCAACAACGGCAAGCACGCCTACGTACGGGACCTGCTCACGGGTACGACGGCCCGCCTGCGCACCGACTCCGAGGAGTTCGTGGAGCTGATCCGCGCACTGTCGCGAGCCGGGCACGGCGCCAAGATCCGGTCCGAGATGAACGAGCTGGCGGCGGCGAATCCGTCCCACGGCTGGGCCCGCACCGAGCAGCGCCTCGTCGAGGCCGGCGCACTCGGCTGACCGGACAGGAACAGACGCTTCACCCCGAAGGGCTCGCGGCCGACCGGCCGCGGGCCCTTCGGCGTACGCGGCGTCGGTCGGCCGCGCCGGCCGGGGTCAGCCAGCCGTGCCGGGGTTGGCGAGCTTGGCGAGCAGCGTCGCCAACTGGGCACGCTCGCGGGCGGTCAGTGGCGCGAGCACCTCGTTCTGGATGCCGGCGACGACCCGGTCGAGGCGCCGCAGTTCGGCCGCGCCGGTACGGGTGATCGTGACCAGGTTGCGCCGCTTGTCGACGGGGTCGGCTTCACGCTGAACGAAGGAGCGTGCGACGAGTTCGTTGAGCGCGTGGACGACGTCCTTGGCGTCGATGCCGGTGAGTCGGGCGAGGGCGGCCTGGCTCGTCGCCCCGTGCTGCTCCAGCGCGGCCAGCAGCCGGTAGTGGTACCCGCGCGCGCCAGCGGCCGCGAACGCCGCCTGCAACACGTCATGGGCCCGCTGGTTGGCGCGGGCCAGCAGCCAGGTGGGCAGCGTGGCGAGGCGATCGAGCACCTGGCCATCGTAGCCCACTTGTTGGTAGCACCAACGAATCGTATCGTTGGGAACACCAATGATTGGAGGAGTCATGACACCCTTCGGACCCCAGCTCATCGGCGAGACCGAGAAACTGCTGACAGCCCTGCTCCACCGTGCCCTGGAGGGCACCGGGCTCACCGAGCGCCACTGGGTGTGCCTGCGGCTGGCCCAGCAGGCCAACGGCGACCTGGCCACGACCGTCCAGGAGCGGGCACAGTTCCCGGAGGCGGTGCGGCTCGTCGCGGACCTGGCCGAGCGGGGCCTGCTGGCCGACGACCGCCTCACCGCTGCCGGCCGGGAACTCGTCGCGACGGTCCAGGAACGGATCACCGCGACGACCGCTCCGCTGTGGGCCGATCTGCCCGCCGAGGAGACCCGGGCCGCAGCCCGGGCGCTGGCGACCGTACGGGACCGCGCCCGCGCCCTCCTGTCCTAGCGGCGGGGGCTCAGTCGTTCGGCGGGATCGTGAACAGGGCATAACGGGCCGGCTCGGGGCTCAGGCACCGCAGCCGGGCCGATCCCCACAGGCGCAGGCGCAGGCAGTCGCCCCGCACCAGCACCATGGCGTTCGGGTCGACCATGTGGGGATCCAAATTGGACGGTCGGGTGGTGGCGTGCAGCGCGCCCTGGTGGGCCTCGTCTGGCTGGCCGGTGGCGCCGGGTGCGGGGCGCGCCGCCGCTCCCGTGCTGGCGAGGACCGCGGCAGCCCGCTCCGCCACGCTGCCGGCCGGCGCCGCGGCACCAGACGCACGACCATCGCCGCGACGGCGCCCCGGCGCTCCAGCCGGTCCCGCCGGGGCGCGTTCGGGCTGGGTGCCTTCGGACTGATCGTCCGCGGACTCGGCGGCGGCGAAGGCGGCCGAGACCGCCTCCGCCGCGCCCTCCCCCGCAGACGACCCGGACGATTCAGCTGCGTCGTCCGTGGTGGATGGCAGTTCGGTGAACTCCATGGTCCCGGTGATCAACCACAGGTGCTGTTCGGCGCCGGGTGCGGGCGGGTCGTAGGTGACGTCCGCGCCCGGGGCGATCTGGGCCTCGGTCACCTGCCCGCGCAGCCCGGGATAGGGCGGGGAGACCACGCGTCGCCGCCATCCCGACGACTCGTCCTGGGCCACCGGCTGCTCCGCCGACCGTACGAGTGAGCGTGGTTCGGACTCCACCTCGGCGAGCAGGGCGGCGATGGACCGGTCGTAGGCGGCGGCGAGCCGGCCCAGGGTGGCGACGGTCGGGCTGATGTCGCCGCGCTCGGCCCGTGACAGGGTGGAGCGGCTGACCCCCGTCCGCTGGGCCAGGTCCTGCAGTGACCAGCCGCGTTGGGCGCGCAGCTGCGCGAGCCGGGCGGCCAGGCGACGACTCTCCGTGTCGACCTCGGGCTCCCCCGGTACGGATCGTGGTTCCGGGTCCTCGCTCATGGCGCCGGCTCCGTAGCCCTGTCCGTGGTCACGCCGACCCCTGGCCGGCGGCGTGACCAGCGCGAACACCGGCGGCGGCAGGGGTCCTGCGCCGCGGCGCGTGCGGTCAGCGACGGTGGTGATGCGGGCATATCCGGCACACCATCCCACATCTGGGAGGCGCTCGGGCCGGTCCCGCCCAGGTTCGACCGTCCTGCGGAGGCGGAGCCGCGGATATCCGTAAAGAATTCTCGCGCGCGGGCACAACCCCGGCCGGGGCTCGCGTGTCTAACGGTGGTGATGGGCGTGTCGGTGGACGACACCAGGTGGGACTCCTGGGAGGCCGCGGTGGGCGGTCGCGAGGTGGCCGACCGGGTCGACGACGCCGCCCATGTCATCGGTGAGGTCTTCGCGGCGCAGTATCCGGCGCTGGTGAGGCTGGCGGCGATGCTGCTCAGCGACCCGCACGCGGCCGAGGACATCGTCCAGGACGCCTACGTGCGGGTGGCCGCCCGCCGCTACCGGGTCCGTGACCCCGACCAGGCGCTGGCCTACCTGCGCCAGACGGTGGTGAACCTGGCGAGAAACTCGCTGCGTCGCCGCCTGCTGATCCAGCGGCACTCGACCGTCAGCCTCTCCGATGAACCCAGTGCCGAAGCCGACGCCATCGCCCGCTTCGAGCAGCAACAGGTCATCCGCGATCTGCGCAGCCTGTCACGGCGGCACCGGGAGGTTGTCGTCCTGCGCTACTACCTCGACTGCTCCATCGAGGAGACGGCTGACCTGCTCGGTCTGAGTACGGGCGCGGTCAAGGCTTACGCGTCGCGCGCTCTCCAGCAGCTCAAGGCGATGGGAGCGGAGAGGGAATCGGGCCATGGCTGACGATGGGCTGCGAGTGCGGCTGATCAGCGCCGCTGAGGACTTTCCGGTGCGTGGCTGGCCGCCCGACCTGCACCGGCGGGTGATCCGTCGGCAGCGCCGGGTGCGGGCGATGACCGTCGCCGCCTGCGCGGCGGTGGTCGCCGGTGCCGTGGCCGCCATCCCGCTGGTGACCCGGGACGTGGGCCTGGACCACGACCCCGTCCCCGCCGCGACGACGACCACGCCCGCCGCCCTGGTCGGCTCGGCCTGGCTGCTGACCACGGTCGAGGAGGGTTCGGTGACGATCACGGTTCCGGCGAGCATCGGGGCGCGCATGGAGCTGCTGCCGCACGGGCAGATCCTGATCGACAACGGCGTCAACGCGCTCAGCGGGCGGTTCACCCCGCTGGCGGACGGGTTCGAGGTCTCCGGCGTGGGGACGACGTACACGCTCTACACCGGCAACGACCCGGCCCAGCTCGCGGCGATCGCCGCGTTCTCGGCCCTCGCCTACGGTGACCCGCACGCGACGGCGTCCTCCGCGCCGGCACAGGACATTGTGCTGAAGCTGGACGCCACTACGCTCGTCGTGCAAGCGGGCGCGTTACGACTCACCTTCGCGTTCGCGGGTGCCGCTCGGACCTTTCTCTCGCCACCGGCCGCTCCCCGGTGACGGCTGGGTCGGTGGTGCGGCGTCTCGGCCAGCCGTCGCACCACCGACCCGGCACCCTCCCCCAGCCCGACCTTGGAGGGTTCGGGCCGGTGCAGGGGTGTCGCCGGTCTAGGGGCCGGTATAGAGCGTCGCGCCGACGTTCTTGAGGAACTCCCGCTGGCTGGTGAACTCCATCCACGCGGAGCAGTCGTTGGTCGGGATGCGCACCGAGCCGCAGCTGCTCGCCGCCTGCTGCTGGCTGCCCTGGACCATGCCGACCGCCAGCACGTGCACCCCGTCGGAGCTGGGGATGAAGACGGGCGCGCCACTGTCACCCGCGGCCGCCGCGATGCCCGACGGCGCGTGCGCCCGGATCGACCAGAAGTAGCCGTACCCGTCGAAGTACGCCTCGAACATCTCTTCGACGACCAGGTTGCAGTGCACCCCGGAGTTGCCGCCGCTGGAACACACGACGCTGCCCAGCGACACGTCGGCGAGGCCGGAGACGGTCTTGCGGGCGGTGCTGTTCCAGGCGCCGCTGAACATCCAGTAGTACCCGTCACCGGTGAGCATCCGCATGCCGGTGCCGCTGTCGACGGCGACGGACGAGCCGTAGGAGCGGGAGGGGACGTCCCAGACGGTGTAGTAGCTCGAGTTGCAGTGCCGGGCCGTGGTGACCCAGGTGTAGCCGTTGCGCTTGACGGTGAAGCCGCTGGTGCAGGCCGTGTTGCCGTCGGCCGAGCGCATCAGGCCGCCGGCGTTGAAGGGTGAGCTGTCGGTCGATCGGCTGGTGGCGTAGGAGACGGGAGCGATGCCGGGCTCGAAGACCGCGTCCAGGCCGGTGAGGTCCTTGACGGTGGCCGCCAGCGTCGCGCCCTGGGCGTTGATCCGTGCCCGCACCGTGGCGGTGTCGACGGCCTTCGCCGCCGAGGCCATCGCGCGGGAGGCGGTGCCGGTCGCGGAGGTGGCCTCGCTCGCGGCCTCGGTCGCCGGGTTCGGGGTGCCCGCGTCGGCGAGGCCCAGCCGTACGGTCAGTTTCTCGTTGGTCAGGCTCGGCCCGGTCAGCGACACCACGCGCAGGCCGCCGAACCGGCCGGCGTTGCGCGGATCGGTCAGCGTGGTCAGCGCGTCACGCACCGCGTCGCGGGTGTAGCCGACCTGTCGGATGAGAATCGTCAGCCCCCGTCTGGCCCCCTCGGCCACGGCCCGTTGCGCCAGCGGTGATGTGCCGTGCCACAGCAACGTCATGGTGCGACTGCTGATGTCCACGGCCGATTCGTAGAAACCTTCCTGGTAAATGTTTGGCTGCGCCAGGAGCCAGGATTTGAAAGAATTGAGATCCTCGTTGTTTCGCATGCCGTCCAGGCCGAGTTGCGACTTCATCAGTTCGAAGGCGTCGGTGGTATCCGGGACTTCCCTGCCACCGTCCTTTGTGGTGGAACCCCCTGCCCCGGCCGGGCTGGGCTCGGCCTGCGCTGGAGCGACGGCGGCGGTCGTCAGGGCGATGGCCACACCGGCCAGGACTGCGCCGCGCCGAATCCAGGAACCCCACATCGCTGTTCCCTCCAGTTCCGTGGGCGGCCCAACAAAGTCGCCGATACTTTATCGACGCATGGAGAAACCGGGCAACGCCGGTTTCGTGGTGATAAGCGGCTTTCTGCGCCGGGATTCGCTTGCCCGCGGCCGCCCTCAGTTCGCATATCCATCGATATGCCGTACGGGTTTGTGCTCCATATCTGGCATGGATTCCCGGATCTGGGAGGCGTTCTGGCCCGCGGTGGTGCCCGATGCCGGAATCCGGGCGTGAGCCAGGACACGCTGTCGTGCGACGGGAAAGCCGCGTACCGGGGCGGGGTTGAACCGACCGTGTCTGGAGCCCCAGCGCTGGTCGCTCAGCCCGCGCCTGCCGTACCCGACTACGCAGGGTGAGGGTTGTCGGCGGCGCGGTCACCGAGCGCGCCGGTGCCGCACACCGTACCGGCACCGGCCATGCGCCGAACGGCACCGGACATGCGCCAACCGGCACCGGCCGTGCGCCGGGTCGGCCACGGGACACCCGCTGACGCGGAACCACCTGACCGAAGCGTGCTTCCCGCGACCCCGGTCGCGGAGCACGGACAACCCGGCCAAGGAGTAGATGTTGCGAATCCACAAGATCGTCACCCGTACCCGGCTTGAGGCCGCCGGCATCGCCGCGGCGTTCGCGTTCGTGGTGGGCCTGTCCGGCTCCGCGTCGGCAGGGCTGTCCAGCGCGGACCCCGTCACGGCGGCCCCGGTCACGGGCAGCGTCTTCACCGTGTCGAACGAGTCGCCCGCCCGCGAGCGAACCGCTGGCGGCGCACAACCCGCCTCGACCGACAGTTCCACCGGCGACTCGCCGGCTTCGGTCGGCCAGGCGCTGGCCGAGAGCGCGGCGGCGGCGGTGACCCAGGCGGTCGCCCCGGAGGCGGCCCCGGCCGCACCGAGCGCCGCCGAGCTGCACCCGCTGGAGGTCACCGCGGCTCAGCAGCAGTTCACCCCGACCGTGGAGCAGATGCGCAACGCCAAGGCGATCGTCGACGCGGGCAAGGCGATGAACCTGCCGCCGCGGGCGTGGACCATCGCGGTGGCGACCTCGCTGCAGGAGTCGAACCTGCGCAACCTGGGCCACCTGGGTGCGAACAACGACCACGACAGCCTGGGCCTGTTCCAGCAGCGGCCCTCGTCGGGCTGGGGCACGCCGGCGCAGGTGCAGGACCCGAACTACGCGGCGACCGCGTTCTACCGCGCCCTGGTGCAGGTGCCGGGGTGGGACAGCCTGCCGCTGACGGTCGCGGCCCAGAAGGTGCAGGTCTCGGCCTATCCGAACCACTACGCCAAGCACGAGACCCAGGCCGGCGACATGATCGAGGCGCTCTACGGCCAGGGCCCGTACGCGTCGGTCGCCGCCCAGCTCTGACAACGCGAGCGCGCACGCTCGGACGACACTCGAGCCCGGCTCGGACAGGACCCCGCCGCGATGGCGGGGTCCTCGTCGTTGATCAGGCGTGTCACCTCGGCAGGGGAGCGTGACCGGGCCAACTGATCGGTCGGCCCGCATCGAGGCTGTAGCCGTGGCATGGGAGGATCAGGCGCACCATGACGACACCCCCGACGTTCCGCCCTGCGACGCCGGCCCAACGCAGACCCGGCGGTTCGGAGCACGACGCTGGGCAGGCGTCGGCGGGTACCTCGGCCGGGCAGGAGACCGCGCCGGAGCAGCGGTGGCGACCGCCGCGGCTGTGGTTGTTCGCGTTGTGGCTGTCGAACGGCCTCGTGCGGCTGCTGTGCCGGCTGCGCGTCACCACGAGCATGGACTACCGACTGACCGCGGGTCCGTTGATCCTGGCCGGCAACCACATCTCCCTCATCGACCCGATCGTGCTGATGGCGGCGGCGCGGCAGCTGCGGATCGCGCCGCGCATCATGGCGACCGGCGGACTGTTCCGGACCCCGATCCTGGGTCCGCTCATGCGACGCGTCGGGCACATCTCGGTCGACCGCGGGCGCGACACCGTCACGCAGGCGCTGCCCGATGCCATCGGGGCGTTGCGGGGTGGCGCGATCGTGATGATCTATCCGGAGGGACGGATCGGTCTCGACCCGCAGATGTGGCCGGAGAAGGCCAAGACCGGCATTGCCCGGCTCGCCCTGGCCACCGGGGCGCCGGTGGTGCCCGTGGCGATCTGGGGCTCGCACGAGATGATCGCCTACCACGGTGGCCTCAGCATGACGGCCCGGGTGCTGGGTAGCGCTTTCCGCCGGCCCCGCGTCAACGTCCACTTCGGACAGCAGGTGGACCTCTCCGACCTCGTGCTCGGCGCGGTCGGCCACGCGCAGCGCGGCAGCGAGCGCATCATGGCGGCCATCGACGCGGCCCTCGTCCCGTTGCGACCCGACGAGCCCCGGCTCCCCCGATGGCAGGATCCCACGCGTCCGGTCTCCATCGCCCGAGTCCGGGATCGGGGGTAGGAGTTCCGTCGTGGCCCACCGATATCCGTACCTGAACGTGGCGACTCCGATCGCCTTCGCCCACCGCGGCGGCGCGGCCGAGGGCGACGAGAACTCGTTGAACGCCTTCGCCCGGGCCATCGCCGCCGGCTACCGGTACCTGGAGATCGACGTGCACGCGACCCGTGACGGGGTGTGCGTGGTCTTCCACGACGACACCCTCGATCGCATGCTCGGCCGGTCCGGCAAGGTCGAGGACGTCACGTTCGCGGACCTGCGCGCGATGCGCATCGGCGGCGAGTCGCTGGTGCCGACGCTGGGCGAGGTGCTCGACGCCTTCCCCGAGGCCCGACTCAACATCGACCTGAAGACCGACGCCTCGGTCGATCCGGCCATCGAGACGCTGTGGCGGCTGGGCGCCCGCGACCGGGTGCTGCTCGCCTCCTTCAGCGACCGGCGCATCCGCTGGGTCCGCAAGGTCTGCGGTCCCCGTCAGGCAACGTCCATGGGCCAGCGGGAGGTCGCCGCGCTGCGGCTCGGCTCGCTGCACGGGCGTGGTCTGGCCGGTTTCGTCCCCGGGGTGGTCGCGGCCCAGGTGCCCGTACGGTTTGGGGGCGTACGGGTGGTGGATGCCCGGTTCGTGCGGCATGCCCACAAGTTGGGGATGCAGGTGCACGTCTGGACGGTCGACGATCCCGCCCAGATGCACGAACTGCTCGACCTGGGCGTGGACGGCATCATGACCGACCGCATCGAGGTGCTCAAGCGGGTGCTGACCGAGCGTGGCCAGTGGCACCCCCCAACGTTTGGGATCTCGTCACCGCCAACCCCTTCCCCCGGGCCCATCTCACCTGGTACCCATTCCCCCGAGGCCCCGTCGGACTGAGTGTTCGTCGTCGGCTGTATCCGTGTCCCCGGATAGACAGGTGAGCCGATGTCCAGTCCCACCGCCGACGCGACCACGCCGACCGGCGAGCCCACCACCCCGGCGCCGCCCAGCACCCGCCGCGAGCGGGTCGGTTGGTACTTCTACGACTGGGCCAACTCGGCGTTCTCGACCACGGTCATCGCGGTCTTCCTGAGCCCCTACCTCACGGCGGTGGCCAAGGCCGCGGCGAACTGCCCGACCGTCGACGACGCGGTGGTCTGTGGTGAGGAGCGACTGCAGCTGGCGGGCCTGGCGTTCCGGCCGGGCTCGCTGTGGAGCTTCCTGGTCGCCCTCTCGGTGATCCTGCAGGTGCTCGTCCTGCCCATCACCGGCGCGCTCACCGACCGGACCCGCCACCGTCGGCGGCTGCTGGCCGTCTTCGCCTACACCGGGGCGTTCGCGACCATCGGGTTCTTCTTCGTGACCGGCACGAACTGGCTGCTCGGCAGCGTGCTGTTCGTCATCGCCAACGTGTCGTTCGGCGCGAGCGTGGTCGTCTACAACTCGTTCCTGCCGAGGCTGGCCGGCCCCGACGACCGCGACAAGGTCTCCAGCATCGGCTGGGCGCTGGGCTATCTCGGCGGTGGTCTGCTGCTGGTGCTCAACCTGGTCGTCTACACCGCGTTCCCCGACGCCCAGGGCCTGGTCGTGCGGATCTCGCTCGCGTCCGCGGGTGTGTGGTGGGCGGCGTTCACGTCGCTGCCGCTGGCCCGGCTGCGTGACCCCGAGCCGCACGAGGTGGTGCCCGCGACCGGCTCCGTGCTGACCGCCGGTTTCAAGCAGCTCGGCTCGACCCTCAAGGGCATGCGGGCCTTTCCGCTCACGCTGGTCTTCCTCGTCGTGTTCCTCATCTACAACGACGGCGTGCAGACCGTCATCGCGGTCACCAGCCAGTACGCCACCGACTACCTGGGTCTGGCGCAGGATACCCTGATCCTGACGATCCTCATCGTGCAGTTCACCGCGTTCGGCGGCGCGCTGCTGCTCGGCCGGATCGCGCGTGCGATCGGTGCCTGGAAGACCGTCCTGTTGAGCCTGGTGCTGTGGATCGCCGTGGTGGGCGGCGCCTACTTCCTGCCCCCGGGCAACGCGCTCATCTTCATGGCGATGGGTATGGCGCTGGGCATCGTGCTGGGCGGCACCCAGGCGCTGAGCCGTTCGCTGTTCAGCCAGATGATCCCCGACGGCAAGGAAGGCGAGTACTTCGGCTTCTACGAGATCAGCGACAAGGGCACGAGCTGGCTCGGCCCCCTGGTCTTCGGCCTGTCGTTCGAGGCGACCGGCGACTACCAGATCGCGATCATCTCCATCACCTCGTTCTTCATCATCGGCTTCGTGGCGCTGCTGTTCGTCCCGATCCGCAAGGCGATCGTCGCGGCCGGCAACACTCCCCCGCGCCTGCTCTAGCCACCGTCCACCGTGGACTCCGACCTGTTCGCGCCGGCCGTCGGGCGTGGGCACCGCCGGCCGGCGCGCGCATGGACAGGGACGCGGTGCCGGCTTCCGTGGTTGGTGAGGGCGGGTGGTGGGCTTTCCGGAACTATGCCACGGACGCGTCCTCGGTCACCTTGGGCTCGCGTCGCTGACCGACCACGGATCGTCCGTCCAGCGCGTCCACCCGGGCACGAATCCTGTCGGCGTGCTCGTAGATCTCGTCGAGCGTCTGGATCGGAATGCGGGTCTCGTTGCCCTCCGCGTCGAACACACCGAGATACCGCTGCTTCTTGGCGTTGAAGTGAAGTCGAGCAATGCTCTTCCGGTTGTTGTCGTCCAGGAGGATAGCGAAGTACGACTTTGCGTCGCGCTGGACGACACGAGACGGCTTGACGGACGCGCAGGCGATAGCCTTGACGATCGCGAAGGCTTCGCGCTCGTCGTCCGTCGTGACCACATCGACCACATCGACCGGCTCGTCCACGGTCTCCGCGGGCGTTTCCGCCGTCTTCGGGGCTGTCCACGTGTCGACCGCCAGTGATGTCTCGCCGAGTGCGGACTTGAGGCGGCTGTTCGCCTGGTCGTTGAGGAACTGGGTGGACGCCTTGATGACGAGCGGCCGGAACTGCTCGCGAACCTTCTGGGTGAACGATCCCTCGTAGACCTTGGTCGCGAGGAGCTTGACCCACTCGTCACTGGGCTCCTTGAACTGCGCGGAGATCTCTCGCTTGATCTGCCCGACGTACTTCAGTTCGGCCGCCGCGCCCATCACCGCCCCAAGATCGAAGTTGTTGCGCGTGAGCTTCGCCAGCTCCGGAACGACGACGGGGTCGAGATCGAGCAGATCGAGAACCATGTACGGCTTGGCGTCCATGCGATTCGGCTGGTCCAGGTCGGTGAAGAACTTGTAGACCTGTCCGTTCGTCAGGACGGCTATGCGCGCGTTGGTGGCCGCGAAGTACCGGAAGAGCTGCGAGGCGTGCTCAAGGTCGAGAGGGACGGACAACTTCTTGACCTCGATGAGGATCTGTACGGTCCCGTCATGCCTGATGGCGTAGTCGACCTTTTCGCCCTTCTTGAGGCCGACGTCCGCCACGAACTCGGGGACGACCTCGTTGGGATCGAACACGTCGTAGCCCAACACGTTCTGGAGGAACGGCATCACGAAGGCGTTCTTGGTGCCTTCTTCGGTGGCGATCTGGCTATTCTGCGTACGAACTTTTTCGGACAGAGCGTTCAATGCGTCGATCAATGTGGGCATGTCAACGTCATACCAGCCCGATTTCGCTAGTCGTGGGACGCCACGCAGGCAATCTCGTGGACGAATGACGACAATCGTGTGTTGATCGCGTGCCACCTGTCACGACCGGCCATCGCGGTTTGTTTCCTCTCGGCCGCCCATGGTTGCCGCGCCAGCGCCATGGTGCGCGCAATGGCGGTCAAACGGTGGTCGTGATCAGTCGTCCGGTCGCGGTGCGAATCCCCGGATGAGCACGTAGCTGTGCCCATGTCATCCTCGATCAACGACAAACGATCTTGATTCCGCCGTCGCGGGGTGTGTCACCCGTTGCGGGCGCGGTGGAGCCAGGCGGGTCAGACCGGGTTGGGGATGACCTGCTTGGCGACGTCGATGCAGGCCTGGGAGCCGCGGGCGATGTCGGCGGCGCGGTCGGCAGTTTCGGGCAGTTTCGTCTCCACCACCAGCACCCATTCGCCATCGGCGATCCCGAGACAGTTCAGGTACCAGGTGCCGTTGACGCTGACCCAGCCGTTCTTCGTGGCGATCGTGGAGCGCAGCGGTTCGGGGAAGGCGAACCGGATCCCGAAGTCGCCCTCGCCGCGGATCTGGCGCATCTCGTCGAGCAACCACCGGGTCCACTTGTCGGAGGCGACCTGGCGGTTGGCGATGCAGGCGCCGATGGCCGCGGCGTCCTTGGCCGAGGTGAACGTCGACCCCCACCCGTACTGGCCGGAGATATAAGGGCCCTTGATGCCACAGACGGTCTGCAGGTCGCCGAGCATGGCCTTCTCCCCGCCGATGGCGTTGTAGATCCTCGACGCCGCGTTGTTGTCGCTGTCGCGGACCATCGTGGAGATCGTGCTGAGCCAGTCGGTCGACGGATCGGGGAACTTGCGCAGGTAGTCCGCGCCGAGCCAGGCCTTGATCATCGAGGCGGTGACCGAGTTCTGGCTGCCGTTGCTCGACGAGTACTGGTTGCCCGTGCGCAGGTCGACGTACGACCACGAGTACCAGGTCACGTTGGCCGTCACCGTTGTCGGTGGCACGTAGGGCGCCACGGATGCGATCGAGGCCGAGGACTGGGGTGTCGCCGACGTCCGAGGCTGCCCGGGGGAGCCGAAGTACGCGACGGGCGAGCCGTCCGGCACCGCGGCGCCGGCCAGCATCGCCACGGCGAAGACGAGGACCGCTGCCGTCGCCGCGATCAGCCCCTGCCAACTCCGGTCCAAGCCGAGGTACGCCTCTCGTCCGCGGGTGACCAGCACCACGAGCGGATGCGGTTCGAGTCGCGCTGCCCGGCTCCGCGCTAGTTTGGCCGGATCGTCCCAGTCGTCCGGCTCGGCCCAGTCGTCCGGCTCGGACCACGACTGCCGCGGCCGGCCGGTGGTAGCGCCGGAACTGTAGGCCGTACCGGTTGGTGCGGCGGAACTGTAGGCCGTACCGGTTGAGCCGTACGTCGTGCCGGTGGGCGTGGCGCCGTAGACGGTGCCCGTCGGGGTTGGCTCGTGTCCGCCGCCGTAGACCGTTCCGGTCGGAGCGGGGCCGTGCCCACCGCCGTAGCCGGCTGCGCTCGGTGCGGGACCGACACCACCGCCCGAGCCGTAGCCGTACCCGGTCGGCCCGCCGTAGACCGTGCCCGGGACCGGACCGTGCCCGCCACCCACACCTGGCCACCGGACGGCCGGACGCTCACCGGGTCCCTGGGGCGGCTGGCCGGAGTCGGGCGTGCCGTCCTCCGGATCTACCCCCTGCACCTGGACTCCCTCTCGCGGCCACGAGTCTCCACCCGATGTCTCCGGGATCGTACGCAAACGGCGTGACACGTGTGTGTCCCGCCATCGCGTGCCAGCGATCACCGTGTTTCGCGAAGCCACTGGTGCCGATCATCGGGCAGTATTCGCGGGAGCGATCATTGTGATCTCGCCGACGCGAGGTCGTGGCGGTGTCGGGATCAGGGAGAGCGGATGTTCGAGGCGTCCCAGGTGCAGCAGGACGGGCTGCGGGTGCAGCTGGTGGTCCAGCCCGCGGTGAACCAGGCCCTGGTTCTCAACGGCGTGCCGCTCGTGCGCCAGGTAACGGTCACCAACGTCGGCGACCTCACGATCGACGGGCTTGACCTGGAGCTGACGCTGGTGGGCCCGACCGGCCCGCTCGCCGCAGCGTGGCGGGTGTCGCTGGAGTCCCCGCTCGCCCCCGACCGTACGGTCAGTTGGGACGAGTTCCCGCCGCTCGCCCCCGACGCGGCGGCGGTGGTCTCGGCCAACGAGGCCTATCCGGCCGAGTTCCGCCTGGTGGTCACCCGGCCCGACGGCCCGGTCGCGCCGGGTGAGCCGGTCGCGCCTGTCCCACCGGTACGGTTGACCGCCCCGACGCTGATCCTCGCGCACAACGAGTGGTGGAACCACCCCGCCCTCTACGACGCGCTGGCCGCGTTCGTCCAGCCCAACACCCGGGCCGTCGACGCGCTGCTCAAGTCGGCCGCGGGCATCCTGCTGCGCCACACCGGATCGGACTCGATCGACGGGTACCAGTCCGGGCCGGCGCGGGCGGCGGCGATCGCCGGTGCCGTCTACGAGGCGCTGCGCCGGCAGCGGCTGACCTACCAGTCCGGCGCCGCGTCCTTCGAATCGGGGGCGCAGAAGATCCGTACCACGGCGGCGGTGCTGGAATCGGGGCTGGCCAACTGCCTGGACCTGTCGGTCACCTACGCCTCCTGCCTGGAGGCGGCCGGGCTGCATCCGCTGATCTGGCTCACCGAGAACCACGCCTTCGCCGGCTTCTTCCTCGACGACGAGCGGCTGGCCACCCCGACCGTGACCGAGACCAACCTGCTCGTCACGCTCGTCGAGTCGGGGCGGGCCGTGCCGGTGGAGCTCACCGCGATCGGCGAGGGCGGCCTCGACTTCACCGGCGCCGTCCAGAGTGGACTGTCCCGCCTGCGCGACACGCCCGGCCTGCGGGCCGCCGTCGACGTGGCCCTGGCCCACCGCTGCGGCATCCGGCCGCTGCCCAGCCCCGAGGCCGGTGGTCCGGCGGCCGAGCCCACCGTCGACGCGGCACCGCAGGACGGCTCGATCGCGTTGCCGCCCGGCGCGGCGCAGGAACGCCTCTCGCGGCAGGACGCCGGCGCCGAGGAGGTGGTCGACCACTTCGACCCCGCTCCCCCGCGGGTGCGCCAGTGGAAGCGGTCGCTGCTGGACCTGAGCCTGCGCAACCCGCTGCTGAACCTGCCGACCCGGGGCAAGGGCGTGGACCTGCACGTGCCGGCCAACACGCTGGCCGCGCTGGACGACCTCGTGCACCAGGGCAAGCGCATCGCGCTCGTGCCTGAGGACACCCTCTCCGGCGTGGCGAAGGCGGCCGGGGCGCGCGGCGTCGCCGACCTCGACCAGGCCGCGCTGCAGCGCGAACTCGTCGAGGACAAGCGGATCTACGCGGCGGTCACGGCCGAGCGCTACCGCACGGTGATGCGTGCCCTGCAACGCGACGCGCGCACCATGATCCAGGAGACCGGCAGCAACTACCTCTACCTGACGCTGGGCACGCTGGTGCACCGCAAGGAGGGCGGTGGGGAGGCGCACGCGCCGCTGTTCCTGCTGCCCGTACGGCTGGAGGGCGGCGCGGGCCGGGCCCCCTACCACATCGTGATCGACGGCACGGAGGTGGCGACCCCCAACCAGTGCCTGGTCGAGTGGCTGCGGGTCAAGCACCGGGTGCGGTTGCCCGCGCTGGAGAACCCCACGCTCGATGAGGCCGGCATCGACATCTCCGCGACGCTGACCGCCCTGCGCGACGGGCTGGTCGCGCACGAGCTGGACTACCGCATCGACGAGCGGGCGAGCCTGCGCCTGCTGCAGTTCTCCAGCTTCCAGATGTGGCGCGACCTCTCCGACCACTGGCAGTCCTTTATGGACAACCCGGTGGTGGCGCACCTGGTGAACCGGGTGGAGGCGCGGTTCACCGACCCGGCCGGCGACGACGAGCCCGAGGTCGACGAGTCGACGCTGCACCTGCCGATCCCCGCCGACGGCTCGCAGATGCGGGCCGTGGTGATGGCCGAGCAGGGCCGTTCCTTCGTGCTGGAGGGACCGCCGGGGACCGGCAAGTCGCAGACCATCACCAACATGATCGCTCGGGCCATCCACAGTGGACGATCGGTCCTGTTCGTCGCGGAGAAACAGGCGGCGCTGGAGGTCGTGCGCCGCAAGCTCGACCAGATCGGGCTGGGACCGTTCACGTTGGACCTGCACGGCCGCAAGCAGTCGCTCAACCAGATCCGCGAGCAGCTGCGTGAGGCCTTCGACCAGACCGACGCGGGCGACGACGGCGCCTGGCGGGCGGCGACCACCCGGTTGCGTACCCAGCTCGCGCCGCTGGCCCGCTACCCCGAACGCGTCCACACCCCCAACGGCGCCGGCCTGAGCCTGTGGTCGTCCTATGCGGACACGCTGCGCTACGGCCCCGGCGCCGTCGCGCCCGTCCCCGTGGCCCACCTGACCACCCCGGCGGCGCAGGCCGAGGCGCTGAGCCGGGCGCTGGAGGATCTGCCGGGGGTGGCGCACGCCGCCCGTCTGCGGGCCGACCATCCCTGGTCCCTCGCCGAGCCGCGTAACCCGGACGGCACCCGAGGGATAGCCGGGCTCGATCCGGCGACGGTGCTCGCCGCGGCCACCCGGCTTGAGGAGGCCCGGGCCGCCCTCGTTGCCCGGCCACATCTGTCCACTGTGGTGTCCGGGCTGTTCGGCCCCGCCGCGCTCGGCCGGCTCGCCGCCGTGGCCCAGCTCGCGCTCGCCGGGGCACTGCCCGACCACGCCAGCCTGACCCGCGCGAGCGATCCGGGCTGGGACCGGTCCATCGCCTACGTGCAGGGCGCGTTACACAACTTCCGGCAGGCGTACGCCTGGGACCTGGCGACCTTCCGCCCGGAGGTGCTCGCCGCACCGCAGCTGGACGAGTGGGCCAGCACCGCCCGGGAGGCGGCCGAGCGCTTCCTCGCGCCGATCTTCGGCCGCCGGGACCTGCAGCGCATCGGCGAGGCGTTGCGCCCCTACCTGCGTCAGGGCGAACTCGACGACAAGCAACTGCCCGCGGTGCTGACCCGGTTGCTCGCGGCCCGCCGGGAAGCCGTCGATCTCGCCCACCAGGTGGCCCGCCACGGTGGCCTGGCGCTGGCGCCCGGGTGGCGTCCCGAGGCCGACGGGGCGTTCGAGGAGTTCTCCCGGGCGGTGCACGCCACGCGGCTGGCGCGGGCGCTGCTGCGCGAGGCTCCCGCCGCCGTGGCGCACCTGCGCGCCGGCGCGGATCCGGGCGACCTCGCCGTGCTCGCCGCCGCGGACAGCGCCTGGCGCGACTGGAGCACCCTGCTGGGCATCACCGAGGAGAGCCTGGCGCTGTGGGCGGGCGGCTCGATCGCCGGGAAGTGGTTCGAGCGCTGGCAGCGCGACGGGGCGCAGTGGCGGCAGGAGCTGCACGACGAGGGCCTGGTCGGGTTGCACCGCTGGTCGCAGCTTCTGTCCACTCTGGACGTCCAGATCGCCGCCGGGCTGGCCGAGTTCCGGATGGGTCTGCTGCGCGGCGAGGTGAGCGCCGACGCGGCGGAGGAGGCCTACCGGCGTGGGCTCGCGGTCCGGTCGGTGGCCGAGCGGATGGCCGCCGGCGACCTGAACTTCTTCGAACCGAGTGTCCACAATGGCATCATCGACCAGTACGAGGCGGCGGCCGCCACGATGCGCGCCACCCTGCCCCGCCAGCTGCCGGCCGAGCTGGTTCGCCGGCGCGGCTTCGACACGGCCGCGCCGCGAGGAACGAGCGAGGGCGGCTCTCCGGTCGTGGAGCTGGTGGAGCAGGTCAAGCGCAAGCGTGGGGGCAAGTCGTTCCGCGAGCTGTTCGCCGCCTACTCCGACCAGATCCTCAGGCTGACCCCGTGCGTGCTGGTCAGCCCGGCCTCGGCCGCGACCTTCCTCGACCCCAAAGCGGCAAAGTTCGATATCGTCATCTTTGACAGGCGTCGCAGATCCGGGTGGCCGAGGCGATCGGAGCGATGGGCCGGGGCCGGTCGGTCGTGATCGTCGGCGACTCCAAGCAGATGCCGCCCAGCGCCGTCATGCGCGCCTCGCACGAGGACGACAGCGGCGAGACCGACGACGAACAGCAGGCGGCGCAGGACATGGAGAGCATCCTGTCCGAGGCGGTCGAGTCCCAGGTGCCACGCCATCCGCTGACCTGGCACTACCGCAGCCGGGACGAGTCGCTGATCGCCTTCTCCAACCACCGCTACTACGGGCGCCGGCTCTTCAGCCTGCCCTCGCCCGGTGCCGGCGCCGACACGGGTCTGGTGTGGCGGCGGGTCAACGGCACGTTCGACCGTGGCCGCACCCGCACCAACGAGGTCGAGGCCCGGGCCGTGGTGGAGGAGATCGCGCGCCGGCTCCACGACCCCGCCACCGCGAACGCCTCGCTGGGCGTGGTGACGTTCAACATCCAGCAGCGCGACCTGATCCTGAACCTCCTCGAAGACTCCGACGACCCGCTCGTCACCGCGCGGCTGACCGAGGAGAGCGAGGAGCCGATCTTCGTCAAGAACCTGGAGAACGTCCAGGGCGACGAACGGGACGTCATCCTCTTCTCCCTGGCCTTCTCCACCGACCCGGCGACCGGCTTGCTGCCGTTGAACTTCGGGCCACTGAGCCAGGTGGGCGGCGAGCGCCGGCTCAACGTGGCGATCACCCGAGCCCGGCGGCTGGTCATGCTCTTCGCCTCCTTCGACCCGGCCGACATCGACCTGTCGCGGACCTCCGCGGTCGGTACGCGTGACCTGCGCGCCTACTGCGAGCTCGCCGCGAACGGGCCGGCCGCGCTGTCCGGTGGGTCACTGTCCCGAGCTGCCCGTACGGACGAGGTGCGGGCCGCGGTCGCGGACGCGATCCGCGACCGCGGTCATGACGTGGTGGTCGGGTACGGCCTGTCCGACTTCACCGTGGACATCGCCGTCCGCCGGCCGGGCGCGTCACGGTGGCAGGTGGCGATCATCCTCGACGGTCCACAGTGGGCGGCCCGGCCGACCGTGGCCGACCGGGACAGCGCGCCCCGCCTGCTGCGCGAGTCGATGCAGTGGCCGGCCCTGCTGCGGTTCTATCTGCCCGCCTGGATCCGGGACCGGGAGTCGTTCCTGCGCGAGGTCGATGAGGCGATCGCCAACGCCGAGGCGGCCGAGGCCCAGGCAACCGCCGAGGCGGCGGCTGCCGGGGCCGAGCCTGGCGCCGAGGTCCAGCCAACCGCCGCCGCCACCGAGCCCGGCGACCAGACCGCGCCCGCAACCCCGGCCGGCCCCGGCGCCGAATCGGCCACGCCGGCCACGCCTTCGCAGGTGAAGGGTGCTCGGGGGTCTCGGGAGCGCGGCACCCGCCGGTCGCCCCGGAAGTGACGTAGCCGCGATCCGGCCCGGATCCCCGGCGGACTGTCGTTGGTGGACAGACGAGATCGGCATCGCCTGCCTCGGCGCGGTTGCGTGGATCGGGGTCCAGCTGCGGTTAGGCTTGCCGCCCGTGACCGCCGACTCCGCCCTCTCGCCCCTCCAGCCGGCCCATCGACGCGGCCACGAGCGGGACGGGGCCGCGTTGAAGTTCTTCTACGGCCCCATGGACTGCGGCAAGTCGACGCTGGCGCTGCAGATGGACTACAACCACTCGCGTCAGGGGCGCCGGGGCGTGGTGCTGACCCGCAACGACCGGTCGATGGGGCCGCGGGTGACCTCCCGGATCGGGCTGGCCCGCGACGCCATCGAGGTCACCGACGACCTGGACCTCGTGGCCCTGGTGGAGAGCAGCCTGGCCCAGGGCGACCGGCTGGACTACCTGATCTGCGACGAGGCCTGCTTCTACACGGTGGCCCAGGTCGAGCAGATGGCCGATCTGGTGGACCGGTACGACGTGGACGTCTACGCCTTCGGGCTGGCCACCGACTTCCGCACCGAGCTGTTCCCCGCGTCCCGGCGGCTCTTCGAACTGGCCGATGCCGTGTTCCGGCTGCAGGTCGAGGTGCTGTGCTGGTGCGGTCGCGAGGGGCAGCTCAACGCTCGCGTCGTCAACGGTGTGGTGGCGAGAGAGGGCGCCCAGGTCGTGATCGGGGACACCGGGGACACCGGGGTGACGGATGACGTGCGATACCAGGTGCTGTGCCGGCGCCACCACCGCAGCGGGCAGTTGGGACCAAACGGAAACTGATCGTCGTCGATAGTCGCGGGCGGGGGTGCGACGCGGGGAGTTGTGCCCGTACGGTACTGGCGCGGCACAGGCGTTGGGGGTTGACTGTCGCCATGGCCCGCTACGTACAGCCGATGCCCGACCTGCCCGACGTCTACGCGACCGACACGGTCCTGCGCTCGTGGATGAGTCGCCTGCTCGGGGCCGGATTCGCCGAGGCCGAGGTCCGGTTCCAGGCACTCGCGGCACAGGTGATGGGTCCGCTGCGGGCCGCCCACGCCGATGCCGAGGCGCACCCGCCGGTGCTGCGCCAGTACGACGGGTGGGGAGCCCGGGTCGACCGGGTGGAGACGTCGCCCGGCTGGGAGCGGCTGCGGGTCGCGGCCGCCGAGCACGCGATCGTGGCCCTGCCCTACCTGCCCGAGGCCCGTCAGCGCTGGGGAGCCGGTGCGCGCACGGTGCAGCACGCGCTGCTGCACCTGTACGGTCCCGAGAGCGCCGTCTTCACCTGCCCCGTCGCGATGGCCGACGGCGCCGCGGCGCTGCTGTCCCGGCCCGAGGTCGACGCCGGGGTCCGGGACGTGTGGTTGTCGCGGCTGACCTCGACCGATCCGGCCGTGGCCATCACCAGCGGCCAGTGGATGACCGAGTCCCAGGGCGGGTCCGACGTGGGCCGGGCCACCACGCTCGGGCGCCGCGAGGCCGACGGGTCGTGGCGGGTGACGGGCGAGAAGTGGTTCTGCTCGGCCATCGATTCCGCGATGGCGGTCGCGCTGGTGCGCCCCGATGCCCAGGTGCCGGGCAGCAAGGGACTGGCGCCGTTCCTCATCCCGCGCTACGCCGCGGACTCGCCCCTGGCCGGCGGCACGCTCCCGGCTCGCGCGTCGGCGCCCGGCATCGTGCTGCACCGGCTCAAGGAGAAGCTCGGCACGCGTGCCGTGCCGACGGCCGAGGTGGGGTTGCAGGACGCGTACGCCATCCCGCTCGGCGACCCGTTCGACGGCACCGGCATCCACCGGATGATGACGCTGGTCGTGGTCACGCGGCTGCACAACTCGGTCGCCGCCTCCAGCGGCATGCGCCGAGGGCTGGCCTACGCGCGCGCCTACGCCGACGAGCGCAGTGTCGCGGGTGGACGGTTGTCGGCGAATCCCCTGCACCGCAGCACACTGGCCACCCTCGCCGTGGACGCGCAGGCGGCGTTCGCGCTCACCGCGCACGCCTTCGACCTGCTCGGCCGGGTGGAAGTCGACGGGGACGTCGCCGGCGAACAGGAGCTGCGACTGGTGGCCCCGCTGGCCAAGCTCACCACCGGCCGGCTGGCGGTGGCGTCGGCCAGTGAATATCTGGAGTCCTTCGGCGGCGCCGGCTACGTGGAGGACACCGGCATCCCCCGCCTGCTGCGCGACGCCCAGGTGCTGCCGATCTGGGAGGGCACGACCAACGTGCTGGCGCTCGACGTGGTGCGCGCGCTCGCCCACGACGCCGAACTCGGGCAGCGCTTCCTCGGCCGGCTCGACGCGGCGACCCAGCAGGCCTCGTCGATGCTCATCGGCGGTGCGGTGGACGGCCTGCGGGCCGCCCGGTTCGGTCTCGGCGACGCTCTCAAGCAGGCCGCCGCGGAGCCGCGCAGCGAGCGGGTGGTCGCCGAGGCACGCCAGATGGCGCTCACCATGGGCTATGCGCTGGCGTTGAGCCTGCTGGTCGAGCACGCCGCCGCCACGAACGACGAGGCGACCAGGGTCGCCGCCGAGTTGTGGGGCCGGGCCCGGCTCACCGCCGACGAGACCGCCCACGACGCGCACACCATGTTCGAGGTCCTCTGCCCCTGACGGCTCGGGACGTCGCGTCTGCTGTGCTCTGCTCCGGCTGGCGCTGCGGCGGGACGGACCATTGCGCTGGTCGATCCCTGCCTGATATAAGGAAGGAAAGTTAACAGTTAAGACTGTTAACTCTTTCTCTTCGGGTGGGTGGTCACATGCACGAACCTGTCAACCCTGCTCAGTCGTCCCCGCACTCCCCGCTAGCTCCCCGCGGTATTCGCAGTCACGTGCCCACTCTGGCGAGCCGCGGCGCCCGCCCGACCGTCGGGCGCCGCACGAGAACGTCGCTCGCCCTCTCCACCGTCGTCGGCCTGCTCGTCGCCGCCGTGGCCACCGTCATCGCGGCCACACCCGCATCCTCGGACGTGGCGGTCAACGAGCAGTGCCGCCCCGACGGGCTCTACCGTACGCCCGGCATCGACGTCCCGTACTGTCTCGCCTACGACTCCGCCGGTCGGGAGATCATGGGGTCCGACCATCCCCGCCGGATCATCGGCTACTTCACCGGCTGGCGCACCGGCAAGGACGGCACACCCGCCTACCTGGCCAGTGACATCCCCTGGACGAAGGTCACCCACATCAACTACGCCTTCGCCCACGTCGATGCCACCAACAAGATCTCCGTCGGCAACCCCACCGCCGCCAACAACGCGGCCACGAACATGACCTGGCCCGGGGTGGCGGGCGCGGAGATGGACCCCGCCTACCCGTACACCGGCCACTTCAACCTGCTCAACAAGTTCAAGAAGGCCAATCCCCACGTCAAGACGCTGATCTCCGTCGGCGGTTGGGCGGAGACCGGCGGCTACTTCGACGAGACCGGCACCCGTCAGGACTCCGGCGGCTTCTACCGGATGACCACCACGGCATCGAACACGGTGAACACCGCGGGCATCAACACGTTCGCCGACTCGGTCGTCGCCTTCCTGCGCCAGTACGGCTTCAACGGCGTGGACATCGACTACGAGTACCCGACCTCCAACAACCAGGCGGGCAACCCGCTCGACTTCGCGCAGGCCGACGCCCGGCGGGCCGGGCTGAACGCCTCGTACGTGGTGCTCATGAAGACGCTGCGCGAGAAGCTCGACGCCGCCTCGGCCGCCGACGGGAAGTACTACCTGCTCACCGTCGCCGCGCCGGCGTCGGGCTGGCTGCTGCGCGGCATGGAGTCCTTCCAGGCGTTGCAGTACCTGGACTACGTCAACGTCATGTCGTACGACCTGCACGGTGCCTGGAACCAGTACGTGGGCCCCAACGCCGCGCTCTACGACCACGGCGACGACGCCGAGCTGGCCGCCGGCGGGGTCTACGGCGCGTACAGCGGCATCGGTTACCTCAACACCGACTGGGCCTACCACTACTACCGGGGCGCCATGCAGTCCGGCCGCATCAACATCGGCGTGCCGTACTACACCCGCGGCTTCCAGAACGTCTCCGGCGGCACCAACGGCCTGTGGGGTACGGCTCCGAAGACGAGCAACTGTCCACCAGGGACGGGAACCTCCGGCCCCTGTGGCAACGGCGCGGTCGGCATCGACAACATCTGGCACGACCTGGACACCAACGGCAACGAGGAACCCGCGGGCTCCAACCCCTTGTGGCACGCGAAGAACCTGCAGGACGGCCGCGCCGGCAGCTACCTCAGCGCCTACGGGCTCACGCCGGCGACCGACCCGGCCGACACACTCACCGGCACCTACACCCGCTACTACTCGGCCGCGCTGGCCGCACCGTGGCTGTGGAACGCCCAGAAGAAGGTCTTCCTGTCCACTGAGGACGACCAGTCGCTCGGCGCGAAGGCCGACTACGTGGTGAGCAAGGGCATCGGCGGCATCATGATCTGGGAACTCGCCGGCGACTACGCCTTCAACACCACCCGCGGCGAGTACTTCTTCGGCAGCACGCTGACCAGTCTCCTCTACGACAAGTTCAGGACCGCACCCGCCTACGGGGCCACGAAGGCGAACATCGCGATGCCCACGCAGACGCTCGACGTCGCGGTCTCGATGGGCGGGTTCGCGTTGGGAGACAACAACTATCCCATCAACCCCGAACTGCGGCTGACGAACAACACCGGCGCGCCGATCCCGGCGGGCGCGCAGCTCGAGTTCGACTACCCGACCTCGGCGCCCGCGGGCATGGGCCAGCAGTCCGGCTGGGCCCTGACGTCTGTCTCCATAGGACACTCGGGCAACAACATCGGCGGGCTGAACGGGGACTTCCACCGCGTCCGGCTGACGATCCCCAACGCCATCGCGGCGGGCGCCTACGCCGAGGTGACGCTGAACTACACGCTGCCGATCTCCGGGCCGTCCAACTTCACCCTCACCTTCGGTGGCCAGACCTACGCACTGGCCGCCGATCATGCCCGGGGCGGGGTGCCGCCCACGTCGCCCAGCGCCTCCGGCAGCGCCAGCGCGAGCCCGTCGGGACCGGCGTGCACCGCTCCCCCGTACGTGCACGGCACGGTGTACACGGGCGGGAACATCGTCTCCTACAACGGGCACCAGTGGCGGGCCAGGTGGTGGACCCAGAACGAGGCGCCCAGCACCGGCGGCAGTGGCGTGTGGGAGGACCAGGGCCCCTGTACGTCGGCGTCCAGTTCCCCGAGTCCGTCCTCGTCGCCATCGGCGTCGGTCTCGCCGAGCGTGTCGCCGTCGCCCTCCGTGTCACCGTCGCCGTCCGCCTCGCCGTCGCCGTCGGGCGGTTACCCTGCGTGGGCCACCTACCACGCCTATGCGATCGGCGACCGGGTGACGTACGGCGGCTCGGTCTACGAGTGCCGCCAGGCGCACACCTCGTTGCCGGGCTGGGAGCCGCCGGGGGTGCCCGCCCTGTGGTTGACGGTGTAGCTCCCGTACGACGGGTAGCTCCCGTACAGCGGTCCGCCGTACACGGCATGGGGCCCTTCCCCGGATTCCCGGAGAAGGGCCCCATCGCGTGAATCAGACGACGCGCAGGCGGATCGTCTGCGGCATGCCGCGCAGCTTGTCCAGCGCCGACTCGGCGTAGTTCTCCCCGATGTCGGTCAGCACATAGCCGACCTCGCCGCGGGTGCCGAGCAGCTGGCCCTCCACGTTCACGTCGTGCTCGGCCAGGATGCCGTTGACCTGGGCCAGCACGCCCGGCGTGTTGGTGTGGATGTGCAGCAGGCGGTGCACGCCGGGGTGCTGCGGCAGTGCCACCGCCGGGAAGTTCACCGAGAGCGTGGTGGTCCCGTCGGCCAGGTACTGCGCCAGCTTGTTCGACACGAACGAGCCGATGTCCGCCTGCGCCTCCTCGGTCGACCCGCCGATGTGGGGGGTCAGGATGACGTTGGGCAGCCCGCGCAGCTCGGAGACGAACTCGTCGCCACGGCCCTTCGGCTCGTGGGGGAAGACGTCCACCGCGGCCCCGGCGATGTGCCCCGCCACGAGCGCGTCGCGCAGGGCGGCGGCGTCGATGACGAAGCCCCGGCTGAGGTTGAGGAAGATGCTGCCCGGCTTCATCGCCTCGAACTGCTGGCGGCCGAAGAAGCCGGCGTTGCCCGCCCGGCCGTCGACGTGGATGCTCACCACGTCGGCGACGGCGAGCAGCTCGTCGAGGCTGGTGCAGCGCCGGGCGTTGCCGAGTGCCAGGCGGTCGGCGGTGTCGTAGAAGTAGACCGTCATGCCCAGTGCCTCGGCCACCACCGAGAGCTGGGTGCCGATGTTGCCGTACCCCACGATGCCCAGCGCGCGCCCGCGGACCTCGTGGCTGCCGTCGGCCGACTTGTCCCAGATGCCGGCGTGCATGCCGGCGTTCTTCTCGGTCAGCCGGCGGGTGAGCGCGATGATCTCGGCGATGGCCAGCTCCACCACGCTGCGGGTGTTGGAGAACGGCGCGTTGAAGACCGCCACGCCGTGGCGGGAGGCGGCTGACAGGTCGATCTGGTCGGTGCCGATGCAGAACGCGCCGATCGCCAGCAGGTTCGGTGCCGCGTCCAGCACGGCCTTCGTGACCTGGGTCTTGGACCGAATCCCCAGCACGTCCACGTCGCCGATGCGCTCGATGAGCTCGGCCTCATCCAGCGCCCGGCCCAGCGTCTCGACCTCGTAGGCGTCAGCCCGCAGCCGCGCCTCCGCGTCGGGGTGGATGCCCTCCAACAGCAGTGCCCGCATCAGTCTCCTCCGACTCGCTGCGCCCCCTGCGCCACTCCGGCGGCGCTGCTCGGACAGGGCGGGGCATGGAGCGAACGACGACGAGCGTAGCCCCTCGCCACGCCTGGTTACCTCCGCGTTGCCGGTGACGTCGCGGACGCGACTCTCCGAGCATCCCATCCGCCACGCACGGTCGCCCGCCGGGCACGCTCCGTCAGGCGTGCCAGGCGGGGTCGGCGATCACCGTGAGCTGCTGCGTCGCCCGGGTCAGCGCGACGTAGAGGTCCGAGCCACCCCGGGGCGAGGCGTGCTCGATCCGCTGGGGATCGACGACGATCACGGCATCGAACTCCAGGCCCTTCGCCTGCGCGACGGTGAGCACGACCACCGGCGCGGTCAGGTCGGCGTCGGTGCCCACCACGACCAGCGGCGTCACCTCGCGGATCGCCACGGCCAGGTTCTCGACGGCCGATGACGGTGCCAGGACCGCCAGGCGACCGTCCTCGAGCCGGTCCAGTTGATCCCGTACGGCCTGGACGACGGCGTTGGTCCACGCGGCCGGGTCGTCGCCGGCGACGGTGACCATCCGGGGTGGCCGGCCGGTCGACCGCACCGAGGTCGGTGGACGCAACGCCGGATCGATGGTGGCGAGCACGACGCCGACCTCGGTGCCGCCGTCCTCCGCGAGCTGGTGGCGCGCACCGGCGTCGATTCCGAGGCGCTGGACGACGTGCTGTGGGGCTGCGTTGGCCAGATCGGGCCGCAGGCCTCCAACATCGGCCGGACCACGGTTCTC
>Ga0164243_10003176_pt1 | contig 26483 bp, 26 predicted proteins | sample OricompcompostOP_FD_108781 | JGI IMG/M metagenome (GOLD analysis project Ga0164243, IMG submission 108781) | Organic Plus compost microbial communities from Emeryville, California, USA - Original compost - Organic plus compost (OP) | ecosystem: Engineered > Solid waste > Mixed feedstock >...
AGATGCAGCCCAGCTTCGGCCTCCCCCGATGCAGCTGCTGACGGCCGCACGCCTGTGCCTGCGCCCGGTGCGGGATCGGGCGCGAGCAGCTGATCTCAGGCGGCGAGGTGGAAGGTGCTGGCGAAGCGCTCGAGCAGCTCGCGGCGGCCGCCCAGCACCTCGACGACGCCGCTCTCGATGGCCTGAGCAGCGCCGAGCTCGCCCGAGATGAGCCGGCGGATGCCGGGCCCCGCCGCGAAGGCGAGGTCCGCCGGCCCGTCGCCGCGTGAGACCGTGAGCCTGGCCCCGTCGACATGGACGAGCAGCTGGGACGGGCCGAGCCGGGCGGCGTAGGCCGTCGCGGGCAACGTAGCGGCGACCTGCGAGCGGAAGGCCGTGCGCAGCGCCATGGTCATCGAGTCGGCCGTGACGATCTGCCCCTCGCGCGGCTCATCCATGGCCTTGAAGCCCCAGGCGCCCAGGGCGAGCACGACCGGCTCGAGCTCGCGGCCGTAGGGCGTCAGCTCGTACACGACGACCCGGGAGTGCGGCACCCGCCGGATGACGCCGGCGGCCTGCAGCTCCTTCAGCCGGGCCGCGAGGATGTTGCTCGGGATGCGGGGCAGACCGGCGGCGAGCTCCCCGTAGCGCCGCGGCCCGACGAGCAGATCGCGGACGATGAGCAGCGCCCAGCGCTCGCCCACGAGCTCCAGGCCGCGCGCGACACCGCAGTACTGGCCGTAGTCGCGTGCGACCATCGACCTCAGGCCTGCTGCTCGGCCGAGGCCCCCGGGCCGTGCTCGGCAGCGGCAGGGTCCATGTAGCAGAGCTCGAGGATGTTGCCGTCCGGGTCGGTGAGCTGCCGCTGATACATGAAGCCCATTTCGGTGGCGGGGCGGGCCTCGGAGCCGCCGGCGGCGAGGCCGTTGGCAACGGCGGCGTCCACCTCTTCCCGGCTGTCGAGCGCGATGGCCGTCGCCGTCGAGACCGCGACGGAAGGATCGCCGATGGGGAGGTCGGTGAAGGTCTGGAAGAAGTCCCGCATGAGGATCATGAAGTAGTTGTGGCCCTCCTCCACGACGATGCAGGCCGCATTGTGATCCGTGAAGAGCGGGTTGATGGTGAATCCGAGGGCGGTGTAGAACGCCTTCGCGCGCTCCAGATCGGTCACGGGCAGGTTCACGAACATCGAGGGCATGGCGGTCTCGCTCTCCAGGGTGGGGACGGGTTGTCCCCTAACACTTGCAAAAAACAAGTGTCGCGTCAATGCCCGCATGAGAGGAAGGCCTGCGCAGGCCCGACCCCCGAGGCCCCGGCCTGCGCGGTCCGCCCTCGCGGTCGCGGCCGCCGCGGTGCCACCGCACCCCGGTCGGCACTGTTCGAGGGCGGTCAGTGCGGGAGCGACGCGACGACCTCCGCGGCGGCGAGCAGCTGCACGCCGATCAGGCGCAGGTCCTGGAGCCGCTCGCCGCTGGTCTGCGAGACCGCGTCGGTCACGAGGACGGCGCGCAGATCCCGCTCGGTGGCGTCGAACAGCGTCGCGCGCGGGCAGTTCGGCAGATTGCAGCCGGCGACCACGACCGTGTTCACACCCCGCGCGCGCAGCCAGTCCTCCAGGCCCGTGCGGTAGAACGCGCTCCACCGCGGCTTGAACCAGATCGCCTCCTGCGCGGAGAGCTCCTGGGGCTCGCCCGCCAGCAGCCGCTCGGACTGCAGCGCGACGGCCGTGCCCTCGGGCAGGAGCATGGCCGGGAGCTCAGCGCCGGCCGTCCCCGGCGCCACCACCTTCGCCCCCGCCTCGATGTCCGCGCGTCGCACCGCGTCGACGTCCGAGCCGCCCGGCGGGTACAGACGGATCACATGGGCGATGGGCCGCTGCGCCGCGCGGAAGCCCGCCGCCAGCTCGGCCAGGCGCGGCAGCACCTCGCGGGTGCCGGGCACCGGCATCGCGCCGTCGATGAAATCCTCCTGGACGTCGACGATGAGCAGGGCGCAGCGCTCGAAGTCCGGGGAAAGGTGATCCCTCACCCTGTCATCCTCGCGCAGCGCCGAGTCTCAGCGCGTGCTCGGCCGCGGCAGTCCGAGGTGCTCGCGCAGGGTCGTGCCCGTGTACTCGCTCCGGAAGAGCCCGCGCTCCTGCAGGACCGGGATGAGCCGATCGGTGATCCGATCCAGGCCGCCCGGCATGTACGCGGGCTGGAAGATGAAGCCGTCGCTGGCACCCTGGGTGAAGTACGACTCCATCACGTCAGCGACCTGCTCGGCGGAGCCGATCGCGGTGAGCGCGTCGGACACGCTGGCCTTGAAACGGATCAGCTGCCGCACCGTCGCCCCGGCTACGGCGCGCTCGTAGATCTGCTTGTACCTCGTCTGCGCCGCCTGGACCTGGTCGGGGCGCAGCAGCCGCTCCGGCGGGATCGGCTCGTCCAGGTCGAGATCGCTGATGTCGACCGGGTGGATGAAGCGCTGCACGTCCGCGCGGCCCGCCTCGAAGTCGATGAGGTCGAGCAGCTCGCTCGCGAGCTGCTTCGCCTCCTGCTCGGTGTCGCCGATGATGGCGTTGAGGGCGGGGAGCACCCGCACTCCGGCCGGGTCGCGCCCGAGGTCCACGGCCTGCTGCTTCACCTTGGCGTAGAAGCGCTGGGCGCCCTCCAGCGCGGGCTGCGGGGTGAAGATGAGGTCCGCCCACTTCGAGGCGAAGCCCAGCCCGGCCGGTGAGGAGCCCGCCTGCGCGAACACCGGCCAGCCCTGCGGCGGGCGGGGCACGTTGAGAGGGCCCGCGACCGTGAAGTACTCGCCCTCGAAGTCGATCCGGTGCACCCGGGCCGGGTCCGCCCACATCCCCGTCGCCTTGTCATCCACGATCGCATCGTCCTGCCAGCTGTCCCACAGCCGCGTGACGACCTCCATGTACTCGTCGGCCATCCGGTAGCGCTCGTCGTGGTCGATCGCCGCAGCCGAGAAGTTCCCGGCGCCGAGGAACGAGGTGACGATGTTCCAGCCCGCCCGGCCCTGGCTGAGATGGTCGAGCGTCGCCATGTATCGCGCGAGGTTGTAGGGCGCCGTGAAGGTCGTCGAGCCCGTGCCGATGAGCCCGATCCGGCTCGTCAGCGCCGAGAGCGCGCCCAGGGCGGTCATCGGCTCCTGCGGATAGTTGAGCGCCTGACGGAAGTCCGACGGCCCCGTCGAGACGTTGTCCGCGAGGAACAGCGCATCCATGCAGGCGCGCTCGCACTGCTGCGCGATCTCGGCCAGCAGCGGCAGCCCGAGCAGCCGGTCCGAGGTGCTGTCCGGGCGTCGCCACGAGCCGACGCCCAGGCCTCCGGACGCGTTGTACAGGGCGAGGTTCATCTGGCGCGGTGGGACGGTCATGAGTTCTCCTCCTGGCTGGCGCGCCGCGAGCGGTCCAGGCGCGCAGGGATGACGAGCGGCTCGGTGCTCGGGTGCGGCAAGGCGGCCTGCCCCTCAGCTGACACGCCCGCGCGGCCGAGGCAGGCCGAGGCGCTCGCGGAAGGTCTTCCCCGCGTAGTCGGTCGTGAACAGGCCGCGATCTCGCAGCTCCGGGACGAGCCGCTCCGTGACGGCGTCGAGACCGCCGGGCATGTGCGGCGGCACGATCATGAAGCCGTCGCTGCCGCCCTGCGTGAAGTAGGACTCCATCACGTCAGCGACCTGCTCGACGGTGCCCGTCGCGCTCGCATGGTCCGTGAGGCTCGCCTTGATGCGGATGAGCTCGCGCAGCGGCGCGCCGCCCACGGCGGGCCCGTAGAACTGCGCGTACTTGGTCCGTCCGGTCTGCACCTGCTCCGGCGGCAGCAGCCGCTCGGCGGGGATCGGCTCGTCGAGCTCGAGATCGCTGATGTCGACAGGGGCGATGAAGCGCTGGAGGTCGGCGCGCCCGGCCTCGTAGTCGATCAGATCCAGGAGGTCGTTCGCGAGCTGCTTCGCCTCCCGCTCGGTCTCGCCGATGATCGGCACGAAGCCGGGCAGCACGCGAACCAGGTCCGGGTCGCGGCCGGTGTCCCTGACCTGCTGCTTGACGGCGGCATAGAAGCGCTGCGCGCCCTCGAGGGCGGGCTGCGGGGTGAAGATGAGGTCCGCCCACTTCGAGGCGAGACCGAGGCCCGCGGGCGAGGAGCCCGCTTGCGCGAACACCGGCCAGCCCTGCGGCGAGCGCGGGATGTTCAAGGGGCCGGCGACCTTGTAGTACTCGCCCTCGAAGTCGATCCGGTGGATCCGCGTGGGATCGGCCCACATGCCCGCCGCCTTGTCGTTGACGATGGCGTCGTCCTGCCAGCTGTCCCAGAGCTGCGTGACGACCTCCATGTACTCGTGCGCCTGCCGGTACCGCTCGTCGTGGTCGAGGTTGCGGGTCGAGAAGTTGTGCGCGCCGGACACGGAGGTCACGATGTTCCAGCCGGCCCGGCCGTCGCTCAGATGGTCGATGGAGGCCATGAAGCGCGCGAGGTTGTACGGCTCGATGAACGAGGTCGAGCCGGTGGCGATCAGGCCGATGCTGCTCGTCACCGCCGAGAGCGCCCCGAGCACGGTGAGCGGCTCGAGGGGGTAGTTCAGAGCCTGCCGGAAGTCCTCCGGCCCGGTCGAGACGTTGTCCGCGAGGAAGAGGGCATCCAGCCCGGCGCGCTCGCATTGGATCGCGATGTCGGCGAAGTAGCGGAGGGTGAGGATCCTGTCCGAGGTGCCGTCGGGGCGCCGCCAGGAACCGATGCTGATCCCGCTCGGCGCGTTGTACAGGGCGAGCGCCATACGGCGCGGTGCGCGGGCCATCTCAGTCGATCCGCCGGTACACGTCGCAGATGGTCTCGACCATGTGCTTCGAGATCTCCTGATGGATCGGGGGCTTCTGCTCCCGCCCACGGCTGGAGAAGGACAGCATCCGCGGGCTGTTGAGCGCCTCGGGGCTGTCGAGCTCGTACAGGGCGAAGAAGTTCGGGATGCCGTCGAGGGCCTTGAACCTGCGGGTGCGCAGGTAGCCGGGGCAGGACATGAGCTCGTCGACGTGCTCCTCGTCCATCCACCGGTGGTAGAGGTCGACGTACTCGCGCTCAGGGCTGTGGGAGACGACGAGCATCGCGCCGACCGGCGTGGTCTCGAACTCGGGGTTGAGGTGGTTGCGGACCTGCCCGAGCGTGACCCACATGAACTGATCGAAGTCCACGGTCCTGCCGTCGATGTCGACGCTCAGGCCGAAGTCGCGGCCGATCGCGTCGAGGAAGGCGTCGCTGTGGGCGATGTTGACGTCGTCGAGCTCGTAGCTGACGATGTAGCCGGGGTAGGGCGGCCCGGCCACCCGGTTTCCGATCCCGCTGTCGACGAAGGAGACGACGATCTCCCATTTGTTGGCGGCCGTGACTCCCGGGACGGCGAGGACCGCCGGGATCCGCACGGACTCGTACCAGGCTCGCAGCCCCGCGAGCTCGTCGCCGGGATCGATCGCGACCATCACGAGCCCGGGCTGGGGAGTGTTCTCGGCCATGTGCGTGCTGCCTTTCCGAATAGGGACCTGGTGCCGGTGGAGGGGAGGGTGGCGGGCCGGGGCAGCGGGCCCGGGCTCCTCGCGGAGTCCGAGCCCGCCGCCGCGGCGACTGCTCAGGAGGCGGGGCGCCCCAGCAGCTGGAGGATCTTCGCGCTCTCGGCTGCCGTCGGCGTGGTGGCCGGCGTGTACCCGCTCGGGATGTTCGGGTCGTAGGGCGAGATCCCGATGGTGCCGTTCGCGGCCGCGGCGCCCGACTTGCTGAGCATCCAGTTCGCGAACAGCTTGCCCGCGTTCGGATGCGGCGACTTGTCCGTGGCCGTCAGCATGACGTTGAACGCGGGACCCGAGGTGACCGGCGGCATGACCAGGTCGACCGGAGCACCCGAGCTCTTCAGCACCGACTCGACCGAGGGAAGCGCCGGGGTGGTGATCCCGCCCTCGCCCGCGACCATGGCCTGGCCGGCGGCGGAGACCGTGTTGAAGAACTTCGGCTCGTTCGCGACGAGCTTCGCGTACCAGTCGTCGCCGTATGCCTTCTGCATGGTCACGAAGAACGCCATGATCGTCGACGAGGACGCGGGATCCGGCAGCGTCAGCAGGCCCTTGTACTTCGGATCGGCGAGGTCCTCGACGCTCTTCGGGATCATGTCGCCGGTGATGACATCGGTCTTGTAGATGATCTCGAAGGCGCCGATGCTTCCCGTCGCGGAGACGAAGCCGTTGCCGCTGGCGTTCGGCTGCTGGTACGCCGTCGGGTACGTGCCGAGCTGGAACACCGGGAGCTTCGCGTCGCTGAGGTTCATCGCGTAGCCCTTGGACACCATCTTGTTCATGAAGTCCGTGGAGGCGGAGAGCGAGACGACGTCGGCGCCGATGCTGCCGGAGTCGCCTTCGGCCTCGTAGCGCTGGGTGAGCGGGCCGCTGTTGAGCGCGACGTACTGCACGTCGATGCCGAACTGGTTCTTGAAGGCGGCGACGGTCTGGTCGGCCAGGCCCGGAGGCTCCTCCGTGTACCAGACGACGCTGCCCTCCTGCTTGGCGGCGGCCTCGAGGGAGCTGATGTCGCCCTGGTCGGCGGCCGCGGTCGCGGCGGACGAGCCGCCCGATCCGGATCCGCTCGAGGCGCATCCGGTGACGGCGAGCACGGCGATCGCGGGCAGCGCGATCAGCAAGTGCTTGAAATGATTCCTCATTGAACCTCTCCTTGATTGTGGTTGCACTCTGTGGGGCTGTGAGAGCGGACCGACCGCTTCAGGCTATGTCGGCGTCCTCACTGTGTCAATGGATTGACTTGGTAGGCGATCCCATTGCGCTTGATTTCCTCTTGATAATGTTCAATCGATTGATCTCTCGCGAGCGAGGCCCTCTTCTGGCATCGCCGGGGCGTGCGCTCGCGCGCTGCCGGCTAGGCCCCCTGGATCGCCGCGCTGAGCTCGGCGACGGGCGTCTCCGGATCGCCCGTGACGAGCGCGATGACGCGCTCGACCTGCTCGGCCGTCCACGCGCCCTCGGCGAGCTCACGGAGCTTGGCCGACATGCCCTCCACCGAGGGGGCGTGCGCCTGCGGGTTGTCCCGCTCGCTCACGATCGTCGAGCCGTCGCGCAGGGTCACCTCGATCGTGGCGACAGCCGAGCCGGTGGCGTACCGGCCCGGCTCGCCCACGCACTCGATGCGCTTCGCCAGCTCGAGGACCTCCGGGTCGTTGTAGTTCCGCATGGTGGACAGCGAACGCATCGGCCGGCCCAGCAGAGCCGCCGCGACGAGGAACTGCGTGCTGTCCTGCGCCTCGTACATGTTCTCGAACGGCCCCTTGTTGTCGCCGCCGGGGAAGGCGTTGACCTCCTCCGGCTCCCGGACGAGCACGGACACGACGTCCTTCGGGTCGACGCCCTGCTCGAAGACCGCCACCGCGCTCTCCATCATGTTCGTCTTGCCGCCGGAGGCCGGATAGGTCTTCGCGATGACCTTCGTGATCGCCCAGTCCTCCGGGAAGTCGGACCTGGCCAGGTCCCCGTCGCCGAAGACCGTGAAGAAGCCCGTGTCGCCCTCGAAGGTCGGCAGGGCCGTCTGGACGCCCCCGTAGCCCATCCACCCCGCGTACAGGCCGTTGCGCGCGGCGATGCCGCCGTGGATGTACGGCTCCATCGTGCCATGGGCGAAGGCCTCGAGGAACCCGGAGGACATGTTCGCCCCCATGTTGAGCGCGCCGATGGTCTGCTCCGCGGAGAGCCCGAAGGCGGTGGCGGCCGAGGCCGCGGCTGCGACCGAGCCGAGCACCGGGGTCGTGCGGAACCCTCGAAGCCAGACGCGCTTGCCGGTCATCAGGCTGAGCCGTACCTCGATCTCGTAGCCGGCCACCACCGCTACGAGCATGTCGCCGACGGTGCCGGGCCGGCCCCGGAGGGCCGCTCCCGACTCGACGGCGGCCAGCGCCGCCGGGACGACGGCGGAGCCGGGGTGGCTGCCGGCCGTCGCGTTGTAGTCCTCGAACAGCAGCGAGTGGACCGCGACGCCGTTGAGCAGCGCCGCGTCCGGCGCTGCTACCCGTCCGCCGGTCGGCAGGACGGCCGAGCCGCCTGTGCTCCCGCTCGCGGCGACGGCTCGCGCGACGGCCTGCGTCACCGGCATGTCCCGGCCCGCGACGGCGGTGCTGAAGGCATCGAGGACCCGGTCCCGGGCGCTGTCGAGGATGCGTGCGGGGATGGTGCCGAGCGAGAGCCCGGACACGAACGTGGACATCGTCTCCACGAGCGTCATGATGATGTTCTCCTGTTGTCGATTCGGATGGCGACGGGGGTGTCGCGGGTCAGAAGGGGAGGACCCGGAAGTCCTCCCTGGCGACCGCGACCCACGCCGGCGTGCCGCTCTCGAAGAGCGCCGCGTCGGACCGCCAGAGCCGGAAGTCGTCATTGCCGTCGAAGGTCACGACGTGCTCCGTGCGCGAGCCCGTGAAGACGCTCGCCTTGACCGTCGCCTCCCAGTGGTTCGCGCTCGAGCTGGGGCGGGTGGTGCTCAGCTCGACGCGCTCGGGACGGCAGGCGATGACCACGCGATCGCCTTCCTGCACGCCCTCGACCATGGAGCCGGCTGCGAGCAGGCCGACCTTCGTCTCGACGACGGCGGTGCCATCGGGCTCGATCCGCCTGAGCGTGCCCTCGATCTCGTTGAGGGTGCCGACGAATCCGCCGACGTAGCGCGAGCGCGGCGTGCGGTAGATCTGCTGCGGCGTGCCCGCCTGCGCGACCTTGCCCCGCTCGAGCACGGCGACCAGATGCGCGAGCTCCATCGCCTCCGACTGGTCGTGCGTCACGTAGAGGGCGGCGAACCCGAGCTCCCGCTGCATCGACAGCAGCTCGAAGCGCAGCTGCTCGCGCACCTTCGCGTCGACGTTCGACAGCGGCTCGTCGAAGAGCACGAGGTCGCTGTTGGACACGAGCGCCCGGGCGAGGGCGACGCGCTGCTGCTGGCCACCGCTCATCTGCGACGGGTACTGCTTGCCCAGCTCGGGGATCCCCACCATCCGCAGGGCGTTGGCGACCCGCTCGGGGATCTCCTTCTTGTTCACCTTCCGGCAGACGAGCGGGTAGGCGATGTTCGCCGCGACGGTCATGTGCGGCCACAGCGCGTAGGACTGGAAGATCATGTTCAGGCCGCGCTTCTCGGGCGAGATGTTGATCTTCCTCGACGCGTCGAAGACGGTGCGACCGCGGATCTCGATGCTCCCGCCGACGGGGTGCTCGAGGCCGGCCACGCAGCGCAGCAGGGTCGTCTTGCCGCAGCCGCTGGGCCCCAGCAGCACGGTGAACTGCCCGGGCTTCACCTCGAGCGAGACGTCGTCCACGGCGTTGACGGTCGCTCCATCGGCCCGCCGGAAGTGCTTGACGAGGTTCGTCACCTTGACCATCGGGGTCTCGGCGGCCGTGGTCTCTGTCGCCATCGGCTTCCTTTCGATCAACGTTTGATCCGACATCCGGCTCTCTCCTTACCTCAAGCGGTCCGTGCACGCACTCGACGCCCGCCGCGGAGCAGTCGCGCCACGAAGTTCGCCGCCCAGATCACGAGGATGTTGATGATCGTCACGACGATGGCAAGCGCGGCGAGCTTGCCGAAGTAGCCCTGGAAGTAGAGCAGGTACATCTGTTCGCCCAGGACGGGGTTCGAGGTGCCCGCGAGGATGATCGAGGCGTTGATCTCACCGAGCATCCAGAGGAACAGCAGGGACCAGCCCGCGATGAGGTCGGGGAGCATGAGCGGCAGGCTGATCCGCAGGAAGGTCCTGCCGTCGCCGGCACCCGAGATGTGCGAGGCCTCCATGAGCTGCGGGCTGATCTGCGCCGCTGCCGCGTCGGCGTTCACCGTGGCCTGGGGCATGAAGTGGACGAGATAGGCGAGCAGCAGGATCCCGAAGGTGCCCGCCAGCCGCCACGGCGCACCGCCGAAGGCGAGCAGCACGCCGACGCCGAGGACGACCGCCGGGATGGGGGCGCCGATCTTGATGAGGACGTCCACGACGCGGCCCGAGCGTCCCGGCGAGCTGCGCACGAAGCGCGCGATGACCGCGGCGACGATCATGCCGATCGTGGCGCCGATCACCGCGAGCAGCAGGCTCGTGCCGAGGGCCTTGCTCGAGAAGGCGTCGCCGAAGAGCACTGTCGTGTACTGCGTGAGCGACAGCCCCGAGAAGTTCCAGTCGAACGACCAGTAGCCGCGCAGGGACACCCAGATGAGCGCGAGCGCCGGGAGCACCGCCGAGATGACGACGTACAGGACGATGACGAGCCGCCCGAGCCATCGCCACCTGCCGAGCTCGATCTCGGTGGCCTTGCCCCGGCCGCTGATCGTCGAGTAGTTCGAGCTGCGCAGCACGCGGGTCTGGAACCACCAGACGATCGCGACGGCGATGAGCATGAAGGTGCTCAGCCCGACCGCGCCTCCCGTGTCCGCCGGGTAGCTGAAGCTCAGGATGTTCGCGATGCGGACGGAGAGGATGTCGATCCCCGAGGTGCTGCTCAGCACCGCGGGCCCGGCAAAGAAGGCGAAGCCGAAGAAGACGGTCAGGAGCATCGCCGCCCCGAGGCTCGGGCGGATCGAGGGGATCGTGACCTTGAAGAGGGTCCGCACCACTCCGGCGCCGCTGACCCGGGACTGCTCCTCCAGCTGCGAGTCCGCGTTCTCGAGCCCGGCGGAGACGAGCAGGAAGGTGAACGGGATCATGTAGATCGTGTAGATGAAGATCATCCCGCCGTAGCTGTAGATGTCCAGCGGTCCCTCGGTGAGGCCGGCGCCGGTCCAGTTCACCGCGCCGCGCAGGAGGATGTTGATCAGGCCGGTCTTCGGCGAGAGCAGCATCGTCCAGCCCATCGTGCCGACGAGGGCCGGGAGCACGAACGGCAGCAGCGGGAGCACGCTGCCGAGCCACTTGATCCTCGCGTTCGTCCGCACGACGAGCCAGGCGAGCACCGAGCCGCACACCACCGCGATCATGCCGCTGACGATGACGATGACGACGGTGTTGAGGAGCATCTGCCACAGGCCGGGCAGGCTGAGGACGTGTCCGAACACCGTCGGATCGAACTTCCCGTCCGTGAAGAACAGGCGCAGCAGGACCGTGATGATCGGGTACATCGCGAGGAGCACGAAGATGATCGCGAGCGCGAGGCTCACCCCGCTGAACAGGGTGAACCGCTTGCCTCCCGATGCGTCCTTCACGCTCCGGACCGCCTTGGTGCCGGGATCGCTCATGGGATCCACGGACTTCTCGAGCAGCGTCGTGGTCATGAGCGCGCCGCCAGGCAGGCGGAGCCGAGCAGAGCGCTGCTAGCGGAGCCAGCCCGTTCTTGCCACATTGCACATCCCCCTCATCTTCGCGGCGCTCCCGTGAGCCGCCGAGGACAGTCGGTCTCCGGAGCATAACCCCCTCCCGCACAGAAAATCAAAGGATTGAGTTTTTCGGACTGGCGATTCGCCGATTTGGGCCCGAATAGGGCAATACTTGCCTGTACGTGCTAATGATGGACGTTGCAGGAGTCGACGCGACGGTCGATGCTTGACATGATCAACCGATTGATGGGAATGCGATGAGAATCAGTGCGGTGACCGCGATTCCCTTCGTGCTGCCCTACCGGCGGCCGTTCCACATGGCGAGCGGGACGGTGACCGAGGCGGCACACGTGCTCATCCGGATCGAGACGGACGAGGGCATCTCCGGTGTCGCGGAAGCGGTCTCGCGCTCGATGATCTACGGCGAGTCGCAGGCCTCCATCGTCGAGGCGGTGCGCGCCTGGCTCGCCCCCGGGCTCATCGGCCTGGACCCCTTCGCGACGGAGCGGGCGCAGCTCGTGCTGAGGTCCGTCGTGGCCAACGAGACGGCCAAGGGCGCGATCGACATCGCTCTGCACGATCTGCGCGGCAAGGCGCTCGGACAGCCCAGCTGGCGACTGCTCGGCGCCGCGGCGCCCTCGCTGCGAGTCGCGCACATGCTCGGGATGGGCGCGATCTCCGAGGTGGTGGCCGAGGCCGTCGCCGCCCGCGACGAGCACGGCATCGAGGCCTTCAAGGTCAAGATCGATGGCGAGCTGGAGTCGGGCATGCGCCTGCTCGGGGCGCTGCGCGCCGAGCTCGGCCCGGCGGCCGTGCTCTACACCGACGCGAACCAGAGCCTGACCGCCGAGAGCGTCGTGCGGGGGCTCGCCCGCATGGCCGAACTGGGCGTCGAGTTCCTCGAGGAGCCGATCCCGGCCACCGACGTCGTCGGCCGCGCCCGCATCGCCGCGAGCGGCGGCGTCCCGATCATGGCCGACGAGAGCGCGAAGACGGTCGAGGCCGCCGCCACGCAGCTCACCGCCGGCTCCGCCCGCGCGTTGAGCATCAAGCCCGCACGCACCGGCTACACCGAGAGCGCACGGATCCTCGGCCTCGCCCGGGGCCTGCACTGCCGGACGATCATCGGGAGCCAGGGCGACTCGGCGATCGGGACGATCACCTCGGCGAGCTTCGGCGCGGCCTTCGAGTCGACGGCGCGCGAGGCGGCCGAGCTCGACTACTTCCTCGGACTCGGCGACCAGATCGTGACCCGCTCCCCCGTCATCTCAGCGGGACGGATCCACGTGGATCCGAGCATCCCGGGCAACGGCGTCGAGATCGACGACGACAAGCTCGCCCACTACCGAGTCGACATCTGACAACCACGGAATCAACGCAGGAGCCCACCATGACGAGCCATCGACCCCTGGCGACCTTCGATCTGCTCTCGCAGATCGCCGGGGACTCCGAGATCCAGCGCATCTTCTCGGAGCGCGCCACGGTCGAGGGCTGGCTGCGGACGGAGGTCGCTCTCGCCACAGCCCAAGCCGAGCTGGGCATCCTCCCCCGGCACGCCCGCGACGCGATCGCGGCAGTGGCGGACGCGGACCGCCTCGACCTCGACCGGCTCTGGACGGACACCCGCGTGGTCGGCTATCCGATCCTCCCGCTGATCCGCCAACTCGACGAGCTGCTGCCGCCGGAGGACCGCGGGACGACGCATCTGGGCGCCACCACCCAGGACATCATGGACACGGGACTCGTGCTGCAGCTCGTCGAGGCCTCCGACTACCTCATCGGGCTGCTCGACCGGCTCGGCGACGCGCTCGCCCGGCGTGCCGTCGAGCACGCCCAGACCGTCATGCCCGGCCGCACCCACGCGATGCACGCCGTCCCCACGACTTTCGGCGCGAAGCTCGCCGGCCACCTCGCGGACGTCACCCACCATCGCGCGCGCGCCGTGGAGACGCGTCGCGCGGTCGCGACGATCTCGCTGCACGGCGCCGGCGGGACCTCCGCCGCGTACGGCGAGCAGTCGCAGCAGATCCGCCGGCTGGCGGCCGCGGAGCTGGGCCTGCAGGCCGAGGTCGTGCCGTGGCACGTCTCCCGGGGCCGCCTCGCCGAGTGGGCCCAGGCCTGGATCCTCGCCATGGGCTCCGCCGCGCGCTTCGCACGGGAGGTGATCGACCTCTCACGGAACGAGATCGCCGAGGTGGCGGAGCCGGACGGCCACCACCGCGGCGCCTCCTCGACCATGCCGCAGAAGCGCAACCCGATCACCTCCGAGGTGATCGTCGGCTGCTCGATCATCGGAGGCTCCCTGAGCGCAGCGGTGGCCCGCATCATGGAGCCCGGGCACGATCGCGCTGCCGGCGAGTGGCACGCCGAATGGTTCGCGCTTCCGACCGTGGCGTCCCTTGCGGCGACCTCGCTGCGCAGCATGGTCGACCTCGTGGCGGGGCTGCACGTCGACGCCGGTCAGATGCGCGCGAACCTCGAACTCGATCACGGCCTGATCATGGCGGAGGCCTACATGATCGGCCTCGTGCCCGCCTTCGGGCGCGAACGCGCGCACGACATCGTCTACGAGGCCGCGCACACCGCTCGCGAGCGCAATGTGGGGCTGCGGGAGGCGCTCAGCGAGCTCGTCCCCGCCGATCACGCGGACGCCCTGCACGCGATCGATCCGGACGCCTACGTGGGCGAGACCGCGCAGATCGTGCAGGCCGCGGTCGCCGCCTGGGAGGCCGGGAAGGCGGGGGCCGCATGAGCGCCGAGCAGCCGCTGCCGTTCCCGCTCCACTTCGAGGACCTGTTCGTCGGCCTCGAGCTCGTCAGCGCGGCCCGGACCGTCACCGAGACCGACCTCGTGCAGTTCGCCATGCTCTCCGGCGACTGGAACCCGATCCACGTGGACGAGGAGTTCGCGCGCGGCACGATCTTCGGCCGCCGCGTGGTCCACGGGGTCTGCGGGCTCGCGATCATGGGCGGGCTCATGTTCGCGTCCGGCTGGTTCTCGACCACCGTCGAGGCCCTGCTCGGATTCGACGAGCTGCGCTTCCGCACGCCGCTGTTCGTCGGCGACACCGTGCGGTGCCGCTTCACCGCCGCGGAGCTGCGGATCACGAGCTCGGGGCGCGGTCTGCTCAAGCGGAGACTCGAACTCATCAACCAGCGGGACGAGGTGGTGCTCGAGACGGTGAGCCCCATCCTCATCGCCCGCGCAGCCGGAACCCCAGACGGAAAGGTCGACGATGCCAACTGAACTGCTCCTGCCCGGTAAGACGGCGATCATCACGGGCGGCGCCGGTGGCCTGGGCCGGGCGATGGCGTTCCGCTTCGCAGGCGAAGGCGCGCGCGTCGTCATCGCGGACCTCGACCTCGCCGCGGCCGAAGCACTCGCCGCCGAGCTTCCGGGCGAGCCGATCGCGGTGCGCACGGACATCACCGACCCGGACGATGTCGCGCGCCTGGTCGCGACGACCGTGGAGCGCACCGGCTCCCTCGACGTGCTCGTCAACAACGCGGGCATCACGCGGGACGCCTCGATCCGGAAGATGACCCTCGAGCAGTGGGACCTGGTGCAGTCGGTCCACCTGCGGGGCGCGTTCATCGCGACGAAGGCCGCCGCCGAGGTCATGCGCGAGCAGCAGGGCGGCGCCATCGTCAACGTCTCCTCGCTCTCGGGCAAGGTGGGCAATTTCGGGCAGGCGAACTACAGCACCGCAAAAGCCGGGCTGATCGGGCTCACGAAGGTCACCGCGAAGGAGTACGCCCGGTTCGGCGTGCGGGCCAACGCCGTGCAGCCCGGCCTCATCCGGACGGCCATGACCGAGGTGCTCACGCCGGAGATCTGGAACCAGAAGCTCTCGGAGATCCCGATGGGTCGCGCCGGCGAGCCGGACGAGGTCGCGAAGGTCGTGCTCTTCCTCGCCAGCGACCTGGCGAGCTACATGACGGGAGCGGTGCTCGAGATCGGCGGCGGGAGGTACATGTGATCCCCGAGACCATGACCGCCTGGCGGATCGACGGCTTCGGCGGACCCGAGGTGCTGCAGCGCCGCCGTGAGCCGGTGCCGACGGTGCAGGAGGACGGCGTGCTCGTCGATGTCGCCTACTGCGGCGTGTGCCGGCATGACCTGCTCACGCGCTCCGGTGCGTTCCCGAACGTCCCGCTGCCGCTCACGCTCGGACACCAGGTCAGCGGAACCGTCGTCGCCGCCGGCCCCTCCGCACGATGGCGGCCGGGCGACCGGGTGATGTCGACGATCTTCATGGGCTGCGGCCACTGCGCCGCGTGCCGCTCCGGGGAGCAGGCCGTCTGCCTCACCGAGCGGGCCCTCTTCATGGGCGACGATTTCGACGGCGGCTACGCCGAATACCTGGGTGCGCCCTCGCGCGCCTTCGTGCGCGTCCCCGACGAGCTAGGCCTCGAAGTCGCCGCCGTCGTCAACTGCACCCTCGGAACCGCGTATCACGCGGCGCACACGCGAGGACAGGTCGCACCGGGCGACGACGTCGTCATCACCGGGGCCAGCGGCGGCATCGGCCTGCATGCCATCAACGTCGTGCGACAGGCCGGAGCGCGGGTCATCGCCATCACCTCGCGGCCCTCGCAGATCGAGCTGCTCCGCGAGCACGGCGCGGACGAGGTGATCGCCGATCCCGAGCTGCGCTTCGCGCGCGCTGTGAAGGAGCTGACCGACGGCGTCGGCGCCGACCTTGTGCTCGAGGTCGCAGGCGACCCGACGCTCGCGCAGTCGCTGCACGCCGTGCGCACCGGCGGCCGGGTCGTCGCCATCGGCAATGTGAGCGGCAAGCCCTCCGAGGTGCGCATCGCCCATCTCGTGATGAAGGAGATCAGCCTCCTCGGCACGAAGTCCTGCTCGAACGCGGAGCTCACCGAGGTCATGCGGCTCGTCGCGGCCGGAGAGCTCTCCGTCGACATCAGCCGCACGCTGCCGCTGGACGAGGTCGCTCAGGCGCACCGCGACATGGAGGAGCAGCGCGGCAGCGGGCGGATCGTGCTCGAGGTCCACGGCGAGACGAAGGCGGCGGCATGAGACCACTGGATGGCGTGCGGGTGATCGCGCTCGAGCAGGCCGTCGCTGCGCCGTTCGCGACCCGCCACCTCGCGGACCTCGGCGCCGAGATCATCAAGGTCGAGCGCAAGGACGGCGGAGACTTCGCACGGCAGTACGACGCCTCGATCCGCGGGGGCCTCGCGACGCACTTCGCCTGGCTCAACCGGGGCAAGCAGTCGATCGCGCTCGATCTCGCCTCCGAGGAGGGCAAGGCCGTGCTCAGCGATCTGCTCGCCTCGGCGGACGTCTTCATCCACAACCTCGGCCCCGGCGCCGTGGCGCGGCTCGGCTTCGACGCCGCGACCGTCCAGGAGCGCACGCCGAGGCTCGTCGTCGCGGAGCTCACCGGGTACGGGACCTCCGGTCCGATGGCCCACCGCAAGGCCTACGACCTGCTCGTGCAGGCGGAGGCCGGCTTCGTCTCGATCACCGGCTCTCCGGACGCGCCGGCGAAGGCGGGCATCCCCGTCGCGGACATCGCGGCGGGCAGCTACCTGCTCGAGGGGATCCTCGCGGCGCTCCTGCTGCGCGAGCGCACGGGACGTGGCGAGCACGTCCAGGTGAGCCTCTTCGACGCCATGATCGAGTGGATGGGCTACCCCATCTACCGGCAGCTCTACCTGGGCAGCCCCCCGCCGCGCGTGGGGCTCGGGCATCCGACGGTCACGCCGTACGACTCCTACCCGACGAGCGACGGCACCTCCGTGCTCATCGGGATACAGAACGACCGCGGCTGGGTCGCCTTCGCGCGGGACGTCATGGACCGCCCCGATCTCGTCGACGACCCGCGCACCGCGACCAACATCGCACGCACCGAGAACCGCTCGTTCGTGGACGCGCTCATCGCGGAGAAGACGCGCACGATGACGGCCGCCGAGCTCAGCGCGCGGCTCGACGCCGCCGGCATCCCCAACGGCCTGGTCAACGACATGGCGGCGGTGGTCGAGCACCCCCAGCTCGCGCAGCGCGAGCGCTGGACGACCGTCGACTCCCCCGTCGGGGAGATCGCCGCCGTCCTCCCGCCCGTGGCGAGCTCGGGGTACACACCGGCGATGGGCGCCATCCCCGCGCTCGGCGAGCACACCGACGCGGTGCTGGCGAGCATCGGGCGCGACGAGGCGGAGCGGACCCGGCTTCGAGAGGAAGGTGTTGTGGCATGAGCGAGCAGCGGATCGCGGTCTCGCCCGCGACGGCGTACGCCGAAGGGCTGGCCGAGGGGAGGCTGCGCTACCAGCGCTGCGAGGACTGCGGCCAGGCCGTGTTCTACCCTCGCGTCGTCTGCCCGCACTGCGGCTCGGAGGCGCTCGCATGGCACGACAGCGCGGGCCTCGGGACGGTCTACTCGACGACCACGACGCGCTCCCGCTCGGGCGACTACAACGTGGCGCTCATCGATCTGGACGAGGGCTTCCGGATGATGTGCACGGTGCGCGACGAGCACGACGAGGAGGTCCGCATCGGCGAGCGCGTCGAGGCCGTCGTTCCGGCGGGCACCACGGCCGAGTCCCTCTTCTTCCGGCGGACGGCGGCGTCATGAGCGGGCAGCTGCGCGGGTTCGCGTCGATCGTCGGCGCCGCAGAGTCGGACATCGGCCGCGTGGCCGAGGGTCTGACGAGCCTGGATCTGGCCGGCAAGGCCGCCAGGCGAGCGGCTGAGGACGCCGGCATCCCGCTGCACGAGGTCGACGGCGTGTTCTCGGCCACATCGCACTATGCGATGTCGGCGCTCGAGCTGTCCGAGTATCTGGGCATCCGGCCCCGCTACTCCGACTCGAACAATCTCGGCGGCGCGTCGTTCGTCTCGCAGCTGCTCCACGCGATCTCCGCGATCCGTAACGGACTGTGCGAGGTCGCCCTGATCGCCTACGGAAGCACGCAGCTCTCCGACGGCGGGAAGCTCGTCACCGCCTCCGCGCCGAACCTCTACGAGACCGCGTATCGCCCGCGCTATCCCGTCACGATGTACGCGCTCGCGGCGGCCCGGCACATGCACGAGTTCGGGACGACGCGCGAGCAGCTCGCCGCCGTGGCGGTGGCAGCACGCGAGTGGGCGCGGCTCACGCCCGGCGCCTTCAAGACCGATCCGCTCACGATCGAGGATGTGCTCGCCTCCCGCATGGTGAGCGATCCGCTCACCGTCGCGGACTGCTGCCTGGTCACCGACGGCGGCGGCGCGATCATCGTCACGACGACGGAGCGGGCGCGAGGCCTGCGCCAGCCGCCGGTGCCCGTCCTGGGTGTGGGCGAGGCGCACTGGCACCGGAGCATCTCGCAGATGCCCTCGTTGACGAGGACCGCCGCAGTCGACTCCGGGGCGCGGGCGTTCACGATGGCAGGGCTGCGCCCGGCCGAGGTCGACGTGCTCGAGCTCTACGACGCCTTCACGATCAACGTGCCCCTGTTCCTCGAGGATCTCGGCTTCTGCGCCAAGGGCGAGGGCGGCCCGTTCGTCGCGGACGGACGCATCGCCCCCGGCGGCTCGCTCCCGGTCAACACCAACGGCGGCGGGCTCTCCTACACGCATCCGGGGATGTACGGGATCTTCCTCCTGGTCGAGGCGACCCGGCAGCTGCGCGGCGCCGCGGGGGCACGGCAGATCGAGGGGGCGGAGGTCGCCCTCGTCCACGCGAACGGCGCGGTGCTCTCCGCGCAGGCCACGGCGCTGCTCGGCACCGCCGCTACACTCTAGATTCAGCTCGACGGAGGCGGTTGACAGTGAGTCGAGGAGACGAGGCGGCGCCGGGCCGGACGCCCGAGCCCACGGCGCGCCGGGTCACGATGCGCGACGTCGCGCAGCTGGCCGGCGTCGATGTCGCCGTCGTCTCGAAGATGCTCAGCGGCGACACCTCGCTCTCGGTCAGGGAGTCCACGCGTGAGCGCGTGCTGCGCGCGGTGGCGCAGCTGGACTACCGCCCGAACTACGCGGCGCGCTCGCTGCGGCGCTCGCGGGCCGACGCCTTCGGCCTCGTCGTCCCCGATTTCCACAACAGCGTCTATTCGGAGATCATCGACGGCGCTCAGGACGCGGCGCACGCGATGAACTTCGCCCTGCTCACCGTGAGCGCGCCGCCGACGACGACGGAGGGATCGCGCCTGGCGGACCTCTTCGGCAACGGCACCATCGACGGGCTGCTCGTAGCCGGCTCGGCCCAGGCCGACGAGCTCGTCCACCTCTTCCGGCGCAGCGGTCAGCCGGTGCTCTCCGTGAACCGGCGCATCCCGGGCCTCAACCGCTACGTCGTCCTCGACGACTTCGCCGCCGCGCAGCAGGCCGTGCGCCATCTCATCGAGCTGGGCCACACCCGCATCGGGCACATCGCCGGCCCGCGCGACCTGGACACCTCCATGCGCCGACTGGACGGCTTCAACTCGGCGATGACGGAGGCCGGGCTCAGCGTCCCCACCTCCTTCCTCGTGCACGCCGACTACACCCCACGGGGCGGCTTCCATGCGATGCGCCGGCTCCTGCAGCTGCCCGAGCCGCCGCAGGCGGTGCTCGTGGCGAACGTCACCTCTGCACTGGGCGCGATGAGCGCCGCCTACGCCGAGGGCGTGCGGATCCCGGACGACCTCTCGATGATCTCGATCCACGATCTGGATCTGGCGGAGTACGCGTCGCCGCCGCTCACGGTCATCCGCATGCCGATCTACGAGATGGGCCGGCTCGCCGTGCGGCTGCTGGCCGAGACGCCGTCGAACGACGCCATCGAGCGGGTCATGGACGCCCCGCCCGAGCTCATCGCGCGCCGCTCCACGAGCGGTCCCCGGTAGCGCGCGGAATCCCCGTGCCCGAGGCGCGGGCGGCGGCACACGATGGCTAGGCGACGCGGCTGCGCTCCGCCGCCGGCCACTTCTGCTGCCAGGCCTCGGCATGGAAGCGGAAGACGCCATTCTCGCGCGAGACGTTGCCGAAGCCGGGGTAGTGCAGGTGCATCCCGGTGACCAGCAGCCCCTCGTGCTCGGCCATGTCGAGGATCCGCCGCCGGGAGGCGACGGCCATGTCCGGGTCCAGATCGGGCACCATGGTGATCTCCGGACGCGCGAACTGCACCTCCGGGATGTGGATGACGTCGCCCCAGATGAGCAGCCCCTGACCCGCGGACTCGATGAGATAGCCCGAGTGTCCTGGCGTATGCCCCGCCAGGGGCACGGCGATGACTCCGGGCAGCACCTCTTCGTCGTTCGTGAAGGTGCGCAGCCGGTCGAGGTAGGGAGTGACCTGCTCACGCGTCATCCCGAAGTGGATGCGCTTGTAGAGCTCGGAGGCGCGCGCCATCTGCGCATCGTCGAACCAGTGCCGCGGCTCGTTCTCGTGGGCGACGAGCTCCGCGTTCGGGAAGATCAGCTCGCCCGTCGCGACGTTCGTGAGGCCGGCTGAGTGATCCGGGTGCATGTGCGTGAGCAGGACCGTGTCGACGTCCTCCGGAGCGACGCCGGCCGCCCGCAGGTTCTCCACGACATGGCCCGTGGCGGGTCCGAAGTAGTCTCCGGAGCCGGTGTCGATGAGCACGGTGCGCTCGCGGGAGCGGACGAGGAAGGCGTTCACGGAGAACACGAGCTCCGTGCGGAAATCGGCCGCGAGGGCCTGCGCCAGCTCCTCCGGCGGCAGATTCCGGGTCATCTCGTGGTCGGGGATCATGTAGCCGTCGCTGATCGCCGTGACGACGATGTCGCCGATGCGGCGATGGTAGACGCCCGCGACCTGCTGCTCCGGCAACGCCACCATGCGGCCGTGCTCCCTTCCTTGCGTGCTGTCCTGCGCTTCAGGCGCGCTGTTCAGCCCCGATGGACGCCTCGACCATACCTCCCCGCACCCGAGCTAGTCAATGGATTGACTTCTGGTCGTCGACGTGATGTCCTGGACGGGCAATGCCAGACCTCGATCTGCTCGTGACCGCGGGGCGCGTCCTCGATCCCGCTCGCGAGCTCGACCGCGTCGCGGACGTCGCGGTCCGGGAGGGCCGGATCGTCGAGATCTCCCCCGGCATCGATCGCGCCCGCGCCCGGCAGCTCGTGGACGCCTCCGGGGCGATCGTCGCACCGGGAATCGTCGATCTGCACACGCACGTGCTGGGCGGCGTGCTCGACTCCTGCGCCGACGCGGACGAGGTGGGCGTGGCGTCGGGTGTGACGACCGTCATCGACGCGGGCAGCGCAGGACCGAGCACGATCGGCGCCTTCCCCCGGTGGATCATCCCGAACCGACGCACCCGCATCGTCCCGTTCCTCCACATCGCGCAGACCGGGCTCGCCACGCGCCCGGACGTCGCCGCCGCCTCGGACATCGATTTCGACCTCGTCGAACGCGCCCTCGCGGAGCACGAGGGCCTCATCGGCGGCCTCAAGCTGCGGATGGTGAACCCGGCGCTGCGCATCTTCGGTCTGGAGATGCTGCGCCGCGCCACGCAGATCGCGCACGACGCCGGCCTGCCCGTGATGGTCCACGTGGGCGACCTCCTGGACCAGGCGGACGACGAGCTCGGCCGGCAGACGCTCGAGCTGCTCGGCCCCGGCGACATCGTGACCCACGTCTTCACGCCCCACCCGGGCGGTGTGCTCGACGCGCGCGGCCGGGTGCTGCCGGAGGCGTTCGCGGCGTCCGAGCGGGGCGTGCTGTTCGACGCCGCGCACGGCAGGCAGAACCTCAGCTTCGCGGTGCTCCGCGCCGTGACCGACCAGGGCCTGCCGCTGACCGCCATCAGCACGGACATCTCCGCCGCGGGCCGCAGGGCCGTCGTGTTCACGATGACCGAGGTCATGAGCCGCTATCTCGGGCTGGGCTTCGAGCTGCGCGAGGTGATCGAGCTCAGCACGGCGAAGCCTGCGGCAGCGGCGCGCCTGGCGGACGCTGGCTCGCTCCTCGCCGGGGGCGTCGCGGACATCTCGATCCTGGACATCATCCCGGGCCGCTGGGAGGCACAGGACGCCGTCGGCGCCCGTCTCCCGCTCGACCGGCTCATCGTGCCTCGAGCGACAGTCAGGGCGGGCGAGCTCATCGCCCCCGGGCCGGGACCGCATCCGCAGGGCTGGCTGCCGGACTCCTTCCGCGCGAGCTGATCGGCCGCACGCGCCCGTCGAGGAAGCGAGCCTCCTTGCACGCCCCTCGATCGACGGTGCCCCTGGAGGGACTCGAACCCTGCGACGCCGTTGACCATCACTAGCGAAGGTCCGAAATCCGCGGAATTCCCCGCTTTCAGCCTCCTGGGGCGGAGCTTCGCGTCGTCGAGGGCGCTCTTGGTCTCGCTGATTGTGTAGATCCGGGGTCTTCGCCGTCCTCCTGCCTAACGATGGTCCAGTCGGAGTTGCAGGGCCAACAGGAGTGTCTATCGTGAAGTTGGCGCGCAGCTTCATGAACGGTTTGATGTCCCCGCGGGAGTCGAGCGACTCGAACGTGGAGGCTCTCCAACGGATACTCGCACGCAAGTCGGCGGCGATGCTATGCGACGCCTATACGGACCGTCTCCAAGACGATCTAGGGTCCGTCACCGATCGGCTTAGCGAACGCATGCTCGCAGCGAGCAGCGACAATCTGTGCGCGTAGCGTGGCGCGCGCGAGCGTAGGTATCAAGGGGGAGAGGCGGCGGACAGTCCGGGTTCTGTCCGCCGCCCGATCGTCGAAATCAGTCGAGGTTGATGGTCTGCCCCGTGGAGAACGCATTGTCAGAAACCTGCACGCTGACCGCCTTCGTCCCGGGGGGGACGTCGAACAGGATCGGCCCGGCCAGCCCATTGCCGGGGTTGATCGCCGCCACCCACGCGGACTGGTCAGGGCTCGCATACAGAGTCGCCGTCGGGTCAGCGTCGAACGTCTTGCCTGACGCGTCGACGAGCTTGACGTAGTTGTACAGGAACGTGACGGCGCTGTTGCCCACGTTCTTGATCGTCAGGTCGACTTCGATAAACGTGCCCTGCGCGGTCTGGGTAAGCGGGGACGCACCGACCGTGGTGCCGACGTCCTTCGAGCCGGTGACGGTGTACTCGAAGGAGCCGACCTTGACCGGTGTGTTCAACGCGGCAACCTGCGGCGCAGCTGGTGCGAAAGCGGTCTTGCCTCCGGTGCTGAACGCGCCTTCGGCAGACATCCCTCCGGGGGTGCAGCCGGCGAGGGTGACCGCGCCGGCGATGACCGCAGCGGCAGTGATGATGAGAACGGTCTGACGGGGCATGAACTGGCCTCCTGGGTGTGGTTTTGGTCGATGTCCTCCAGCCCACCGCCCGACGACTGGTGATCACCACGTCGATTCGGTCCGAGTTCGGTGACCGGAAGAAGGGGATGACGCTCCTTCGAAAGGCGGTGGGGGCAGATCGCCGGCCGCCTCTACGATCAGGTCCATGACGGTTGCACCCTCTGCTGCTTCCCCCGCCCCGGCACGATCTCGTGCTCGGCGTGCGTGGGCCCTGGCGGGATCGATCGCACTGTCGTTGCTATGCTCCCTGCTGGCGATCTCAGCGGCGGGCATTCATGGGACTGCATCCTCGACATTTCCCGCGGGCATCAAGACCCTCGCAATGGCCGGGGCGTGGCTGATGATCGGTGCGTCAGTGCTGCTCGTGTGGCGGCACCGGTGGCCGGTCGTGGTCGTGAGCGTCGCCGTCGCGTTCACCCTCGTTTTTCCGACGACACCGCTTGTTGCCTTGGTTGCATGCGCGGCCGTGGTCGCCGCAACCGCCGGGTGGTTTCGGTGGTTGTTCATCGTTGCGGTGTACGCGGCGACCGTGGTCAGCTTCAGCTGGGACGTAGCCTCGCACGTGTCGCTGCTGTCCGACTTCATCGGCGGACCGACAGAGGGGACACCTGCACGACTGGCGCTGTTTTGGGCGGTGCCTGTTCTCGCCGCGCTCGCTGTTGCCCCCTTTGCCGGGTTCGGGTTCCTCCGCAGCATCCGGCGTGAACGCGATGCCGCCCAGCTCTACACCGCGGCTGCGACCCGAAACGTCGCCGTCCTTCACCGCGAGGTGGAGCTGGAACGGGAGCGGCAGGACCTCGCCCGGGAACTCCACGACACCTTGGCTGCTCGGCTGTCGTCGCTGTCATTGCACGCGGGAGCGCTCGAGCTGACGGTGGACGGGAACGAACACGCCGCCGCCACGGCCCGGATCGTCCGTGAAACCGCGCAGGGCACTCTCGACGAGCTCCGGCACGTTGTCCACGTGCTGCGGAACCCCGACGCTGCCGGCAACAGCAGCGGACTGATGGACATCGCCTCTCTGATCGATGAAGCACTCCGCGACGGCGTGGATGTCCGCGCGCAGCTGCTCGTCTCTGACGCTGCCACGTGCGACCCACAGGTGGCGCACGCCTGCTACCGGCTGGTGCAGGAGTCGATCTCCAACCTCCGCCGACACGCGCCCGGCCAAGCCGTGCGTGTGGAGGTCCGCGGAGGCCCGGAGACCGGAGTGACCGTCACCGCCACGAACTGGATGACCCCGGGAGTCCGGCCGACTTCGGTTGGCGGCGGCCACGGCCTCATCGGTATGAGCGAACGTGTGGCACTGGTCGGCGGTTCGTTCCAGGCCGGTCCCACCCCGGAGGGGGCGTTCGCGGTGATCGCCTGGTTGCCGTGGAAGTCCAGATGACGCTCTCTCGGTAGGCTGACGCTGTGAAGCCGATCCGTGTCCTCGTCGTCGACGACGACACGATGGCCGCGAACGGACTCACCATGATCCTGAACAGTGCCGACGACATCGAGGTGGTCGGCCGATGCTCGGACGGCGACGAAGTCGCCGCAGCGGTCGCCGCTCACCACCCGGATGTGGTCCTCTGCGATGTACGAATGCCGCGCATGGACGGCGTCGCTGTAGTCCAGGCAATGCACGGGACAGCTCCACGATTCCTGATGATGACCGCCTTCGACGAGGACGGCCGGGTGCTCGATGCTGTGACGGCCGGCGCCGCCGGCTTCATGCTCAAGGACGAGGACCCCTACCGCATCCTCGATGCGGTACGCCAGGTCGCGGCTGGTGACGCTGCGTTCTCGCCGCGGGCGGCGAAGCATCTTTCAACATGGGTCCAGGACTCACGCGGAAACGACCTCCGTCGAGATGCGACGGCGAAGATGGCGCAGCTCACCGCCCGGGAACGCGCGTTCGCATTGGCGCTGGTGACCGGAGCCTCTGACGCGGAGCTCGCGAAGCAGTTCTTCGTCGCCGAGACGACGGTGAAATCCACCCTCTCCGGCATCCGCAGCAAGTGGGGCGTCCGTACGAGAACCGAGCTCGCCGTCGTCGTCGCACGGTCGGGAGCGTGACCTCAGAGTCCGAGCAACTGCTGTTTTGCGGCGGTGGACTCTTCGTCGGTAGCAACCTCTGCTCCATCTTCTGCAGGGCCATCCCCGGAATCAATGCGAAACCAGGGAGCGGCGCCAGCAAGGCCATCCGGGTGAGCGTCGGCCGCTGGATGATCTGGGACCAGCCGTCCAAGTAGACCTGCGCGCTCGTTTGTGCGTCGATGACGTGTGCTTCGGATGGCGCGATGACCTTGTCGCTGAGCACCTGAACCCGCTTCTCTGTCGGACCGGGAACGTTCGAGACCTTCCTGCCTGACCTCGAAAGCGCGCCCTCGGCTGTGACGGTTCCGATGTGGGTCGCGCCGATCCGGAGCCGCCCCTCCTGCTCCAGGCACAGGATCCGGGCTTCGACGGCTTGCGCAACCTCCGGTCGCCTTCGGTCCGCGCTCCGCCTCGAGCATCACGGATAGACGGATCCTCCTCTTCGACCCTAGCCGCAGCAGCATGGGCCGCCACCGCGTCCGATCGTCGATAGGCCACCGGCCTTGAGCAAGTCCACGGTCTACGCGGCCGAGGCGCTCGGAGCGGCCTGCGATGCTCACAATCTCGGTTCTCGCTCCGACCATAATCAGGGGGCGAGGACGGCGCCAATGGGTCAAGTCCCCGGTAGTGGTGTAGCCGCCTTGTGATCCTTCGGTGCTGGGTCAGGCGCTGAGTTCGAGGATGCTGTCGGTCACCTCCTCAGGGCCGGTGTCGGGAAGCAGGCGCAGGCTGGACTTGGCGAGGATGTCGAGGCCGAGGTAGCGGCGGCCTTCGGCCCATTCGTCGGTCTGTTCGGCGAGGACGGCGCCGACGAGGCGGACGATGGCGTCGCGGTTGGGGAAGATGCCGACGCT